>Ga0182021_10005759_pt1 | contig 14719 bp, 13 predicted proteins | sample 612E3MmetaG_FD_120493 | JGI IMG/M metagenome (GOLD analysis project Ga0182021, IMG submission 120493) | Permafrost microbial communities from Stordalen Mire, Sweden - 612E3M metaG (Illumina Assembly) | ecosystem: Environmental > Terrestrial > Soil > Wetlands > Permafrost | place: Sweden... | reverse complement strand
GCATTAAGATCAACTCCCATTTTTTCTTTCTACTCGATTTAATGTACTATATTTAGCTTCTATATTATATATCTTATATTAGATTTGTCAAATCAAACACCGGCGTATTTAAAAAAAGGGGGGCGCATTTCCGCGCCTCATGATTAATTTCGCACAATATTCGCAGAGTCCCTCGGCTCAATATTCTCAAAGTCCTTGATCTGGCTCAAAGCCTCCTTATCAATCTCATGGCAGACCCAGCATAACAGTCCCATTGAGATCACTACAATCCACCGCGCCAGCGCACGATCCGATCCTGGCACCGCTCTAACCGCCGCAGCTATCGGCCAAAATCCGAAATAGTGCGGCAATTCATTCGGCTTGGCAAAAACCAAAAAAAGCAGGCCGAAAGCGAATCCCAGAATAAAGGCTATCGAAAGCGGTCCGAATATCCATTTAACGAGCCACAGAAAACCAACCAGACGTCTTTCATATAAAGTCATAGCATCCTTCTCCAGTTTTAATATTCTAATGCAAAAAATTAAAATTGTCAAGGTTTTGTAGTTTACGCGTTGCTGATATAATAAATCTATGATTGAAAAATTATCAAAAGAAGAATTTTTAAATCTATGCAAAAAACTTCCCGACGCCCTTTATGAAGCGACTTTCTCGGAAGAAACTGGCGACAAAATCGAGAAGCTTTGCGAAAGGAACCGAATAAACGACAATCTGGAGTTTATGGTTAATGGGATAGGGGATGTCCTATTGGGCTTATTGCCGCCGGACAAGTTTCTGGATTCGCTGAAAAGTACCCTTAAGGTAAATGAGGACTCTCTGCGGCAAATAATCTACGAAATCAATAATTTAATATTCTATCCGGTAGCTCAACCTCTGGCCGAATTTTACGCTCCCAAAAACGCCAAGCCATGCGCCACACAACCCGTAGCGGCAAAACCGATCGCAAACGAAACCAAGCCCGCTCCCACGGCCCCGATCCAACCATCCATAAAACCGGTCCAAATAAATACTGTTCGACCGGCGGTCGCCAGGCCCATAGCAGCGGCAAGACCAAAGCCGGTAACTGCGATGCCGACAGCGCCGATAAGCCCGCTTCCCAAAAAGACTGTGCCTGCCAGGCCGGCTCCGGCGCCAACCCAACCAAGGCCGGCGACACTGCCGGACCAGAACGAACCGTTGCCGCAAGACAGCCCCACGCTTTCGGCCGCTCCCAGCGGACTGCGCCGCAAGGTTTTCTAAAAGCAATTTTTACATTTTAAATTTGAAACATGAATTTTGTTTTGCCGCAATTTATTGAGATGGAAGCCAAGATCGTCGGCCCGCTGACGATGAAACAGTTCATGTACATCGCCGCCGGAGCCGGCTTGTCGTTTTTGATCTATTTTTCCAACCCGCTGGGCTTGACCATTTCGATCGTTTTCATCGTCCTGATAATGTCAACTTCCATCGCGCTGGCATTTGTGAAAATCGACGGGATCGCCCTGCCGGTAATGATGGTCAATGCCTTGCGCTTTGCGATGTCGTCAAAAATATACCTGTGGAAGAACGCGATCGTCAGCGGTTCGGTTGTCGCCACCATCGGGGAAGTCACGATCGAAAAAGCGCCGCTGGCCAAAAAAGTCCAGATGGTCAAGAAAGGCCAGATCAGCCAAACCCAAAGGATACTGGACACAAAAAAATAAAAATGGAAAAATCAAAATGGAAAATGACAGATTAAAATTATAAAATGACTGGATTCAAATTTTAACATTTTAGATGGTCATTTTGATTTTTGATTTTTACATTTTAAATTTGAAACATGGCAATTACTTCCACCCAACAATTTCTTGAGCTTGAATCCATAAAAGAGGGGATCGTGATTTTAAAGAATAAATCCCTGCGCGGCATCATGATGGTGTCGTCGGTCAATTTCGCGTTGAAATCCGACGACGAGCAAACCGCCATTATTTACCAATTCCAGAATTTTTTGAATTCGCTGGATTTTTCCCTGCAAATATTCATCCAGAGCCGGCGCCTGAACATGACCGGGTATTTGGACAAACTAAAGGAGATCGAACAGCGGCAGACAAACGATTTGTTGCGCATCCAGACCGCCGAATACCGTAAATTCATCGGCGAGATCATCTCCTCGGGTTCGATCATGAACAAGTCGTTTTACGTTGTGGTACCGTTCCAGACGGTGACCGTGGCCGGCTTGGCCTCCCAGCCAAAAGGCCAGTCAAAAACTAAAACGGCAACCGGCGCCCTCCAAACCAATGCCGAGGAACAGTTTAACCATGCCAAAACCCAGCTCTGGCAGAGAATGGAATTCGTGGCCCTGGGCCTGCGCCGCTGCGGCTTAAAGTGCGTACCGTTAAATTCCCTGGAACTAATTGAGTTCTTCTGGGGATTGCACCATCCCACGGAATCCGAGAACGGTTATTACCCGCAGATCCCTCCCGAACTTATCCAGTAACCAACTATGGCATTATTTCCAGCGACAAAAAAACCGGCCAAAAAGATGACGATGCCGGGCGAAAGCCTCCAGATGAAACCCATCGGCATCAAAGATATAATCGCGCCTTCGTCGATCGTTTTTTCTTCGGATTATTTGAAGCTTGGCGAACGTTTCGGCAAAGCGTTCTTCATATTCTCCTACCCGCGCTACCTGTCCACCGGCTGGTTTACCCCGATCATCAACATGGAAACGCCGATGGACATATCTTTCCACATCCACCCGATCGAAACCGGCACCACCTTAAAACAGCTGCGCAAAAAGCTGACCGAGGTCCAGGCCGAGATTATGGAAAGGGAAGAGAAGGGCCTGGTGCGCGACCCGGCGTTAGAAATTGCCTACCAGGACCTGGAGGGACTGCGCGACAAGCTCCAGACATCGCAGGAAAGGATGTTCCGCCTCGGGATTTATCTTTGCGTTTACAGCGACGAGCAGGAGAACATCCAAAAAACCGAAACCGAACTGCGCTCGATCCTGGAATCAAAACTTATCTACATCAAACCGACGCTCTACCAGCAGCCGGAAGGATTCGTGACGGTTTATCCCTATGGCCTGGACAAGATCCAGGCGCACACGCCGATGAACACCGGCCCATTGTCATCGACTTTCCCGTTCGTATCGTTTGACCTGAGCGCCAATGAAGGGATCCTGTACGGCGTCAACCTGCACAACAATTCGCTGATCCTGTTTGACCGCTTTTCGCTGGAAAACGCCAATAGCGTGATCTTTGCCAAATCCGGTGCGGGCAAGAGTTTTGCCGTAAAATTGGAAGTCCTGCGCTCCCTGATGGTAGGCGTTGACGGCATCGTCATCGACCCGGAAAACGAGTTTAAAACCCTGGCCGAGGCCGTGGACGGATCGTTTTTGAACATGTCGCTGGCGTCGCCCCTGCACATCAACCCGTTTGACCTGCCCCAGCCCCGCGAAGACGAACCCGCAGAAAACGTCTTGCGTTCCAACGTCATCAACTTGGTGGGCTTAATCCGCATCCTGTTCGGCGGCCTGACCCCCGAAGAAGACGCGGTGATCGATCGCGCCCTCACCGAAGTCTATGCCGCCAAAGACATCACACCTGAAACCGACCCCTCGCTGTGGCAGGAGCGAACGCCGCTGATGCAGGACCTGGAAGCGGTGCTGGAAGGCATGGAAGGGACCGACTCGCTGGTACGCCGCATCCGAAAATTCACCCAGGGAACCTACGCGCAATTCTTCAACCAGGCCACCAACGTGACAATGGACAAAACACTGGTGGTATTCGGCATCCGCGACATGGAAAATGAACTGCGACCGGCGGCGATGTACATCATCATGCGTTATGTCTGGAACAAGATCCGCGCCAGCCTAAAAAAAAGGATATTGGTCATTGATGAGGCCTGGGTCATCATGCAAAACGACGACGGTGCTTCGTTTTTGTACGGCCTTTGCAAACGCGCCCGCAAATACTGGCTGGGAGTAACCACGATCTCGCAAGATATCGGCGATTTCATGCGCTCCACTTACGGACAACCGATCATCACCAACTCGTCACTGCAATTTTTGATGAAACAGTCGTCGGCCACCATCGATGTCGTCCAAAAAGTGTTCTACCTGACCGAGGGCGAAAAAAGCCTGCTGCTGGAAGCCGAAGTGGGGGAGGGTTTGTTTTTTGCGGGACAGAAACACGTCGCCATCAAAGTGGTGGCTTCATACATCGAAGACCAGATAATCACCACCTCGCCCGAAGAGATCCTAAAGATCAAGCGCGCCAAGGGCGAGGCCGCCGCCATCGAAGACACGGAAACAACCCCCGGAGTAATGTAATTACTTTGAATTACGAAATTAGCTCTTGGCAAGCATTTTTGCGGAGCACGGTAATTTTCCTGCTGGGAAATTACCTAGTATTTTGCGCCGTCGCGCAAAATAATGCACCGCAAAAATACTCGCCTGCGATTAATTTCGTAATTCAAAGTAATTTTTTATAGCAAAAACGCGCCCCAAAGAGAGGCGCGTTTTTAATTTATACTTTTTGATTTTGTTACGGACGGGGTTTGATGATGACTTTGCGGCCCGCTCCCTGGCCCACGCTTTCGGTGACGACATCTTCGCGCGCCGCCAGCTCCAAGTGGATTATGCGCCGCTCATAGGCCGCCATGGGGGACAGGATCTTTATCCGCCGGCTCAAAGAAACATCGTTGGCCGAAGCACGGGCAAGCTCCCTTAAGTATTCCGTTTTCTTTTTTTTATAGTTGTTGATATCCAGGTCGACATAAGCCGCGTCCGGCGATTTCCGTTTCAGCATCGACTTAAGCAAATATTGGATTTCAAACAGCGTCTCGCCGTTCTGGCCGATCAGGATGTTGGCATCCTCAACTTTTATATCGATGGAAAGCGTTGATTCTTTGATAGGGAAAACCATAACCTGCGCCCCCGGATCGATTTTTTGGATCAATTGTTCGACGAACGATTGTATTGAGCGATTGTTGTTCATACGGTTATCAGCCCCTAATCTTTGGCGGCCGTCTTTAATGTTTTAAAAATAATTTTTTGCTGAATAATGGCGCAAATACTGGTCACCACCCAATAAAGGCTTAACGCCGCGGGGAATCTCCAGAAGATCAAGACCGTCATGACCGGCAGGACGTATAAAAACTGCTTTTGCATCGTCGCTGCCATCTGCTCGGATTTATTGGCCGGTTTTGCGGCGTCCGGCGCCGGCTTGGACGGATAAAACATTTTGGTCTGGAAAAATTGCAGGGCGCCGGCGGCCAAAACCAGAACCGGGCTGGGATGGGAAAGGTCGATAAGATGCAAAAACATGGGATTGACAACGCCGGGGTTTGAAACAAATGGATACAGCTGGGCCGCCGCCCCGGCGCCCACCCCCTGAATAAACACCCGATAAAGCGCGATCAGGATCGGCAGCTGGACGAGCGTTACGAAAAAACCGTTGAAAATATTAACGTTGTGTTCTTTAAAGAGCGCCATTTGGCGGATCGCCTGTTGTTCTTTGTCGTTTTTGTATTTTTCCTGGATCTCCTTGACCAATGGCTGCAGGTCGTTGGTGACCTTTTGCACCCGGATCGATTCGGCCATCAGGGGATAGAGCAACAACCGGATTATGACCGTCAGCAAAATGATGGCGACGCCAAAATCATGGCCGGGAACGTAAACGTATAACAAAATCAAGGCGTTAAGCAACGGCTGGAAAAAAACAACGTGGAATAAATATCCGATCCAACCAAATAGGTTCATAGATTAATTTGTAAGCGGTGCTAGCAAGCCAGCCTTCGCCAGGACCGTCTTAAAGGCTCCGGCGAGAGATAGTCCGCTTTTATCCGCGGGCTGGCGCTGCAGCCACACCACAATGTCGTAGCCAACGGCAACCGCTCCGATCGACAGGCGGGCCGCTTCCCTCAACCGGCGCTTGAAACGGTTGCGGTCATGCGCCTTCTTGGCCACCGCCGAGGAAACAACAAAACAAAAACGCGTCGTTGTCCCGCCATTGGCGCTTGCCTTCAGCCTCAAGCCGGCAAAAAAAACGCCCCGCCCCGTAGATAAAACCCTCTCGATATCTTTTTGCTTCCTTAAGCGATGGGCGTCAGACAACATACGCGTATCAAAAACTACACCGCCAGCTTCTTGCGGCCCTTGGCGCGGCGGCTTTTTAACACCCGGCGGCCTCCGGTTGTGCGCGTTCGCTTGCGAAAACCGTGGGTCTTCTGCCTTTTTCTCTTTTTTGGTTGATAGGTAACGCTCATATGTGTTTATTTATATAACCTTAGCCATAGTAAACCGTGACACTGCTATTATACAAATTTTGCATAAAAAAACAACCTTAATGCAAAAATGTGCGGCTTAAAATCGCTATTGCTTCCGGCACCATTTATTGGGACAGGAAATTACCGTTTTCTTTGGACTGGCGGTTATCCCCATTATTCATAGTATATCAACAGCTTTTCCACAGCCCGCAACTTCCTGTAATTTTGCCGATTTCGCCTTTTTTTGTTTTATTTGCGGTTGACAGCTTTGGTTTGCTCAACTATGTTATGGCCTTGTGGAAATATCCTTGATTTTTTGACAAGTTTTAGCTACTTTCAACTTATACGGCGGTGGGTTATAATGAATTACGTTTCAAGAAAGAATACTATTCGAATATCGCAATCCCTTAAAACGCCTTTGGGCGAATATTATCCAAACCAATAGTCTCGCAAAACCCTAAGCTTAAAGCTACCCAGCGCATGAACAACCAAGAAATTTGGCAAACAATCCTGGCACAAATCCAGTTAAACATTTCACCGGCGAACTTCACGACCTGGTTTAAATCCACCGAGATAGTTGGCATGGAAAACGGCGGCGCGATCGTGACAGTGCCAAACTCTTTTGTCAAGGAATGGCTTGAGCAAAAATACCAAAAACAGATACTGAAGGGTCTGCGGGAAATTGACGATTCCATCCGCGACGTGGCGTTCAGGGTAAAAAAAGAGCCGCCCAAGGCGGCCCGGCCGGCAGTCGGCACACCCGCCCCGCAAGCGGCCCAGGCAAGCGGCCAACTCGGGTTCGAGGAATTTTCACTCAACAAGGAAACCAACCTTAATCCCAAATACAGCTTTAACAACTACATTGTCGGCCCGTTCAACGAATTGGCGCACGCCGCTTCCTGGGCGGTCGCGCAACATCCCGGCGTTACCTACAACCCCCTTTTTATTTACGGCGCGGTGGGCCTGGGCAAGACCCATTTGATGCAGGCGATCGGCAACGAGATCATAAAAAATTTCCCCGGCAAACAAGTACGCTGCATTCCCAGCGAGAAACTGACGTCGGAAATCGTTTGGGCCATCCGCAACGGCCAAATGGAGAATCTGAAAGCAAAATACCAGCCTTCCGACGCTTTTATCATTGACGATGTCCAATTCTTGTCAGGAAAGGAAAAAACCCAGGACGAGTTTTTCCATATTTTTAACAGCTTATACAATAAAAACAAACAAATAATCTTGTCTTCCGACCGGCCCCCTAAGGCCATTCCCGACTTGTCGGACCGCTTACGGTCGCGCTTTGAAGGCGGCATGATTGCCGATATCAGCATGCCCGATTTTGAAACCCGCCTGGCCATTTTAAAAACAAAATGCCAGACAATGAACCTCGATTTTTCCGACGAAGTTTTGTCGTTTATTGCAACCAAGGTCCAGGCCAACATCCGGGAACTTGAGGGAGCGCTTACTAAGCTGGCGGCGCATTCCAAACTGCAAAATATCAGCCCCACGGTCGAGGTCTGCCAAAGCCTCCTGACAACCCTGCCGTCAAAAAAAGTATTAAGCTTTAAATCGATCGTTTCGGGTGTCGTCAATTTCTACGACATTAAAGAAAAGGATATTTTTTCGTCGTCGCGCAAAAAAGAGATCGTTAAACCCCGCCAGATAATTATGTATCTTTTGCGGGAAGAAATGAAAGCTTCCTTCCCGTTTATCGGCAGGAAGTTGGGGGATAAGGACCACACAACCGTAATTCACGCTTACAAAAAAATAACCGCGGAAATGAAATTCAACGAAGATTTGCAAAACGAGATCAACACGCTAAAACAAAGGATATATAACTCCTAGCTATGTGGATAGGATGTGAATAACCGGGGAAAATCGCTATTAATATCCGGTTGAAAAAGAGTTTATAAAAAACCGGCGAAGCCGGCAATAAAATTATCCACCTCCAACCAACATCAAGGATCACGTTTAAATTCACACATTATTCAATCGGCGAATATATTCATTTGATGATTTATCCACAGCGCTAATTATAACAATAAATAAATACTATTAATATTAATAAGACTTAATTAAATTCCATTATGAAAATTAAAATCCTTCAAGAAAAATTAAACGAATGCCTTTCTAATATCGAAAGAATAACTGGAAAGGATTCAACCTTGCCGATCCTTGGTAATATCTTAATAAGAGCCGAAAAGAATTTTTTAAACTTACTGGCGACCAATCTGGAGACCGGCGTGGTTTGGCGGATCCTATCCAAGACCGAAAAAGAGGGGAGTATTGCTCTGCCGGCCCAGGCATTTACCAGCTTTATTGCTTCCCTGCCGAACAAGTCGATCGATATTTCGGTGGACGGGGCGCAGATGACGGTGATTTGTGATGGCCGAAAATCGGTTTTTAAGGGGGTGGCTTCCGATGATTTTCCGGTGCTTCCGATAAACACCGAGGGTGATTCGCTGACCATTGGCGCTCAGGAGTTTTGCGGCGCCTTGTCGCAGGTGGTCGGCTTTACAAGTTTATCAACCGTCAAACCCGAGATCGCCGGAGTATATTTGTCGATTGCCAAGGGATCGATTAAGATTGTTGCCACCGACAGTTTTCGTTTGGGGGAAAAAACGATCATTGATCCGAAGATGGATGTTGCCAATCCCCATATGTTAATATTGCCACAAAGGGCGGTACGCGAAATCATCGCCTTATTTGGATCGTCGAAGAGTGATATTAAGATATATTTTGGTCCCAATCAAATTACCATCGAGTTAATGATGGAGGAAATGGAACAACCCAAGATCCAGTTTGTGACCCGGCTTATTGAGGGCGAATTTCCCGATTATCAGGCGATAATTCCCACCAAATCATCACTACGGCTGGTTTTTTTAAAAAAAGAATTTATAAACCATATTAAATCGGCCAGCTTGTTTTCCGTAAAGACCAATGAGGTGGTGTTAAAAATTTTATCAAAGAATTCATCGGTGCAGGTTTACAGCCAGTCATCGGAACTCGGGGAATATGAGGGAGAAATTAAGACCCTGGAGGTTAAGGGAGAGGATGCCACGGTCTCGTTTAATTATAAATTCTTGCTTGATGGGTTGAATGTTTTGAGCGGCGACCAGTGTGTTTTGGAATTATCGGGCGACGACGGTCCGGGGGTTTTAAAGTCGGACAAAAACACCGATTTTATTTATATCGTGATGCCGATCAAGAAGAACTAGTAATCATCTAAACATCTAATTACGCAAACCACTTGATCAAAAAACCGCGCGACCGCGGTTTTTTGATTATGATTTAGTGATTATATGATTACGTGATCTGGTGATTTTACGGGGCGGGGAAGGATTCTTTGGGGTAGCCGGGTAATACCTTGTCCAGGAAACTATGAAGAATTGGCGCGGCAACAACTGATCCTGGTTCTTGTTTCATGGGAACATTGTTGTTGTTTCCCACCCACACTCCAGCCACGATCGATGGGGTGTAGCCGATTATCCAGCCGTCGCGGTAATCACTGGTGGTGCCGGTTTTGACCGCCACGGTATAATTGGGAAAATAAAGTTGCGAGTGTGTCCCGAAGATGAATGCCCGGGCGTTGTTGTCCGAAAGGATGCTTGAAATAAGGTTGGCGCTTTTTGGTTCCAGGGTTCTTTTTAATTGTTTGTTGTTTTCGAATATGATATTTCCCTTGCTGTCGGTGATCTTTAATATTGGCGAGGGTGGAACGCTTAATCCGCTGGTGGCGAAGGTGCCGTAAGCGTTGACCATATCGATCAGTTTAACTTCGCCGCCGCCCAAAACCAGGGCCAGTCCGTAAAAAGCCGACGGATTATTTAAGGTAGTGATACCCATCTCCTGGGCCTTAGCGATGCTGTCTTTTAGTCCGGCCAGGGAGTTGAGTGTCTTGACCGAGGGGACGTTTAGCGATCCTGCCAGCGCTTGGCGCAATGTTACGGGGCCGTGAAAACGCAGGTCGAAGTTTTGCGGGCAATATTCTTTGCCGCCCCAGATTCCAAAACAAGTTGGTTCGTCGACAACAATGGTTTTGTCGTCATAGCCTTTTTCAAAGGCGGTGGCGTAGACGAATGGTTTAAAGGATGATCCCGGCTGCCGTCCGGGATCGGCGACGGCGACATTGTATTGAGGGTCAAAAAGACAGTCGATGCCCGGTTTGCAGCCGGTTGGATAGGGGTCATCGTAGTAGTTGCCGCTGCCAACGGTCATTGCCAGGATTTGGCCGGTTTTCGGGTCGGATGCGACCAGTGCGCCGTTGTGGGAGTAATAACTGTAGTTTTTTTTGACGCCATCGGCGACCGTCTGTTCGGCTATCTGCTGCATATTCCAGTCAAGCGACGTGGTAATCGTCAGCCCATTTTCCTGCAGGTATTGGGTGCCATATTGTTGCTCCAATAATTGTTTTATCCATAGTGTAAAGTAAGGCGCTTTGATATTGTCTTTGTTGGTGATTATGGCAACTTTGTCGGCCTTGGCTTTGTCGGCCTGGTCTTTGGTGAAATAATGTTCTTCGACCATCCGGTCGATGACATAATTTTTGCGCTGCTCCAGTTGGTCCTGGTGGTCCAGGTAGCGCGACGGGGCTTGGATCAAGGCCACCAGGGTGGCGGCTTCGCCGGCGCTGATATCGGTAACCGATTTGCCAAAAAGGGTGCGGCTGGCCGCCTCGACGCCATAGGCATTTTCGCCGAACGGCACCTGGTTTAAATACCATTCTAGTATCTGGTCTTTGGAATAATTGCGTTCCAATTCGATTGACAGCACAATTTCGCGGAATTTTCTTTCGATGGTTTTTTCGTTGGATAAGAAAGTCGAGCGGATCAGTTGTTGGGTGATTGTCGATCCGCCATAACCCTTGCCGCCGGTTTCTAAATCATAGATCGCCGATCTTACAATGCCCTTGATATCGATGCCGTGGTGCGTGTAGAATTGGGCGTCTTCGGTGGCGACGGCCATTTGTTTTAAATTGTCGGGCATCGTGGAAAGGGGGACCCAGCTGCGTCTTTCTTCGCCATAGATCTCATAAAGCAAGACGGTGCCGCTGCGGTCGTAGATCTTGGTCGATTGGATCAGGTTTTTTTCGTTGAAGTTTTCCGGTTGCGGCAGGTCGCGGGTAAAATAAATATACAGCAATCCCAGAGCCGCGATCCCCAGCAAAAACAGCGCGAAAATGACGCCGACAAGGCGTCCGGTCCATTTTAAGATGAATTTTAACGCTTTTGGTAAATGGGGCATGATTTTGTTGACACGAAGTTAATAATCCGACAATATATTGGTATTACAGTTTAACGGGGCAATATATTGCCTTAAGCAAAAACGCATTGAGTAAATGTATAATTCATTTTAAGATAAAATAATGAAAGTTAACACTGATCCAATCAGAATAAGCGAAGTTATCGATCGGGGAGTGGAGGAGGCTATAGATAAAGATAACCTAGTAAAACAACTGGCTTCGGGCAAGCGGTTGCGGATAAAATTAGGGATTGATCCGACCGCGGCCGATTTGCATTTGGGCCACTCGGTTGTTTTGCGAAAACTGGCGCAGTTCCAGCAATTGGGCCATGCCGCGGTTTTGATAATCGGTGATTTCACCTCGCTGATCGGCGACCCGTCGGGCCGTTCAACTTCCCGTCCCCAGCTCACAGAGGCGCAGATCAAGGATAACATGAAAGATTATATCAACCAGGCCTCAAAGATAATCGACATCAATAAAGCCGAGATCCACAATAACAGTGAATGGTTTGGCAAAAAGCCGATGTCGTTTTTAATGGATTTGGCCGGCCGGTTCACCGTGGCACGTTTAATCGAGCGCGAGGATTTCCAAAAACGGCTCAAGGAGGGACTGGATGTTTCAATGCTGGAACTTTTATATCCTCTTCTGCAGGGTTATGATTCGGTGGCGGTCAAGGCCGATGTCGAACTGGGCGGTTATGATCAGCGTTTGAACCTGTTATTTGGCCGCAAGGTCCAGCGCGCCTTTGGTCAGCCCGAACAGGATATAATGACGGTGCCGCTGCTGATCGGCACCGATGGCGAAAAGAAAATGAGCAAGTCGGTCGGCAACTACATCCGCATCGCCGAGGAGCCCAATAAAATGTTTGAGCAGTTGATGAATGTGCAAGATCTGCAGATTTGGGAATATTTGAATCTGCTTACAGATATGACCCCGGAGGAAATAGATAAATTGAAGAAAGATGTCGAGGCTGGGAAAATTCATCCTCGCGACGCCAAAATGTTAATGGCTTTAAAGGTCTCTGAAATTTACCAGGGGGTTGAGCCGTCTAAAGCCGCCGAAGAAGAATTTATTAATATTACTCAAAAAGGGGAGTTGCCGTCAAATATTGCGGCAGTTAAAATAGAAAGCAAAGAAATTGGTATTTTGGATTTTATAACAGCGACTGGCGCTGCGCCTTCTAATTCAGAAGCAAGGAGACTGATCATGCAGAAAAGTGTGATGATTGACGATGTGAAGCTTGATGACTGGAGGGGGAAAATCACCCCTAAGGAAGGTCAGATGGTTAGAGTTGGGAAAAAGAAAATATTTAAGATTATAAATAAATAAACAAAAAACGCGGATTGACCGTGTTTTTTTGTTAGGATTAAAGATTGAAACTTCGGATCAAATATGTTGTTGCTATCGATAGGGCGTCAGCCGCGTCGTCGGGCTTGGGGATCTCGGTCAGCGACAGGATCTTGGCGATTTCGCGCTGGATGTCTTTTTTGTCGGCTTTCACAAAGCCGGTGATCGTCATTTTCACTTCGATGGGGGTGTAGCGGTAGACCGGCAATTTTTTCTTGGCCGCGGCCAAAAGGATCACGCCCTGCGCCTGGCTGACTGGCACAATGGTTTTGGCGTTTTTAAAAAAGAAAACATTTTCCATCACGAGGGCCTGCGGCTGGTATTGCGTGATGACCCGTCCCAAGTCGATGTGGAGTTTGTTCAGGCGGTCGGGGAGGGTCATGGTCGGCTCGGTCTTGATGAGGCCGTAGGCAACACACCTAAAATCCGTCGGTTTGCTCCGAGTCGTCTTTTGCACCACGCCATACCCGGTATTGGCCAAACCCGGATCAATTCCCAAAATAATCATAGTGTTTCCATTATACGCTTGCCGGCTGTTGTTGCCTATCTTGACAATAGTAACTAATATGTATATTTATGAAGTATGTTAAAACATGAACAGATAGAAGCAACCAGAGCTTTGAACTCATTCATGATCGCTGTACGGGGCTTAGATCTTTCAGAGGAAAAAAGGAAAGAGATATCTGGCCATGTCAGAGCTATCCAGGAAATATTAGGTTAATGTAAAAACAAAACTCCGTTGATACGGAGTCTTTTATTTATAATTTTATTTTTGGATTCAGGAAGTCCCAATTCGAAGAGTTAGTCCTTTAAATTGGAGTAGACTTCCTGGACCGAGTCGTTGTCGTCCAGCAGGTCAAACAAGGTTTGGTTTTGTTCTTTGGTTTTTTCGTCGGCGTCGATATCTTCCTTGGCCAGCCAGGCCAGTGAGAACGAGTCGATCTTCACTCCCTTGGACTCCAACGCCTTTTTGACGACTTCGGTGCTCTCCGGGGAGGTGTGGACCTCCAACGAGTCCTCAAACCAGTAGATGTCGTCGGCGCCAGCCTCGATGGCCAGCAGTTCCAGGTTTTCCTTGTTTTGTAGTTCCGGAACCTGGTTGCCAAGCTCGATGATTATCACGCCCTTGCGGTCAAACATCCAGCGGATCGCTCCTTCGCCAACGAGTTTGCCGCCGTGTTGCGCCAGGATTTGTTTGACTTCGCTTAAAACTCGGTTGCGGTTGTCAGTGATTCCTTCGATCAGGACCGCGGAGTTGCCCGGGCCGTAGGCTTCAAACAAAAAGTCGCTTAAGATCGCCGAATCGCCCGCCCCGCTTGCCCGTTCGATCGCTCCTTCGACGTTGGACTTGGGCATGTTGACGTTCTTGGCCGCTTCAATGGCCATGCGCAGACGCGTGTTGGTCTCGGGGCTTACGCCGCCTTCCTTTACCGCTACCGTGATCAAGCGAATTACTTTGGTAAAAGCCGCGCCGCGTTTGCGGTCGGCGATATCCTTATCGTGTTTAATTGTTTTTGCGTGAGAATGTCCAGACATAGAAGCGTAAAGCGTAAAGCGCAAAATTTAAAATTAAATGCGCTTGCGGCTGATTATTTATGAATTAATTTTTATTTAAAATTGTAGTAATAGACGCGGGTGTCAACAAAAAAGAAAACGAACATCCGTTGTTCCTTTTGTTATACTACACTAAAAATCAATGTTAGTCAATTGCATCGAAAAGAGGGCGCCTAAATACCGGATAGGACATGGCCTTGACAATAAAAAGTAATTACTATATAATGCAGACTATACTATTAAAAGCCCCGGAATTGGGGGTCTGGAATTTTTGAAGATGGGTAATCTGGCTGCGGCTGGAATATACCTCTGAAACTTCCAAAAATTGGGCGCAGAACCAATTTGACCCCCGAT
>Ga0182021_10005757_pt1 | contig 14723 bp, 9 predicted proteins | sample 612E3MmetaG_FD_120493 | JGI IMG/M metagenome (GOLD analysis project Ga0182021, IMG submission 120493) | Permafrost microbial communities from Stordalen Mire, Sweden - 612E3M metaG (Illumina Assembly) | ecosystem: Environmental > Terrestrial > Soil > Wetlands > Permafrost | place: Sweden... | reverse complement strand
CGAACGAGATTGGTGGTCGCGACTTTGGGAGAAAATCCTCAGCCCCTTTCCCAACTGCAATGCAGTAGAAAATCGACCCGTTTTCGCCGGCTAAAATCTATCCCCAACTGCATGGTTCCGGCTAATGGGCGCTAATTTCCGGATCGGCCGATTTCGGCAGTTCGAACCGAACGCAGATTGACCACGGATTGCACGGATGGGCACGGATAGCCGATTGTTTACCGCGAAACGCAACGAGCTTTGGATTAGCGAAGATTAGCGTGGATTAGCGGTTTCCATAATGGCAGGCGGCATTTGCACCCAGGAAAACATCATCTTCGGATATAGCAGCGTGCAGATAAATGCAGATAAATTATACTCCTTGGATCGGTATCCGTGCCATCCGTGTAATCCGTGGTAAACTGGATTGAATGTGTCCGGAGTATGATTTTTTGTCCGCGCGCCGCCGCGAATATCGGGAGGAATTCCCCTCCGCGTTCTCTGCGTCCTCCTGTAAAATCGATTGAACTGATTCCACTTCGGTTGCGGCTCTGCCGCGCCAGGTTCATCCGAGCAATCCGTGGTCAAAACCTTCCGTGCATTTCGTGGGCTTCCCATTCGCGATCATTCGCGCCGATTCGCGGGCAACCATCCCCCCATTCGGCTTTCGTGTTTCTCGTATGTTTCGTGGTTCCACGAAATCCCTTTGGTTGCGGCTCCGCCGCGCCAGACGATCCGTGGTGAGAATTTCTGTTCGAGCTGCAAAATCCTCTCAGCCTGACCTGGCGTCCTGCCGGCAGCGCCACGCGACGAGCCCTCCGGCGAGGAGACCCGCCAGGCCGAGACCGGCCAGCCAGAGCGACAACGTGAAATCGCTCGGCCAATAGGCGAACGTCACGCGGTACGTGCCCGCCGCCGGAACGTAGATGCCCTTGAAGGCATGGTTCACGCGGAAATAGGCCGCCGGCTGACCGTTCATCGTCGCTCGAAAATCTTTGCGCAGATAGGACTCGTGGAGCGCGATGACGCCCGGCCCCGTCGCCCGCACCTCGAAGGAGGTCGTGTTGGCGGTCAACCGGTAATCGCGCGCCGGCACCGCGGGTGACGCGGCGTGGGCTTGCCGCGCCATGGCGGCCACCGCCGCTGGCAATCGGGCGAGATCGGTTGACTGCACGGCGGCGAACGGCCGGCCATCTCCCGTGCGGATCATCCGGGCCAGCGTGGCCGCGTCCGGGTAAAGGCCCACCGCATCGGTGAAGAAGGCGCGCGGCCAGCACTCCCGGCTCTCGTAGACGGCGAAGTCAAAATTGCCCATCAGCTGCAGCTTGGCGGTGAGGGGCACGCCGACGTCGCGGGCCAGATAATAGCGCACGTTCAGAAAATCGAACGCCGGCTTGTTCTCCGTCGCCTGCTCCATGGGCGTCGCGGCCATGATGTCCAGAATCCGCTCGATATTCAGGGCGCTGGCGAGCTGGTCGTAGTGGATGTTGCGCAGTGGATCGACGCCGAAGATGCTCTCGAGCAGCAACGCCTGGTTATAGCCCGGGAAAAGGTTCATCCCGAAACCGACCGTCCGCGCCGGATCGCCCGACCGGGATTGAATGAACCCGATCGCCGGCGACGGGGCCTTCAGATCGGTGCGCAGTTGCGGACGCATCGTATGGTCTTCGAAAGCGTCGCCCAGATACTGCCCGTGACGCAGGTGGCAAACGAGCGCGATGGCGCAAAGCAGCGCGCCGAGGCCCACCCGCGGCAGGGCGGAGGCGGACCACGCCCGCACCAGCCACGGCACAGCGACCGCGCCGAGCAACAGCAGGGGCAGGTAGCCCTGGAAGAAGGGGCTGAAAGCCGTGTTCTGGGCGGCAGCGAAAAAGCCCCAGAGCATCCCCAACAAGAGCAACAGCATCGTCACATAACGCCAACGCCAGGTATCCGCTGTGGTCTCACTCCACATCTCGCTGAAACCAAATCCGGCCGTCACACCCAGCAGCACGAGCGCCACGCACGAAAACGTGTTGTCGATATGCACGATGTTGCCGACGAAGGGAACCTGCGCGATCCATTTGCCCGGCACGAGCCCATAGACCATCGCCAGCGCAAAGAGCGCGGCGACCGCCACCGCGCGGAAAGCGCGCCTGGGCCAAAGCGAGCGCAGACTGGCGACCGCCCACAAAACGCCCGGCAATAGGAAAAAATTCAGCGACGGATCGAACTGCGCCTCATGCTGGGTGAACTGCCCGTAAAACAGGTCGTCGAAGAGACCAATCAAGTACGTCGGCGAGAGCTGGCTGGCCCGCGGCACATCGTAATGCGTGGCGGTTTTTTTCAGCGTCCAATAGAACGTCAGCCAGATCGGCGCCGTGAGCAGCACAAAGCAGGCGCCCGCAAAAATCGCCGCCGCCAGTTTCTGTAGGCGGATCCGGAGGCTGGCCTCCGTCAGCCCCAGCACCGCCGCGCCGCAGGCGTTGAGCACCAGCAGGAGCATGTCGCCTTCCTTCATCGCCCCGCAATTCATCAGGGCCAGATTGGTCACCACCAACCCGCCCAGCCAAAGCGCAGTCCGCCGCGGCGTGGCGGCGACCGCCACTTCGTACCAGCAGACCAGTATCCACGGCGCGTAGCATACGCTGAAGAACGCCGGATGATTCAGCCGGAACGCGAAGAACCCGATGAAGGGCGCGGAAGCGGCGACCCAAAGTGCCGATGTCAGATGCCGTGTGCCCGCATACACGACCAGGCCCAGGCCGAAGGCGAAAAGCCATTTGCTCAGGACGTAATGCAGATCCCAGGTCCAAACGGCGCCGTCGCTCAGAATGGCAGGAATCTGCAGCGGGTCGCCGAAGGCGGTGATCCCCTGGCCGATGAGCGGCGTGCCGGAGAAGGCGTACCGGTTCCACAGCGGCCACTCATGCTCCTCCAGCAGGGCGTGGTGGATGACCACCGAGAGCGGCCAGTGATACCACATCACGGCTCCGATATCCGACATATGGGTGTTCGCGAACGAGTTGTCGGAATATCCGGGGACCGAAGGGAAGCTGTCGTAAAGCATGAGCACGCCATTGTTGGGCGACAAAAAACTCTTCCCGCAAAAGACGACCGGGTAGCAGTTGACGAGCACCGCCAGCAGGGCGAGCCCGGCGATCGTGCGGCGCGGACGGGCGGCCGCCCATCCCCGTATCCGATCTCTCACGTCCCGGGTCCTGCTGCCCCCGGCCCGCAGCGCCGCCCCACCGGCCAGCAGGGCGGCCAGCCACCCCGCCCAAACCAGGCCGGCCCGCAACCACCAGCCCCACTTTGAGAGATGCAGTTTCAACACCGGATCGAACGGGATCAGGGTGATCGGATCGTTGCCGCCCGGGGTGATGATGATCTTCGCCGTCCCCTGGTCGACCGTCAGCGAGGCGATCTGTTGGACCGGCCGCAGCGCATCCGGCGAAACCTTCCGGATCAGCTCGCCGTGGAGCCCTTTGATCGCCAGATCCGTGACCCGCACCGTGCCACTGCCATTGAGCGGATCGAACCGCAGTTCCTTGTAATTGCCCTCCGGCAACAGGAAGCGGCAGAGCTGCGGCTCGGCGCCAGCCTTGACGCCGAGAGTATACGAATCTTCCTGGTTGTAGCTCCGTCCGGTGTCGTAAAACACCTGCACGGCTCCATCGGTCGTCGAGGTGATGGTGGCCTCGAACCAAAAGGGTTGCGTCGTCCGTTCGGCCCAAGGCGTAAACGGCAACGCCAGCACCGCGCATACGACCGCCAGGCCGCAGAGGGTAAACCCGTGCACTCTCGGGAGAGACATGGCTGTGGGATGTTCCAGTCCCGCCGCCAACCTGCAAGAATCATCCGATGGGGCCGGCGGAAACGCCGGCCCCAGTTAGGCGCGTTTTCGCGCGACTGCCACCACCTGCCAGCCGAAGGGCGAGTCCAACAGATTGAAACGGAAAAGTCCTCGATAAAGTGTCATCGCCGCTCGCGCCAGCGGGCTGCCCGCCGCCCCGCGCCGGGCCTGTACATCCGTCACGAGCCTGCGACCGCGCGCGATGACCGTCAGCCGGTAGAGATTGAAGAACGGAAACCCGGCCAGGCAGGTCCGGTCGACGGTGCATCCGGCCGCCGCCAACAACGCCGCGATCGACGTCCGCGTGAAATGTTGCCGATGCCCGATGTGCCGGTCGAACGCCGACATCGGGCCGCCGGGCACCGTCACAACCAGGACGCCGCCCGGCGCGAGATAGCCGAGCATCGCCTGCACCAACGCGCGCGGATCGTCCACATGTTCGAGCACCTCGGAACAGACTCCCAGCGTCGCCCAATCGCGCAGTCCGAAGTCCTCCGGCGGATGCGCGAAAAGATCGGCCACCTCGAACCGGGCCTGGGGCGCTTTGCGGCGGGAAATTTCCACGCCGGAGGTGCTCAGCTCGAGCCCGACAAACTCCGCCTCCGGCAAGGCGCGGGACAAGCCGCAGATCAGGTCGCCCTGCCCGCTGCCGAAATCGCACACCCGCCGGGCGCCGCCGGCGGAGGCGGCCGCCGTCTGCAACAATCGCGCGATGATGCGGTGGCGCATCTGCTGCGCCGGGTTGGCGCTGGCCGCCTGGGCATATTGCTCCCAATGCCGCTCCCAATCGTCGCGTTGGTCCTCGGCGGGCGGGCTCACTTGACGGCGCGGGCGAATAGATTGAGCCCGAATTTGTGGTAGCGCAGCGCGAGGCGGCTCGGCTTGAAACCCGCGCGCACCAGGAGCGGCCAGAGGTCGCGTTTGTCGTAGTACATCTTGTGGTCGTCCATCTCCACCCGCGGACTCCACCCCAGCTTGAAGGCCGACAATTCCAGAAAAAACTTGCCGCGCCACGTCGGCACGTTGACGAGGAGCAGGCCGCCGGGAGCGAGCACGCGATGGACCGCCGCGAGCGCCGCCGGCGCATCGCCCAGGTGTTCCAGCACGGAAATCAGCAACACCACATCGTAGCGCGCCTCCGGCAGCCGGGGGAGCGCATCCTCGATCGGCCCTTCGATCAGCGTGAGCCGCTCCCGCTGGCGCAACTCCGGCGCGAGCGTGAAATCGACGGCGACGCCTTCCGCGAGCCGGTCGTAGAGGCTGGTCAAATGCCGGGCCCGATAACCGCAGCCGAGTTCCACCACGCGCAGCCCGCTGCGCGCCGGCACCGCCCGCCGGATCGCGCGCGCCGACAGCCAGACGCCGAAGCGGTCCACCCAGGTGGCACCACCATGTTGACCATAAGATTCCTGCGCGCGGTCACTCATCGGTCGCGGGGGCCAATCACGCGCCTGGCCATCTCCAGTAGCAGCGTGAAGGCAAAGGTCTGGAAACCGAGCACCAGCCACAACAGGCCCAGAATGGGGGTATGCGACAGGCTTTTCAACCGGAAGCCCTGCGTCACATATCCGACCAAAAACGGCACCAGCAGACCCAAGCCCGCCACGACGGCGACGCCGCTGAGTATCATCCCGCGGTCGTAGGAAAAAAAACGCTGCCAGGCCTCGGTCGTGTGCGGCCGCAATCCATGCATGAGCCGCGCCACCACGGCGAGCTGCACACAGCTGTAGCCCAACGTCGCGCACACCAGCCCCAGCAGCATGGAGTGCAGACTGAGCTGGATGCCCCCGAGCGTGACCGGCCCGCCCGCGAGCACGCCGCAGAGCGCAATGCCGAAAACCGCGAGCATGAGGCCGGGCACATAGGTGAACCGGTCGGGCGAGTACACCAGCATCACCTTGAGGTTGATCCAGCCGGCGAGCCACGGCGAAAGCCAGCCGGCCCGACGATGATGGCTCAGCCGGCCGGCGCGGTCCTTGTAGAAGCGCACCGGCACCTCCGCGATCCGCAGCTCGAGCAACGCCGCCTTCAGCACCATCTCGGAAGCGTACTCCCACGACTGCGAACGCAGGTTGATCCGCCGCAACGCCGCCAACGTCATGCCACGCATGCCGCAATGGATGTCCGAAAAATGGCTGCGATAAATCCGGTTGAGCATCCAGGTGGTGAGCGGCGTGCCAAAATAGCGGTGCAGCCCCGGCATCGCGCCCGTTTCGATGTGCCCAAGAAAACGGCTGCCCATCACCAGTTCGTAGCCCTCGCGAAACCGGGTGACGAACGGCGCGAGTTCGCGGAAATCGTAGGTGAGATCCGCATCGCCCATGATGACCCATTCGCCGCGGATGTGCGGAAGCGCGTCGATGTAGGCCCGCCCGAGGCCGCGCTTCGGCACGCGCAGCACCTCGGCGCCGCGGGCGAGCGCGATTTCCGGCGTCTCGTCCGTCGAGCTGTCGACGATCAGGATCTGGCCCGTCACTCCGGCTTGCGCCAGCCCCTGGCGGCACCAATCGACAAATTCGCCGATCGTCACGTGCTCATTCAAGGCCGGGACGACAATGCTCAGCTGCACGGGCGCCGGCGCGATCCCGGGCGGAAACAGGTGTTCGATCTGGGTAGGACTCTCGCCCATGGCAAGGATTCGCAGTTACGCTGCGCCACGCACTTCGTCGAGCATCGCGGCCATCGAATCGCGCAACGCCTCCGCCGAGCTGCGCCGGCAGCGCCAGCCCAGCGCGGATATTTTGCTGCAGTCGAATCGCACGACCGGCACGTCGCCTTTCCAGCCGCGGTCGCCGCCCGTGAACTCGAGCCGCACCCGCGCGGGATCGAGCCCGCACACCTGGGCGGCCAGCGCAGCGATCTCGCCCACCGTGATGTAGTCGCCCGTGGCGACGTTGAACACGTCGTAGCTCCGGCCGCCCGCCGCGCGGGTGAGGAAGACGGCTTCGAGCACGTCGTCGATGTGGATGTAACTCTTGCTCTGCGTGCCGTCGCCGAGGATGCGCAGCCGCGTCGGATCCGCGCGCAACCGCCGCACGAAATCGAACCCCACGCCGTGGGTTTGCCGCGGGCCGACGACGTTGGCGAAGCGGAAGGCGCGGGCCCGCAGCCCAAACATGTGGCAATACGCCGAAACCAGCGCCTCGCAGGCGAGCTTGCTCGCCCCGTAGGTCGAGATCGGCAGGCACGGGCCGTAATCCTCCCGGAACGCCACCCGCTCGTTTTCGCCATAGACGCCGCTCCCCGACATGTACACCAGTTCGGGCACGCCCGTGCGCCGCATCGCCTCCAGCATGTTTTGCAGCAGGTAGGTGCCTTCCCAAAAATCGATGTCGGGCTGCGTGACCGCCTTGGCGATGTCCGGGTTGGCCGCCAGGTGAAAAACCAGATCCGCGCCCGGCAGCGCGGCCAGGATTTCCTCGGGCTTTTTAAGTTCGCCGCGTACCACCTGCAGCCGCGGATCGGATCGCACGGCCTGCAAGTGCTCCTCGCGACCGGAGCTGAAGTTGTCGAAAACGACGACACGCTCCACCCCCGCCGTACGCAGCAGGCGCCGGACGAGGTGGCTGCCGATAAAACCGGCACCGCCGCTGATAAAAACCGATTTCATTTCAGAGCGAGATGCGGAAGTGATCCCCTTCGAACCCTTCGCTGGTGAAAAACACGCGGGGATGGTATCGTGTCCTGCGGCAATTCGATGGGCCACGATGCAGAGCGGATTCCGCCCGACAAGCCTATTACCGCCCGCAGGATGGCGATGGGCGCATCTGCCGATTTGTCGGTTCTGCCGTAGCGCGGTCAACCTGACCGCGACCTCCCGGTTGGCACAACCCGGAAGCATGGTCGGTTGACCGTGCTACGAAAGGCGGCGCCGCACCGGAAACCCGGAGATGTGCCCGACCGCGATCCGGCAACTGCTCCGCCCTTGCCGCCCGCCAGATGGACTGCCGGGATTCGTCCAGCACGAACTCAAGATCCGCGACCGCGCCGGCCATCCTGCCAACTCCCACCGACGGATTCACTTCGGCCCGCGATTTCAGCCTCTCCCAGGTCGATTTCGCGGCCGGTGGCTGGTGCGCCTTGAACGTCGTCGTGACGGCCGCCTGGCTCGGGGGGGGGGCGTCCAGATATGGGGCCATCGCGATCGGATCGACGCCTCCGCCGGTGCAATCCGCTTCGGAGTTTTTCTGTTGGTTGCGGCCGAGGCACAATGCCCCTTTTCGGGAACCGGGGGATTGACCGGCCCACGACCGTCGCCACCAATATTATTCCGCCCGACGGCTGGATTTTGCCATACCCCCGGCCGCCTCAGTACTAGACTTCGCGCCGCCCAACCCTTACCACATCCTCGCCACCCATGACGCCAACCGGATCCGCCAGCGCCGCAGCCATCGAAGTTTCGGTGGTGATGCCGTGCCTCAACGAGGCCCGCACGCTCGCCACCTGTATCCGTGAAGCGAAGACCGCATTGGCGCAGGCCGGTCTCAGCGGCGAGGTGGTCGTCGCCGACAACGGCAGCACGGACGGATCGCCGGCGATTGCCCTCGCCGAGGGGGCACGGCTCGTGCCGGTCAGCCGGTGCGGTTACGGGCACACCCTGCAGGCCGGCATCGCCGCCGCGCACGGATGCTATGTGGTGATGGGCGACGCGGACGGCAGCTACGATTTCGGCGACATCGGCCGCTTTGTGGCGGAATTGCAGCAGGGCTACGATCTCGTAATGGGCAATCGCTTCCGGGGTGGCATCCGGCCCGGGGCGATGCCGTGGAAGAATCGCTATCTCGGCAATCCATTGCTTTCCGCGATTGGCCGGCTGCTGTTCCGTTGTCCGAGCGGCGATTTCCATTGCGGGCTGCGCGCCTTCCGCCAGACCGCCTACGCCACCATGGCCCTGCGCACGGGCGGGATGGAATTCGCCTCCGAAATGATCATTCGCGCCACCTTGCTGGGTCTGCGCATCGTCGAGATCCCCACGACCCTGCGGCCCGACGGACGTGATCGCCCGCCCCACTTGCGTCCGTGGCGCGACGGTTGGCGGCATCTCCGGTTCATGCTGCTATTCAGCCCGCGCTGGCTTTTCTTTTATCCTGGCCTGACATTGATGGCGGCCGGGGGACTGCTGGGGGCCCGCCTGCTCGCCGGGCCGCTGCACCTCGGCGCAATCACGCTCGACGTGCATACGTTGTTCTTCTGCGCCTGCGCGGTGCTCATCGGTTTTCAATCGGCGCTTTTCGCCGTGCTAACGAAGGTGTACGCCACCGAGTCCGGCCTCGCGCCTCCCGACCCGGTTTTCGACGCCGGGATGAAACGGATCACGCTCGAGACCGGCTTGTTCGTGGGGGTTGGGCTGGTGCTTGCCGGGCTGGGGTTGTCCCTCGCCTCACTGTGGCATTGGCACCGGCAGGGTTTCGGCGCGCTAGCCCCCACCGTCGTGCTGCGCTGGGTTATCCCGGGCGGCACCCTGCTAGCCCTCGGCTGCCAGGTGGTGTTGAGCAGCTTTTTCCTCAGCGTACTCGGGTTGAATCTCTCCCACGAATGACCCTTACGACAACGCCACCGGCCCTCGGCGCAGCTTTCCACGGCCGGGTCCAACCCTGTCTTACTGAGCCTCGCGTAATAGACTGACATTGGTGGAGCGCGTTGACCTCAACGCGCTCAGAGCGTCTTGAGGTCAAGCCGCTCCACCAGGTCTGTTACCGTATTCTGCAAGCCTGAGTAGGTGCCGTTCGTAGGCGTCCACTCGGTCATCGGGTTTGCCCACTCAGACCACGAAGACACGCTCTTTTTCCGCCATGCCCAACAGGCCCGGGACAAGGGGCCTGTCGATGGAACCGGCACCGCGGCTGAAATAATCGGTTTCATTTCAGAGGAACATGCAGATTTAGTCCCCTTCGCCCCCTTCGCTGGCGAGAATAAGCTGGGATGATTTCGGGCCATACGGCGATTCGATGGGTCACGCGTCCGAGCAGTTTCCCTCCGACAATTCTCTTGCCGGCCGCAAGCGCAGCATGTTTTAGCACGTGCACGGCGCAGCAACTGCGGCTTGCGGCGCCTCAAGCAATCGTCTGTTAGTTTCGCATGCAGTCCTGGCACTATATTCTCGCGGGCGCCGCCGTGGCTTGGGGTGTCTGGCACTGGCGACGGCATCGCCACGACGATCCGGCCGAAGGTTGGCTGGGCTGGCTTTTTCTTGTGGCAGGCGCCATCATGCTATGGATCGCAGCCGGGCAGCCGCAATACGCCATACCTGTGGCGCCGTACGACGACCGGCTGTTTCTCCGCCTCGCGACCTTTCTGCTGGAGGGAAATTGGCTGGGACCGTACGACCAACTGACGTTGGCGAAGGGGCCGTTCTATCCGCTATTCATGGCCGGCACTTCGTGGCTCCGGCTTCCGCTCACACTGGCGCACAATCTCGTCTACCTCGCGGCGGCCTGGTTCCTCATACGGGCGCTCCGTCCGCTGCGCCTGCCGGGCTGGTCGCGCGCGGGGTTGTTGCTGGCGCTCGTGGTTTGCCCGGTCTTGGCGGATACCGGCGCCAATGTGCGGGCGTGGCGCCAGCCTCTTTGGCCAGGAGTGATTCTGCTGTCGCTGGCCGGCATCATTGGGCTGGCGTTGCGCGCGGAGGCCCGCGCCTGGCGACAGGCGTCGTGGGCTTTGCTGGCGGGAGCCGCGATGGGCGCCATGTGGCTGACCCGCGAAGAGGCTGTCTGGACGTTGCCCATGCTTGTGCTCCCATTGCTGGTGGCGGCGTGGCGAGGCTGGCAGACGGGGGGACGCGCCCGACGGATCGGATTTTTGGCGGCGCCATTTGCGGTGGCCGCTCTCGCCATCGGCGGAGTCACCGCGGAAAACTGGCGGGTGTATGGATTCTGGGGCATCGTGGAATATCGCGACCAAGCATTTGTGGCCGCATATAGCGCCCTCTGCCGGGTGGAACCGCACGATTGGGCGCGACGGGTGCCAATCACCCGGGCGGCCCGCGAACGCATTTACGCGGTAAGCCCCGCTTTTGCTGAATTGCGCTACGAGATGGAGGAAGGCATCGGCGCGGCCTTCATGAAGGTAACCCAGGATAACCTTGGCATCCTGGCGTCCGAGCACGAGATTGGCGGCGGCTGGGTGATGTGGGCTCTGCGCGACGCGGTGAGTCGTAATGGTCACGCGAAGTCCGCGCCGGAGGCGCGCGCGTTTTATCGCCGGCTGGCAACCGAGGTGGACGCGGCCTGCGACGACGGCCGCCTGCCGGCGCTGCCCCGCCGCCACTCCATGATTCCCCCCTGGCACCCCGGCTATACGGCGCGAACTTGGACCGCCGCATGGCAAGCGTTTCACCTGATCGTGGATTATCCTTTCGACGTGGAGCCGATCCCGAGTTGGGGTTCACCGGAGGATTTGGCCTGGGTCGAACGGATCACTCATGAACGCGTCGCCCCAGCGGATGCGGTACAGACTGCCGCCCTGCGTTCCCCGCGTCGCCTGGGGATTCTCCGGGTACTCGTGAGCGGCTACGGCCGTGCGATGCCGTGGTTGTTTCCCCTCGCTGCCGTGGGGTGGCTGTTCTGCGCCGGGTTGACCCTATACCGCAGGGCGGTAAGTTGGCTCTTTGTTCTGGGGACGGCGCTGGCGTTGGGCATGATGGGCAACGTGGCCGTGGTGGCGTTGGTCGAAGCGACCTCGTGGCCCGCTATCACCACAGGCTATCTTGGGGCCAGTGTGCCGCTGGCGGTGTGTTTTGTCGGGGTCATATTCTTCGAACTTGCCTCGGCACTTCGCCGGTCTCGATCTGGGCGGTGATCCCGCCGGCCGCTGGGCACGGCCGCGGCGCGCCACCGTGCGACTCCGGACCATTTTCCTCCGGCCTCTGCGGTCTTGCCGCCCGCGCGAGCCCCCGGCCAAGCTGCTCTCCCTCCTCATGGCCAAGACCCTTCTCGTCACCGGTTCCTCGGGCCTGATCCGCGCGGAAGTCTGCACGTGGTTTGCCCGCGAGCCCGGCTCCACCGTGCACGGCGTCGATCACCAACTGCGGCTGCGCCACTAAATCGGACGCGAACATGAAATCACGCGGCCGGGGTGCCACGCTCCTCTCGGCAGTCGCCATGACGATTGTTGCCGCCGCCGCGTTGCTGGCTGGTCGGCCAGCCCGGGTGAAAATAATCCCGGCGCTCGACCCAGCGGCTCCCGTCTGGCCCGCCAACACGTTTCGGGAAGGCGCCTGCTTCGCCGACCCGACGGAAATTCCACCGGGGCTCGAGACGCGCGGTTCGCGGATCGATGGCGTCGAGTATCGCGGCACCTTTGTCTCGGGCTGGTTTGCCGCGCGTCCGCAAGTGGCATTGCTGGTGGCCGGATTTCCGCGACTGCCACATAACCTGCTTGCCCTCGAGGTGCGGGACTCGGCCGGCCGCGTTGCCGCGGTGCCCTTCGCCCCGGTCAATCCGCGCGATTGCTGGCGACCGTGGACGGTCACGCTGCCGGCCGGGGCCACGGCTTTTCGCGTGAAGGCGGTCGACGGCGAGAGCGGCCCCGACGGCTGGTTGGCCGTCAGCGAGCCGTTTACGCCGCGTTTCGTGCCAGCCTTGCTGCCGCAGACGCCGCGCACGCTGCTGGCGTTCGCCCTCCAGGCGGTGCTCTTGATTGCCATTGGCGGGGCGGTGACCACCTGGCTGCGTTCCGCCGGCCGCGGATGGACGGAGACCACGCCGATGGCGCTCCTCGCCGGGGCCGGAGCGGCCGCGCTCGGTTATGGAGCCTTTTGGGCCTATTTCGCGCATCCGATGGCGGGGCGCGTTTTCTCCTGGAGCCTGTACGTCGCCGCCGGTCTGACGCCCTGGCTGTGCCGCCGCGGTGCTCCCACCGATCGAACGTGGCCTCAGCCCGTCGCTCTCGCCGTTGTCATCGGCATGTTCTACCTCGCGCTCCTCCTGCTTTTCGAGCCCACGCGATTCTCGTTTGCCGCCGCCAACCGCTTCGCCGCCGGCCTGCCATCCGACAACGAGATCCCCCGGGCGTTGGCCGACCGGCTCTGGCACGGCGAGTCGCCCCGGCATCTGTGGGGGGATTGGCTCAGCAGCGACCGGCCACCATTGCAGAGCGGCTGGCTGCTGCTCACGTGGCCGGTGATGCACGCGCTTGGCTTCGATTTTGACACCGCCGCCAGCACGGGCGGCGTGGGATTCCAACTGCTCTGGGTCCTGGCGGCGTGGTCACTGGCGCGGCACCTCGGCGCCACGCCGCGCCAGGCAGTGGGCATCGTTGCGGCGACCGCCTTTACCGGTGTCTTGCTGGAGTATTCTGTCTTCGTCTGGCCCAAGCTCGCCGCGGCGGCACTGGTCGTCGCCGCCTATCTGCTTTGGTTCGATGCGCCCGGCGAGGGCGGCCTTACCCGCTTCGCGGCCGGCGGGTGTTGCGCCGCGCTCGGCTGGCTGGCGCACGGCGGCGTGGCTTTTTCGTTGCTCGGACTCGTGCCACTCGCTCTGGCGGATCGCCGGCCCGCCCGGTGGCGCGCGTGGCTGGTGGCAATCGCCGGTTTCGTCGCCTTCGCCGCACCGTGGTCCGTTTATCAACGCGTCTACGAACCGCCGGGCAACCGGCTGCTCAAATGGCATCTCGCCGGCGTGACCGACATCGACTCGCGCGGCATCGGCGCAGCCATGGTCGACAGCTATCGTCGTGCCGGCTTTTCGACCGCGCTCCAAAACAAATGGCAGAACCTCCGGATGCAGCTCGGCACAGACTGGTCGCCGCTGCTGCACGTGAATTCGCTGGCGGGACCCAGCGACCTCCGCGCAGGCGAAACGACCTATATGGTCCGCGCGTGGGCCTGGTGGGCCTGCGCCTGGCTGGTGCCGCTGGTGTGGTTGGCGCGCCGCGGATCCGCGCCCCCGGCTCTGCCCTGGGCGGCACACCGCGCCACGCTCGCGTGGTTCGGCGCGGGTATCGCCGTCTGGCTGATCCTGATGTTCACTCCCAACTCGGCCAGCATCCACCAGGGCACGCTTTGCACGCAATTGTTGTCCTCCGGCCTGCTCGCCTCGTGGACCCTCCATTTCAATCGGTGGTTTTTTGCCAGTCTCGCGACCGTGCAGGCACTGTGGTTCGCCGTGGCCTGGGCTCCGCCCAGTCACGCCGTGGAAGGACGGCTGCAGGCCCTGCCACTGGTCCTGGCCGCCCTGTCTGCGGCCGCCTTGTTGTGGATGATCTGGCAGACGGTCCGCCGGCCCAATGCCACCAGGGACCGAGCTTAGGATTCGACACGCGTTTCCAGGCCGCCTTTATTCTCCCTGCTCATGGCCAAGACCCTTCTCGTCACCGGTTCTTCGGGCCTCATCGGCTCGGAAGTTTGCACGTATTTTGCCCGCGAGCTTGGCTACACCGTGCACGGCGTCGACAACAACCAGCGCGCCGTCTTCTTCGGCCCGCCCGGCGACACCCGCTGGAACCAGCGCCGCCTGCAGGACGCGCTGCCGGGGTTCGTCCACCACGAGCTCGACATCCGCGACCGCGCCGGCGTGCTCGCCCTCGTGCAGGAATTGCGCCCCAGCGCCATCGTGCACACCGCCGCGCAGCCCAGCCACGACCGCGCCGCCGCCATCCCTTTCGACGATTTCGACACCAACGCCGTCGGCACGCTCAACCTCCTCGAGGCCGCGCGCCGCGCCTGCCCCGAGGCGCCGTTCGTGCACATGTCCACCAACAAGGTTTACGGCGATGCCCCCAACCTCATCCCGCTGGTCGAGCAGGCGACGCGCTGGGACTACGCCGACCCGGTCTATGCCCACGGCATCCCGGAAACGTTCACCATCGACCAGTCGAAGCACTCGCTCTTCGGCGCGTCGAAGGTCGCCGGCGACGTCATGGCGCAGGAGTACGGCCGCTATTTCGGCCTGCCCACCTGCTGCCTGCGCGG
>Ga0182021_10005754_pt1 | contig 14728 bp, 12 predicted proteins | sample 612E3MmetaG_FD_120493 | JGI IMG/M metagenome (GOLD analysis project Ga0182021, IMG submission 120493) | Permafrost microbial communities from Stordalen Mire, Sweden - 612E3M metaG (Illumina Assembly) | ecosystem: Environmental > Terrestrial > Soil > Wetlands > Permafrost | place: Sweden... | reverse complement strand
TGCATGTCAAGGGCGAGAACAAGGCGGGCAAGGCCTTTTCCGGCGGCTCGGTGGAGTCGATCTTCCTCGCCATCGACGACGCGGTGGGCGTGTCGGGCAAACTACTCGACTACCAGGTGCGGTCGATCACTTCGGGCAAAGACTCGCTGGGCGAGGTACGGGTGGTGGTCGAGGTGGATGGCAGGCGCTACGCGGGACAGGCGGTGTCCATCGACGTGCTGGAGGCTTCGGCGAAGGCCTACGTTCGGGCGCTCAACAACGTGGCGATGGGACGGGAAGCGGGCGGCGCCCGCGGCGACAGGGTCTACCTGTAGGAGGGGCACATGGGAGTCAGTCCATTCCAGGGTTGGCCACTCGGCTGGTTGTTGCGCCGGGGTGGCCAACAGATCGATGCCAGCGGTGGTGACAGCGTGCCCGGATCCGACTCCCCGGCGCCGGGCAAGGAGGAAGCTACCGATGACGGCCTTCGGCCCTACGCCCACCCGCGCGACGAGCCGATGCCTTCCAGGCGGAGCAAGGGCCTGAGACGGAGAGGGCGATAGTGACGGACGCGTTTGCTGCCAACGCTGAGGCGCCTTTTGGAGCCCGGAGGACCCTCGGCCTCCCCGGCGGGCCCACACGGATCGCCGACCTGAGACTGCTGGCTAAGGCCACCGGGCGCGGTCTGGAGAGGCTGCCCTTTTCCATCCGCATCCTTCTGGAGAACGGTCTCCGCCACTGCGGAGGGGGCGCCGTGGGAGAAGCGGACGTGCTGGCCCTTCTCGATTGGGACCCGGTGGCGACGGCGCGCCCTGAGCTGGCCTTCATGCCCGGCCGGGTGCTGCTGCAGGACTTCACGGGGGTACCGTGCGTGGTCGACCTGGCGGCGTTGCGCTCCGCTGTTGCCCGCGCGGGTGGCGACCCTCGCATCATCGACACACTGGTGCCGGTCGACTTGGTCATCGACCATTCCGTGCAGGTGGACTACGCGGGCGTGCCCGACGCGTGCCGGCGCAACATGGATCTGGAGATGGAACGCAACGTCGAACGCTACGCCCTGCTGCGCTGGGCACAGGGCGAGTTCGCCAATCTGAGGGTGGTGCCTCCCGGTGCGGGCATCTGTCATCAGGTGAACCTGGAGTATCTGGCCGAGGTGGTGCGCCGCGACGGGCCGGCGGAGCCGGGCGTCGGCGGCGCCCCGGACGGCGGCGCTCCGAGCGCCCGCGGCCCGGCCCAACACGGTGCCCCGGGGGCCGCCGGACCTCCTTGGACCTACCCCGACACGGTGATCGGCACCGACTCCCACACCACCATGATCAACGGCCTGGGCGTGCTTGGTTGGGGCGTGGGCGGCATCGAGGCCGAGGCGGTCATGCTCGGCCAGCCGTACGCCATGCTGGTGCCCCGGGTGGTGGGCGTCCGCCTCGCCGGCGAGTTGCGGCCCAACGCGACGGCTACCGATCTGGTGCTCACTGTCACCGAGTTGCTGCGCGGCATCGGGGTCGTCAACCAGTTTGTGGAATACTTCGGCCCGGGCGCCGGGGCCCTCACTGTGGCCGACAGGGCCACCGTCGCCAACATGAGCCCCGAGTATGGCGCCACCTGCGGCTTCTTCCCGGTAGACGAGGAGACGATTGCCTACCTGAGGCAGACCGGACGACCGGACGAGCTGTGCAGCCGGGTACAGAGCTACTGCGAAGAGCAGGCCTTGTTCCGGGAACAAGGATCCCCGGATCCCGACTACTCGCGGGTGGTGGATCTCGATCTGGACGACGTACGCCCCAGCCTCGCCGGTCCGCGGCGCCCCCAAGACCGCGTCCCACTCGAGGACATGGCCCGGAGATTCCACCAGGATTTGCCTGCTATGGCGCAGGGACGGGAGGAGACGGCCAAGGCCAAAGTGGAACTTCACGGCAAGCGGCAGACCGTGAAGGACGGCGACGTGGTGATCGCTTCCATCACGAGCTGCACCAGTACTTCCAATCCCGCCCTCATGCTCGCTGCTGGGCTGCTCGCCCGGAATGCGGTGGGCCTGGGTCTCGCGCCGAAGGCAGGGGTGCGCGCGAGCTTGGCCCCAGGATCGCGGGCGGTCACGGCCTATCTTGACGAAGCAGGCCTGCTTGAGCCACTGGCAGCGCTCGGGTTCGCGGTGGTTGGGTACGGGTGCGCCACCTGCATCGGCAACAGCGGGCCGTTGCCGCCGGAACTCGAGCAGGCTGTCAAGGACGAACAACTGGTGGTGGCCGCAGTGCTGAGCGGCAACCGCAACTTCGAGGCGCGCATCCACCCTGCGGTGCGGGCAAACTACCTCGCGTCGCCGCCCCTCGTGGTGGCGTACGCGCTGTCCGGGACCATCGACATCGATCTCAGCAAGGAGCCGCTGGGGACCCGGGCAGACGGTCGCCCTATCTACCTGCGTGACCTCTGGCCGTCGACCGAGGAGGTTCTCACGCTCCTTCAGACCGCCTTGCGGCCGGAGCTGCTCGTCTCTGCGTACGCCGCCGCTCTTCAGGGGACGGAGGCCTGGAGGCTCATGCCCGTGCCCCACGGTGGGCTCTATTCCTGGGATTCTGCCTCCACCTACGTGCGCGAGCCGCCGTTCTTCGAGAGCTTCGAGCTCCAGGCCGAGCCGAAGCGGGTGATCACGGGCGCGAGGATCCTCGCCTTGCTCGGCGACAGCGTCACCACCGACCACATCTCCCCGGCCGGCTCCATCGCGATGAGCAGTCCGGCGGGGCGGTATCTCTGCCAGGAGGGAGTCGATCCGGCCGACTTCAACAGCTACGGGGCGCGGAGAGGCAATCACGAGGTGCTGATGCGGGGGACCTTCGCCAACGTACGCCTGCGCAACCGCATGGCGGATGGCCGAGAAGGCGGGTGGACCACCCACTACCCATCGGGGCAGCTGCTCTCGATCTTCGACGCGGCCATGCGCTACCGGGCCGAAGCGACGCCGCTGGTGATCTTCGCCGGCAAGGAGTACGGCACTGGCAGCTCGCGGGACTGGGCGGCGAAAGGGCCTGCGCTTCTCGGCGTGCGTGCGGTGATCGCGGAGAGTTTCGAGCGCATCCATCGCAGCAACCTGGTGGGCATGGGAGTGCTGCCGCTTGAGCTACCGGCTGGCGTGACGGTGGAGAGCCTGGAGTTGGATGGTTCCGAGCTGGTGGACATCGAGGGGATTGGTGACGCGGGCGGTCTGGTTCCCGGTGGCGCCGTGACAGTGCGGGTCCGCCGGGCGACGAGCGGTGCCGATGGGCTAACCCCGCCGGGCCGGGCGCAAGAGCTTACCATCGGGTGTCGTGCGCGCCTCGATTCGAGAGTGGACGTGGATTACTTCGAGCACGGGGGCGTGCTGCCCCGCGTGCTTCGCCTGAAGTTGGTCGGGTAGCCGGGCGGCTCAGCCCTTGTGGCCGTCCGTCAGAACACCACCGGGTCGGCGAGCAGCCGGTCGACGGAAATGGCGCCACGCACCGAGTTGCCCACCATGATCTCGTCGGCCGTCGCCAGCTCCTCCAGCGTGAGCGAACGCTCTTCGGCCCCAGACTCCTCGAGGAAGATGGCTCGCCAGATGCCCGGAAGCAGTCCGTCCGCGACGGGTGGCGTGACCCACCGATCGGCGAAGCGGGCGAAGATGTTGGTGATGGCCCCTTCGGTGACCCGGTCAAGCCGGTTGAGGAACAGGGCGTCGAAGCAGCCTGCCTGCACCGCCCGTCTGCGCTCGCGGTTGTAGAAGCCCCGCACCCCGGTCTTGTGCCGCAAAAGGAGATCGTCGGGGTCGGTGCGGAAGGGAGACACCAGGAGGCTGACTGGTTCCCGCTCGGGGCGGGCGCCGGTCGCCTGGGCGCCCGCCGCTCCCGGGGCACTCCTCGTGGACATGCTGAAGCGCCCGTCGGGGGCCAGGTCGATGTGGACCACCAGCGCGTCCGGAGCGAGCCGCCCCTCGCAGACCAGCAAGTTCCTCAGCGTCTCCAGGTCGAACGCGAAGCCCAAAGTGCGCGCCGACGCGCCCATGCGGTCGAGGTGCTCCTCCAAGAAGGCGTAGCGAGCGAGGATGGCCGCGTCGCTCATGGTGAGGGACGAGCTCAGGCCGAGCACGCCATCACTGCACTCCACCGTCGCGTCCCAGTCGCGGGCCAGCAGGAGGATGGTCTCGAACAGGCGGTCGCCGTCGGCGCCGTGCTCATGCGGGTCGAGTCTCGGCCTGCGGTCGGGCCTCCAGGGCGACCCCTTGGGCGGAGTGGCGAAGGCCGCCTTGGCCAGGGTTTCGTCGTATTCCGCAGCCGATTCCGCGTCCCACACCACTCCGGAACCAGTCCCCAACTTGCACGCCCCCTGCTTGTGGATGATCGTGCGGATGGCGATGTTGCCGGTGAAGTCCCCGCCGGGGCAGAAGAGCGCCACGGTGCCTGTGTAGACCTCGCGCGGTTCGGTCTCGAGCTCCGCGATGAGCTCCATGGTGTGGTGCTTCGGGGCGCCGGTGATGGAGGCGCCGGGGAAGACGGACCGCATGATGTTCGCAAGACTCGAGCCGGGCTGGAGTTCCCCCGTAACGGTGCTGACCATCTGCCACACGGTGCGATACGGCTCGACGGCGTACAGCGTCGGCACCCGAATGCTGCCGGCCCGGCACACACGGCCGAGGTCGTTGCGAACCATGTCGACGATCATGAGGTTCTCGGCCCGCTCCTTCTCCGTCTCGGCCAGCTCGTAGGCCAGGGCCACATCCGCGGCGTGGGTGGCGCCCCGGGGCCGCGTGCCCTTCATCGGCCGGCTTTCGAGCCGGTCGCCGGTGCGGCGCAGGAACATCTCGGGTGAGAGGCTGATGACTTGCACGTCGCCCAAGTCGAGGTAGGCGGCGTACGGCACGGACTGGCGGACGACCAGAGCCAAGAAGTAGTCGAGCGGGTCGATGACTCCGCCCGTCAGCTCGTAGCGGCCGCGGACGGTGTAGTTCACTTGGTAGGTATCGCCGGCGGCTATGTACTCGTGCACTCTGTCGATGGCCTGTGCATATCCGTCCCGGTCCACGCTCAGACGGGGCGCGACTCCATCGAGCGATCGCTGCACGGCCCCGACCTCCATCGCGTCCAGCAAGCCGCGCCACTCGTGCGCCGGCAGCACAGTGACCGATTCCTCGGGATAGACCGCTACCCACGCCAGTGGAAGCGCATCGGGGGCGGGGGTCCGCACGGCTAGGTCGAAAGCCGCTCCTGCTTCGTAGCCAAGATAGCCAGCGACGTACCGGCCCTGCCGTTGCTCTCTCTCGATCTCGTTCAGTAGCGGGCGGATCTCGTCGGGGTCTTCAGCCACGAGGGTTCGGCACGGCTGGCAAAGGATGACCGCCTCGTCTCCAGCGCAGGTTCCTCCGTGGGTTCCTCGGGCCAACCAGGCGCCTCCGCCGGCGAAGATGGCGGTGCCGGCCCCGCGGGGCAGGTTCGAGGCCGCCGGACCGTCACCCGGGTCGCGTTCGGGCCGCGGGGCAGCCATCACGTAGCGTAGCCGGCGAACCCCTCGACGAGGATCTGCGGCTCCGGAATCTCCAGTTGCCGTACCACCTTCCACATGGCGTCGATCATTGCCGGCGGCCCGACCATGTAGAACTCGAAAGAGCGCGGATCGGCAAGCTCGGCTCGGACCAGGTCGGCGGTGATGAAGCCTGAGTAGCCCTTCCAACCCTCGCTGGGCTTGGTGATCACATGCACCACCCGCAAGCCGGGGATCCTCTGACTGAATGCCTCGAGGTCGTCCCCATAGAGGATGCCGTCATCGGTCATCGATCCGTACAAGAGCACAAGTTCTTGCCCGTCTATCCTGCCGGCTCCGTTGGTGTCGACGAGGTACTTGAGCATGCTCCGCACGGGAGTGAGTCCGATACCGCCGGTAAGGAAGCAGATCCTCGGAGCCTGGGGTTTGAAGAGGAACCCACCATAGGGTCCCTCCATCTGCGTCTCGGCTCCTATGGGGAGCGAGTCCAGCGCATTCTTGAAAGGCGAACCGGTGAGCCGGGTGGTCAGCTCTGTCACCTGTTCGGTGGGGGAGTCCGCGTGGCTGAAGTGGTGCGTCAGCGGGCCGCCGGGGGAGGGGACGGTGATGGAGAAAAACTGCCCGGCCTTGAACGTGTACTCGGGCGGTCGGGAGATCAGGTAGCTGGAGGTGTCGGCGAGGCGAGGGATCTTCTCCAGGAGTGTGCCGGTGAAGGTCATAGGTGCCATCGGTGTCGACCTCCTGTACAGGTGGAGCTGGTGATCGCAAGATAGAATAGCAGCCACATCCGACCTGGAGTGTGATGGCGCGCATGGATTTCCAGAGACCCTCGGCGGTAGCGGCGGTTCGTTGCACCAGCTATGAGATCGACGCCGTGCGCGCGGCCCTGCGAGACATGCTGGCTCCGCTGGGAGGGATGGCCGCGTTCGTCAAGCCTGGTGAGCGCATCGCGCTCAAGCCCAATCTCCTAACTCCCGCCGCTCCCGAGCGCGCCGTGATCACCCATCCGGCGGTCATCGGCGCCGTGGCCCTCGAGGTACGTGAAGCTGGGGCCTTTCCGGTGCTGGTGGAGAGTCCCGGGACCGGCATAGCCCACGTGGCGCCGGTGCTCGAACGCGCCTTTCGCCGCTGCGGCTATGCCGACGCCGCCGAGCGGTACGGTTTCGAGCTCAACCTGGACACCAGTTGGGAACGCGTTTCATGCCCGGACGCCGTCTGGGGGAAGAGGATGGAGATCATGGCTCCCATCCTGAGTGCCGACGGGGTCATCAACCTGCCCAAGCTGAAGACCCACTGCTTCATGATCGTCACCGGAGCGACCAAGAACCTCTTTGGCGTGGTTCCCGGGCTCAACAAGGCGGCCTATCACGCCAAACTGGGCGACAGGCGGCGGTTCGCCGACATGCTGCTGGACCTGGCCTACTTCGTCAAGCCCAGGCTCAACGTGGTCGACGGCATCCTGGCCCTCGAGGGCGATGGACCGGGCATGGCGGGTTCGCCGCGACCGCTGGGAGTGCTGCTTGCCGGCGCCGACCCGGTGGCGGTGGACGTGGCTTGCTGCCGCATCACCGGGATCGATTGCGCGGCGGTCCCGGTCCTGGTGGCGGCCGCAGAGCGGGGGTTGTGGGGCGGAAGACCCGAAGATATCGACACTCTCGGCGTGCCGGTCGGCGAGCTGGCGGTTGACGACTTTCGGATGCCGTCTCCCTACACCGGCATGGGGGTGGGCAACTTCGGCCGTCTCGACGAGCCGATCAGACGGGTGCTGCGGCGTTTCAACCGCATGCCCAGACCCAAGGTGGGGCGGTGCACGGTGTGTGGGGCGTGCGAGCAGGCCTGCCCCGGAAGAGCCATCACCATCGACAAGAAAGCGAAGGTCGCCAAAGTGAACGATTCGCTCTGCATTCGCTGCTACTGCTGCCACGAGGTCTGCCCCGAGGCGGCCATCGATTTGGAGTTCGCAGGCATCGGACGGGTGATGCGGCGGCTGGGGTTCGTCAAGTGAGCGGCGGAGCGGCAGACAAAGCCGGCGCGGTGCCGCTCGTGAGTGGCACGGCGGCCGGTGGCATGGGAGGGCCGGTGGCAGGCGTGTCGCGCGGCCCTATCCGGCTCGCCGCCTTCGATCTCGATGGCGTGATCTGGCGGGGCCAGGAGATACTGCCTGGGGCCCAAGAGGCTCTGGCCGACGTGCTGCGCCGCGGTCTCGACCTGCGGTACGTCACCAACAACTCGACCGCTCATCGCGAGGCGGTGTCGGAGCGGCTGGCCGCCGCCGGCTTGCCGGCCGGCGCCGGCCGCGTGCTTACCTCCGCCTTCGTGGCGGCGTGGTGGCTAAAGGGACAGCTGCCCGCGGGAGCGCGGGTGATGGTGCTGGGCGAGGAGGGCCTGCTGCGCGAGATCCAGGACGCCGGTCTTGACGCCTACTACGCCAAAGAGGCTAAGCTTGGCGACGCCGTTCCGGCCGCTGTCGTGGTCGGCATGGACCGGTCCTTCTGCTACGACACCGTGGCCGCCGCCCAATGGGCCATCAAGGGAGGCGCCTTGTTCCTCGCCACCAACCGGGATGCCACCTTCCCGATCCCCGGGGGACTCAAGCCCGGGGCGGGTGCTGTTGTCGCAGCCGTGGCGGCGGCGGCCGAACTGGAGCCGCTGTTGATGGGCAAGCCGGCGCCGGCGCTGGCCGAGACCCTCGCCGCTGTCACCGGCATCTCAGCGGCTCAGACCTTGTTCGTAGGTGACAGACTGGGCACCGACATCGTCATGGGCGCCAACGCGGGCATGCTCACCGCCCTGGTCCTGACAGGCATCAGTACCGAAGATGATCTGCGAGAAGCCACGGCGGCAGGCACGAGGCCGTTGCCCGACCATGTGCTCGGCGATCTGCGCGAGCTGCCAGCACTCCTTGACGGGCTGGCCAGCATCTCCTAGTGGCCCGCGGGAGCGGCGGGGTTTCTCCCGTCGCGCAATAGGGTGGGGCGCCTCGCGGCGCCCTTCTGACTCGCTTGTGAGCCGTCTCGCGCAGTTGCGCTTGGCGGACGCTTGACAGCGACGCTCCCACTGTGGTTTAGTATTCCTATCGGAATGATGTAGTTTTGCGACTCAGGAAGCCGAACCATGGTGCTGTCCCAGAAATCTCAGTATGCGGTGCGGGCGGTCTTCGAACTGGCCAAGCGACATGGGTCGGGTCCCATGCCGGCCGGCCGCGTGGCTGAGGCGCAGTACATACCTGTTCGCTTCCTCGAGAACATCCTGAGCGAACTCCGTCAAGCGGGTATCGTCGAGTCGGTGCGTGGCAAAGAGGGGGGCTATCGTTTGAGTCGAGCGCCTCGGCGGCTGACTGTGGGGGAGGTCATCCGTTTGGTGCAGGGGCCTCTGACCGCGGTGGACTGTGCTGCTGAGTGCCCGCTCCGTCCTGGCTGCGTGCTTCTTCCGGTGTGGGACAAGGCGCACCGTGCCATGATGGACGTGTTTGAGAGTACGACCTTCAAAGACCTGGTGGACACGGAACAAGCGACCAGTGAACGCGAAGTCATCAACTACGCGATCTAGCGCCCAAGCCTTTGTCCTCTGGCAGCCTCCCCTGCGCCGGGGAGCCTACACGAGGGGCTGGCTGTTCGGCTCGGCGACCTGGCGAATGCCGGGGCGCCCGGCGCCGCGAAGCGCGGCCGGGCGCAGCGTCACCCGTTCATGTCTCGCTCTTACATACTAAGGGAGCATCTTGATGACCGACTTCACTCTCGATAACTTCAGCCCCGACACGCTGGCCCTGCACGCCGGCCACACGCCCGACCAGGACACGCTTTCCCGGGCGGTTCCGATCTACCAGACGACGAGCTACGTGTTCCGGGACGCCGAGCACGCGGCCGGGCTGTTCGGCCTCAAGGAGTTCGGCAACATCTACACCCGGCTCATGAACCCCACCACCGACGTGCTCGAGAAGCGGCTCGCGGCGATACACGGCGCAACCGGGGCTGTGGCCACGGCGTCGGGCATGTCCTCCATCTTCTACGCGATCACGGCGATAACGTCGGCGGGGCAGAACTTCGTCACCGGCGACAAGCTCTACGGCGGCACCTACACTCAGTTCAGATTCCCGCTCAAACGGTTCGGCATCGAGGCGCGGTTCGTGGATTCACGCGACCCCGCCAACTTCGAGCGCGCCATCGACGAGAACACCAGGCTTCTCTACACGGAATCGATAGGTAACCCCAAGGGCAACGTGGACGACCTCGACGCGATCGCCGAGGTGGCTCATCGGCATGGCCTCCCGCTCATTGTCGACAACACGGTCACGCCCCCACCGCTCTTCAACCCGTTCGAGCATGGCATCGACATCGCCGTGTATTCCCTCACCAAGATCATCGGTGGTCATGGGACCTCGCTGGGAGGGGCCATCGTTGACAAGGGCGACTTCGACTGGAAGGCGAACGGCAAGTACCCGGAGATAACAGAACCGGACCTTGCCTACCACGGGGTCAACTTCTGGGATGCGTTCGGTAGCCACGAGAAGGCGCTGGTTCCTGGGCTTGCGTACTTGCTCAAGATTCGCACCGGGTTGCTGCGTGACATCGGCGCGGCCCTCTCCCCGTTCAACTCGTGGCTCTTCATCCAGGGGATCGAGACGCTTCCGTTGCGGGCCCGCGCTCACGCGGCCAACGCGCAGGAGGTAGCGCGCTTCCTGAGGGACCACCCGGCGGTGATCTCAGTGGACTATGCCGGCCTTCCGGAGCATCCCGATCATGCTCGTGCGAGCCGCTACTTCCCGCTGGGGCCCGGCGCGGTGCTGGGCTTCGAGATCAAAGGTGGAGTGGAAGCCGGCAAGAAGTTCATTGGCGCGGTCAAACTGGCTTCGCACGTGGCCAATATCCTGGACGCCAAGACGCTCGTAATACATCCGGCCAGCACCACCCATTCGCAGTTGAGCCCGGAAGAGCAACTGAGCGCAGGTGTGACCCCGGGTCTGGTGCGTGTCTCTGTGGGTATCGAGAATATCGAGGACATCCTGGGCGATCTTGACCGGGCGCTACGGGCCTCTCAGAACTAGGACGCGAAGCACGGCGAATCTAGGCAACGTACGTCACGGAAAAGGAGCGGAGCGTGGCAACCATATATGACGACAACTCACTCTCGATAGGGCATACGCCCCTGGTCAAGCTCAATCGCGTGGCCGGCAAGACCGGGGCGCAGGTCCTTGCCAAGATCGAGGGCCGCAACCCGTCGTACTCGGTCAAGTGCCGGATAGGCGCCTCGATGATCTGGGACGCCGAGCAGAAGGGGCTCATCAAGCCCCACACCGAGGTGATCGAGCCGACCAGCGGCAACACCGGGATAGCTCTGGCGTACGTGTGCGCGGCCCGGGGCTACAAGCTGACGCTCACCATGCCTGAGACCATGAGCTTGGAGCGGAGAAGGGTATTGGCCTTCTTCGGGGCGAATCTGCTGCTCACGCCGGGGGCCGAGGGCATGAAGGGCGCGGTAGCACGGGCCGAAGAATTGGCGCACGGCGACCCGGAGAGGTACTTCCTGCCTCAGCAGTTCAACAACCCGGCCAACCCGGCCATCCACGAGAGGACGACGGGCCCGGAGATCTGGGACGATACCGACGGGCAGGCTGACGTGCTCGTGGCGGGCGTGGGCACTGGAGGGACCATCACCGGCATCTCGCGCTACTTCGAGCGGACCCGAGGGAAGGCGCTTTTGTCGGTGGCCGTGGAACCCTCCACGAGCCCGGTCATCAGCCAGAAGCTGGCCGGAGAGGAGCTGAAGCCGGGGGCGCACAAGATCCAGGGCATCGGCGCGGGCTTCATCCCCGCCAACCTTGACCTCTCCATCGTCGACCGGGTGGAGACGGTCTCCAGCGAAGATGCCATCGAAATGGGACGCCGTCTGGCTCGTGAAGAGGGCATCCTCGCGGGCATCTCGAGCGGCGCGGCCGCTGTCGCGGCCGCGCGCCTGGCGCAACTGCCCGACTTCGACGGCAAGACCATCGTGGTGATGCTGCCCGACGCAGGCGAGCGCTACTTGTCCACCGCCTTGTTCGAGGGCATCGGCTGACAACCGTCTGGCCGTGGGCGCGGGCCCCTGTGACCGGGTCGGCGCCGGTGGCCGTCAAAGGAGCCACATGCAAGAACTGGACCGCTACTCACGGCAGACCATCTTCCCGGGCATCGGTCGGGAGGGTCAGGAGAAGCTCGGCCGCAGTTTCGCAGTGGTGGTGGGCTGCGGGGCGCTCGGCACCGTGATCTGCAGCGCGCTGGTGCGCGCCGGGGTGGGCAGCCTGCGCATCGTCGACCGCGACTTCATCGAGTACCACAACCTGCAGCGGCAGTTGCTCTTCACCGAGAGCGACATCGAGGAGAACCTGCCGAAGGCGGTGGCGGCCGAACGTCACCTGCGTGCGGCCAACTCCGCGGTCGAGGTGGAGGGAGTGGTGGCGGACTTCAGCCCCGCGAACGCCGAGCGCCTGGTCAAGGACGCCGACGTGATCGTGGACGGCCTCGACAATTTCGAGACCCGGTTCTTGGTGAACGACGTGGCCCTCAAGACGGGAGTGCCCTGGGTCTACGGCGGTGCGATCGGCTCCACCGGGATGACCGCGACCTTCTTGCCGGGGGAAGCTCCGTGTTTTCGTTGCCTTGTGAGCGCCCCGCCCATGGGCGCGATGATGACGTGCGACACGGCCGGCGTCGTGAATGCCGCCCCCTGGATCGTCGGGTCCATGGAAGCGGCCGAGGCTATCAAGATCCTGCTTGGCACGGCGCCTGTCAGCCGCGACCTGATGGTGTTCGATCTCTGGGAGCGGGCGTTCGACTCGGTCTCGCTCACAGGCTTTGCCTCGGCCGATTGCCCCGCCTGCCGGGGCGAATACGAGTTTCTCGAGCGAAAACGGGGCACCCGCGTCACGAGTCTGTGTGGCCAGAACGCCGTGCAGATCTGGAACCCGGCGGGGGCCGGGCTGTCCCTCCCGGAGCTTCGAGGCCGACTTGCCGCGCTCGGAGAAGTGGAGAGCAGTGAGCTGATGCTTCGCTTCACCTCAGGTGAGCAGGAACTGGTAGTGTTCTTCGACGGCCGTGCCATCGTGCGGGGCACGCGCGACGAGGCCCTGGCCAAGGCGCTCTACGCCAAGTACGTGGGGATGTGAGCGGCGTTCGTGACTCGCGGCGCCTGGCCGCGCTACGACCGTCCCAGGTAGCTGCCCAGCCCCTCCCGCAGGGGTATGGTCAGGAATTCGGGAAAGCGTTCGGCCACCAAGCGTCTCTCTTCCTCCGACACCGCTCCGCCCTGGCTGACGAAGTCCACCGCACCGGGGCTGAGTGGCCGTCCGGGGAAGTGCTGCATGAGGGCTCCCTGGACCTTGCCGATGGACTTCGGGATGCGAAGGATCGGCCTCCGCCGGCCCATTGCGGCTAGCGCCAGCCGGAGGAACTGCGGGAGAGTCACCACATCGGGGCCGCCAAGGCCGAAGGTAGTGTCGAGGCTCCTCTCCGGTTGTTCGAAAACAAGCGTGAAGAATCGCCCGATGTCCTCCACGAATAGGGGCGTCAGCGCTTGCAGTCCGGCGCCGAATGTGGGCACGAAGGGTAGGTAGTCGGAGTAGTGGAGGATGCGGTTGAGCGCGGTGTCGCCCTGCCCATACGCCCAGCAGCTCCGTACGATCGTCCAAGCCAGCCCGCTGCCACGGACGGCCTCCTCCGCCTGCCACTTGGCCCTGTCCCAGTAGGTAGAAGGGTCTGCCGACACGCTGATGCCGCTCATATAGACAAAGCGGGGGGCGTCTTCCCCGTAGCGCTTCAGGTCCGGTCCGGTCGTCGAGCGGCCGTAGGCTCGAGCCACGGCGGCCAGTAGATTGACCGTTCCCCCCCGATCGACGACGTCGTAAGTGAGGCCTCGTCCGGGGTCCTCCACGGGGGCGCCCGTGAACTGCACCGCCTGGACGATCGCCTCTACGCCCGTGACCGGCGCGTCAAGCGAGACCGGCTCGGTGACGTCGGCCTCTACGAAGGTGAGGCGTCCCTGGCCCAGCGCTTGACGCCCCGCTTCCTGCTTTTCGAAGATGGTCATGGCACGCGCGCTCGACTGGCCCATCGCACGGACCGAATGGCCTGCCTGCAACAGATGCCTGCTGATAGTGCTTCCCACGAATCCGGTCGCACCGGAGACAAGAATCAACATGAGTCCCCCTTCTTCGCGGAGCGTCGTCCCGGCGTCAGGACGCCCTGCTCTCTATGTTCTCACCCGGTCGCGCTATAGTGGGCGGGCGTATGAGCTTCTGGCACAACAACGAGCACGTTTTCGTGAACGCCGGGGTTTCGGTCCTGGTACTGGTTGCCGCCTGGTTGCTGTACTGGGGTCTGCGGAAAGGCATCGATCGGTTCTCGCGGCGGCGGAATCTCGCAGAGGCCGATCCGGGTGCTGAGACCCGATTCAGGATGATCGAGCGGCTGTCCGCCGTCGTGCTGCTCTTCGTGGCGGTGGGCCTGGTCTTCTGGATCATGGACGTCTCGGCGCTCAAGCGCGTGGCCGTGGGCATCTTCGCTTCCGCCGGCGTCGCGGGGATCGCGCTTGGATTCGCCGCCCAGACCACCATGGCGAACCTGGTGTCGGGCATCATCATCGCCTTCGCTCAGCCCATCCGGCTGGGTGACAACGTCAAGATCGACGACGAATACGGCGCCGTGGAATCCATCAGTCTCTTCTACACCTACATCCGTACCTGGGACAACCGGCGCCTCATCATTCCCAACAAATTGCTTTCCGACAAGAGCATCCGCAACTACACGCTGGTGGACCCCCGCATGCCGGCGCTCGTACTGCTGCGTCTGGACCACGACGCCGATGTGGACGCGGTCCGGACTCTGCTGCTCAAGGAGGCGAGGGAACACCCGCTGTTTCTCCCCGATCTGGACCCCAATGTACAGGTAGTCGATGCGGACGAGAGCGGCGTCTCGGTGAGGCTCATGGCCTGGGCGGCCACGCAGTCCGACGCCTGGACGCTGGCGGTGGACGTTCGTGAAACCGTCGTGCGAGAACTGGCCGGGTTGGTGGTGCCGGTGGCGGTGCGCTGGAGCCGGGTGATGTCAGAGCCGGAGGCGTCGTGAAGCAGAAGATCTGGGGACTCGACCGCAACGTATTTTGGGCGGGGATCACGTCCTTCTTGATGGATGTGAGCTCCGAGATGATCTACTCCCTGATCCCGATCTTTCTCTCGTCGGTCCTGGGAGTCAACAAGTCGCTCATCGGGGTCATCGAAGGGATTGCCGAATCC
>Ga0182021_10005753_pt1 | contig 14730 bp, 7 predicted proteins | sample 612E3MmetaG_FD_120493 | JGI IMG/M metagenome (GOLD analysis project Ga0182021, IMG submission 120493) | Permafrost microbial communities from Stordalen Mire, Sweden - 612E3M metaG (Illumina Assembly) | ecosystem: Environmental > Terrestrial > Soil > Wetlands > Permafrost | place: Sweden... | reverse complement strand
TGACCCGCCGGCTCATCCTGGAAGGCACGGTCGAGGGCAACAAGCCGGAAGCCCTCGTGACCCGCGTCCGGGAGGAGATCGGCCGGGCGCCGGCGGCCATGAAGCCGCTTCTGCGGGTCGTGCTGGCCCGTTGGTATTGGCAATATTATTCCCGGAACAAATGGCGCTTCCTGAACCGCGCGGCGACGGCCGGCGTCGAGGAAAGCGATTTCACGACCTGGGATCTGAAGCGTCTCTTCCACGAGATCGACGCCCTCTACCGGGACATCCTCAAAGACGAGGCCGGCCTGAAGAAGACGGCCCTCGCGGCGTTCGCCGATTTCCTGGAGCCGGGGGACATGGGCGCAGACCTGCGCCCGACCTTGTACGATTTCGTCGTCCACGAAGCCCTCGATTTCTACACGTCGGGCGAACAGGCGGCGGCCCAGCCCGAGGACGCCTTCGTCATCGAGGCCGATTCGCCGGCCCTGGCGCCGGCCGGGGATTTCCTGCGCTTCTCTCCCCGGACCACGGACGCCGATTCGCCCAAGCTCATGGCCCTCAAGCTCTACCAGGACCTCCTCCGCTTCCACGCCTTCGACTCGAACAAGGATCCCGCCCTGGACGTCGACCTCCACCGCCTCCGCTACGTCCGGAACGACGCCGCCGGCGAAGGCGCCGCAGACCGCTTCATCGATCGGCTCCGCGAGCTGGCCGAGTCTTCTTCGGCCTCGCCCCTGTCCGCCCTGGTCCTGTATTATTGGGCCCAGGAGGTCTTTGACCGGGGCGATTTCGTAGCCGCGGAGGCCCTGGCCGAACGCGGCCGAAAGGTCCGGCCGGAATCGCCGGGCACGGCCAATTGCGCGGCCCTGCTGGCCCGCATCACGGCCAAGGAATTCGACGTTCGAACTGAGTCCGTCGTCGCCCCGGCCCGGCCCTCGACGCTCGTCGTCCGTTATCGCAACGTGACCGCCCTCCGCTTCCGGGTCGTCCGCGAGGATTTCGAAGGCCTGCTCAAGGGGAAGGACGCCGAATCGCTTTTCTGGCTCAGGGACGAGTCCGTCAAGGCCCTCCTGGGCCGGACGCCGGCGGCCCAATGGGAGTCCGTCCTGCCGCCCACGGAAGACTATAAGGAACGCGAGGCCCTCGTCGAAATACCGGCCCTGGAACCCGGGTTCTATCGGGTTCTCGCCGCCGCCGACAAGAATTTCGGCGTCCGCAAGAACAAGATCCAAACGGCCTCGCTTTGGGTCAGCGACCTGGGGATCGTCTCGGGCGGGCTGGGCGGCGGGATCGAAGGGACGATCGTCCGGGCGGCCGAGGGCGGGCCGGTCGGCCGGGCCCAGGTCTCCCTCTTCCAATGGGATTACAACGCGTCCCTCCTGCGGCCGTCCGGCGCCGCCGTCTCCGACGAAACGGGCGCCTTCTCCCTGCCCGCGCCGGATCGCTATGGCAACAGGATTCTCGTCGTCCGCGATCCCGAGGGCCGGCTGGCGGCCGAGACGCAGGTCGAAAGCTCCTCCGTCCGCCGCGTCGATCCCTATCAGCAGACCGTCTTTTTCACCGACCGATCCATTTACCGCCCCGGACAGACGGTGTATTTCAAAGGCCTCTGCCTCAGCGTGGACCGCCAGAACAACGATTACCGCAGGCTGGTCAAGCAGGCCGTCCGGGTCGTCTTCCGCGACGCGAACCGCCAGGAAATCGCCTCCCTCGATCTTGTGAGCAACGACTTCGGCTCCCTGAGCGGGTCGTTCACCGCCCCGGCGGATCGATTGACCGGGGCCATGTCCCTGGCGACCGAATCTCCACGGGGGTCCTGCACGGTCCGCGTCGAGGAATACAAGAGGCCCAAGTTCGAGGCCGTGTTGGATGTCCCCGACAAGGAGTTCCGGCTGAACGACGAAGTGGCCGTCCCGGGGACGGCCCAGGCTTATACCGGCGCGCCGGTGGATGGGGCGCAGGTCCGCTACCGGGTGGTGCGCGAAGTGCAATACCCGCGCTGGTGGTATTATTGGTTCGGGCAACCCGGCGGCAGAACCCAGGAGATCGCCCACGGGACGGTCAAGACGGATGAAACGGGCCGCTTCATCGTCCCCTTCCAGGCCAAGCCCGACCCATCCGTCTCCCGGGCCTCCCAGCCGATCTTCACCTATTCGATCACGGCCGACGTCACGGATGCGGCCGGCGAGACGCGCAGCGCCTCCGGCGCGGTCCGGGTCGGCTTCGCTTCCCTTGAGGCGGGGATCGACGGGGCCGAATGGCAGGAAGTCGGCCGTCCGGTCGTCCTGTCTGTCTCCACGACGACGCTCAATGCCAAGAACGCGGCGGCCCGGGGGACCGTCGAAATCGTCGCCCTTCTCGGCCCGGACAAGCCGGTGCCCGCGGATCTGGTCGGCGAAGCGGACGTCCGGGCCCGGCTGGCGGGTGTAAAACCCGGCGCCGCGTATCGCGCCGCGCCCGACTGGCGAAAGTGGCCGGAAGGACCGGCGGCCGCAGGCTCCGCGTTCGAGACGAAGGGAGGGTCCGACGAAAACCTGAAATTGTCGTTCGACCTGAAGGCCGGCGCTTACAAGGCCCGGCTGAAAACACAGGATCGTTTCGGGACGCCCGTCGAGAGCCAGTTCTATTTCCTGGTCCTCGATCCGGGCCAGGTCCGATTCCCGCTGCCTGTGGCCTTCCACGCCGCCGGCCGCGCCTCCTCGGTCGAAGTGGGCCAGACGTTCGAAATGCTGTGGGGGACGGGATACGAGAGGGGCCCGGCGCTCGTCGAAGTCCTTCAGAACGGGCGCCGGCTGCAGCGGTACTGGACTCCGGCCGCCTCCACGCAGGGCCTCCTGCGCATCCCCGTGGACGCGGGCCTGCGGGGCGGCTTCACGGTGGCCGTCTCCCTGGTCAAGGAGAGCCGTTTTTACCGGGAGGAACAGCGCGTCCACGTGCCCTGGACCAACAAGCTCCTGTCCCTGAAATGGAAGACTTTCCGGTCCAAGCTGCGCCCCGGCCAATCCGAGAAGTGGTCTCTCCAGATCGCGGGCCCGCGGGCCGAGGCCCGGGCGGCCGAATTCGTGGCTTCGTTGTATGACGCCTCGCTCGATCAGTTCGCCGGGCATGCTTTCCCCGGCATCTCCGGGATCTTCCGCTGGGACGATACGTATTACCGTCCCGTTTTCAGCAACCGCCGCCAGGAATTCCGAGGGTATATCGACAACCTCAATCCCTCTTTCTCCATCGTCTCGCCCCGCTACATCCATTTCCCCGAAGCCATCACCGAGGAGCTCTTCGGCTATCGCGCCCCCGGCGGAGCCATGAAATCGGCGGCCCGGCCGATGATGGCCCAGGCGGAAGCGGTCCCCTCGCCCCCGCCGGCGGCGGCTGAATCCCCCAAGGACGCCGACAAGAGCGGCGTCGAGGGCGGAGTAGTAGGCGGGGTCCTCGGGGGAGTGCAGGCCGGCTCCGGGGCGGGCAAACCGGCCGCACCCACGGTCGATCTTTCCAAGGTCCAGGCCCGCACGAACCTCAACGAAACGGCTTTCTTCTATCCCCACCTGACGACCGACCGCGACGGCGTGGTGAATCTCGAATTCAAGATGCCGGAAGCCTTGACCCGCTGGCGGTTCCTGGGCTTCGCCCATACCAAGGAGCTGGAAAGCGGGTCGATCGAGGCCGAGACGGTGACCCAGAAGGAGCTCATGGTCCAGCCCAACGCTCCGCGCTTCCTGCGCGAAGGGGATACGCTGGAATTTACGGTCAAGGTGACCAACATGACGGAGAAGGAGGCGGCCGGGGCGGTCGAGCTGCGCTTCTTCGACCCGTCCAACGACAAGTCTCTGGACGCGGCCCTGGCCAACGCCGGGCCCAAGTTGGCCTTCGCCATTCCGGCCAAGCAGTCGCGCTCGTTCTCCTGGCCGCTCACGATCCCCGACGGTCTGGGCTTGGTCGGGTACAAGGCCGTGGCCGCCACGCCCGAGTTCTCGGACGGCGAGGAAGCCGTGATGCCCGTCCTCAGCCGCCGCCTGCTCGTCCGCGAGTCCATCCCGCTTTGGATCAACGACAAGGGGGAGAAGGACTTCACCTTCGCCAAGCTGGCCCAATCGGGCGGCTCGACGACGTTGCGCAACCTTAGCCTGACTCTCCAGATGGCCTCCAACCCGGCCTGGTATGCGGTGCAAGCCCTGCCGTACCTGATGGAATTTCCCTACGAATGTTCGGAGCAGGTCTTCAACCGGCTTTACGCCAACGGGCTGGCCCAGAAGATCGCCGCGTCGAGCCCCAAGATCCGCCGCGTCTTCGATCAATGGAAGGGCACGGACGCCCTGCAGTCGAACCTGGAGAAGAACCAGGATCTCAAGAGCGTCCTGCTCCAGGAATCGCCCTGGGTTCTGGACGCCAAATCCGAGACGCAGGCCAAGCGCAACGTCGGCCTCCTCTTCGATGAGAACACCATGCGCGCCTCGCTCAAAGCCGCGTATGACAAGCTCGCCGTCCTGCAGCTCGGCGACGGCTCCTGGCCCTGGTTCCCGGGGGGCCGCGGCAACAGCTATATCACCCTCTACCTGGCGACCGGATTCGGCCGGCTGAAACATTTGGGCGTCACATCCGTCGCCCAGGACTTGGCTCTCAAAGCGCTCGGCCATCTCGACGGCTGGATCGACGAGGTTTACCGGGAGATCGTCAAATCGAAAACCCTGAATACCAATAATCTCGGCCCGACCGTCGCCTTTTATCTCTATGGGCGGAGCTTCTACCTGGCCGAGCGGCCCATCCCCGAGGCCGCCCGGCCGGCCGTGGATTATTTCCTCAAGCAGGCCGCCCAGTTCTGGCTCCAGCTCGACAGCCGCCAGAGCCAAGCCCACCTGGCCCTGGCCCTGAACCGATTCGGCGACGCGGCGACCGCCCGCAAGATCATGGCTTCCATGAAGGAGCGGAGCAAGCTCGACGAGGAGCTGGGCCGCTACTGGGCCGAGCTCGAGCTGAGCTGGTGGTGGTACCGGGCGCCGATCGAAACGCAGGCCGTCATGATCGAGGCCTTCGACGAGGTCCTGGGCGACCAGAAGACGGTCGAGGAATGCAAGATCTGGCTGTTGAAGCAGAAACAGACCCAGGACTGGAAGACGACCAAGGCCACTGCCGACGCCGTGTACGGTCTGCTCCTGCGCGGCACGGACCTGCTGGCTTCGGACGCCGTCGTCCAGGTCGCCCTGGGCGGCAAGACGGTCGAACCGGACAAGGTCGAAGCCGGGACAGGATTCTACGAAAAGCGATTCACTCCCGCGGAGATCGTTCCCGCGATGGGCGAAGTGAAGCTGATCAAGAGCGACAAGGGAATCGCCTGGGGCGGCCTGCATTGGCAGTACCTGGAGGATATCTCCAAAATCACCCCGCACGCCCAGAATCCGCTGCGGCTCAAGAAGACGGTCTTCCTCCAGAAGCCGACCAAGTCCGGGCCGGTGATCGAGCCGGTCGGCGGGCCGGTGGCCGTGGGCGACACCTTGATCATCCGCATCGAGCTGCGCACCGACCGGGACATGGAATATGTCCACATGAAGGATCACCGCGGCAGCGGCCTGGAGCCGGTCAACGTCCTGTCCCAGTACAAATTCCAGGATGGGTTGGCCTATTACGAGGCCACCAAGGACACGGCCACCCACTTCTTCATCGACTACTTGCCCAAGGGGACGTACGTGTTCGAATACGCCCTGCGGGTGGCCCATCGCGGCGCCTACCAGAACGGCATGGCTCTCATCGAATGCATGTACGCCCCCGAGTTCAACAGCCACTCGGACAGCGTGCGGCTGGAGGTGCGCTGAGGACGGCCCGGCTCAGCAGGCCCCGCGGCCTTTGATCCAGACGCCGAAGGTCTTAAAAAGGATGATGATGTCCAGCCAGAGCGACCAATTACGGACGTAGGCGTCGTCGATCCGGACGCGCTCCTCGAAGGTCCGTTCGTTGCGACCGTCGATCTGCCAGCGTCCGGTGATGCCGGGAGGCACGAGGGAGAGGACGCCGGAAAGCCCGTCCCGGACCGGCTTTTCCTCCGGCAGGTACGGACGCGGACCGACCAGGCTCATCTGTCCCCTTAGAACGTTCAACAATTGCGGCAGTTCGTCCAGGCTGCGCTTGCGTATCAGGCGGCCGATCCGGGTCGTCCGGGGGTCGGCCGATTTCAATTTCCGGAACTTCTGGAGCTCCAGCCGGGCCTGCGGATGGGAGGCCAGGAACGCGGCCAGGCGCCCTTCGGCATCCACGTGCATCGATCGAAATTTCAAAATGGTGAAGAGCCGGTCGTTCCGGCCCAGCCGGGATTGGCGGAAAATGATCGGGCCGCGGGAATCGATGGCCACGGCCAGACCGAGGAGCAGCAGGAGCGGGGACAGCAGAACGAGCAGCAAGGCGGCGAAGAAGAGATCGAAGGCTTTCTTGGCCAGGATGTTCCAGGGTTTCAGAAGATTGCGGGTGACGGCCAGGGTCAGGATATCGCCCACCATATCGACCTCGACGCCCAGGCGATTGAGGCTGCCGAGGGGGGGAAGGATCTTCAGCGTCTCGGCCAGGGGCTCGGCGCGGCGGGCGATTTCGATCAGGCGGTCCGTCGAGGCATCCGGCAGGACGATGAAGATATCCCGCGCGCCCCAGGCCCGCATGGACTCCTCGGTCAGATCCTCGACGCGGCCGAGCACGGGAAAATCGCCGGCCGTATCCATGACCTCTCCCTCCTCGGCCAGAAAGCCGACGATCCGATATCCGCGCATGGTGTCGGTGGCCAGGAGGCCGGCGGCGGCCCGGGCCATCGGATTGGCGCCAAGGACCAGGACGCGCTTGTTCCAGAGCCCCAGCCCGTGAAAGACGGTCTTCACAAGCCTGCGAAGGAGCGGGAAAAAGGCCAATCCGGCTGCCCAAGCCAGGATGAGGCCGGATAGGCTGTTTGAAGTCCGGGTTCCCGGAAAGAGCTCGATCAAGCCCAGAAGGAGGAACGACAGGGTCAGGGCTTTGATGATATGCCGGGTCTCTTCCCAGAAACCGAATCGCCGAACATACAACTTTTCGAAAGCGAAGATGACGAAGACGAAGGCCAGTCCGGCGCCCGCTTCCGAAGCGTCCAGCCTCAACGGCGGCGCCGCGGCCCGGCCCAAGGCCGTCAGGAAGAGCCGCGGGAGAATCTTTCCGACCAGGATGGCGGCCAGATAGGCCAGTCCGTCGGTGGCTAAAAGCAGGCCCAGAAAGGCCAGCTTGCGCGTTTCGCGGAGGAATTTCATTTCCATGGGCCGCGGTGCGGATAATCCAGCCGGGCCGCGGCTTCGGCGTCATGCGGGAAGGTCTCGGCGGACGGGTCCCATGTCAAGCGCCGGCCAAGCTTCATGGCCAGGTGGGTCAGCAGGCAGATCGAATTCGACCGGTGGCCGGTCTCGACGGGAGCGATCGGATCGGCCCTCCGGCGGGCCGCCTCCAGGAAATTCCGCATGTGGTTGGCGCTCGCCGGCAGGCCGGTTTCGCCCGGGGCGGGTGTCTGCCGGATCAGGGCCGGATCCGAAGCCTGGACTTTTCCGCGATCGGCCGAGACCCAGCCGCCGTCCCCTTCAAAGCGGACGCCCGGTTCGCCCGAGGCCATGATCAGCCGCACGCCGTCGGCGAAAACCGCCTCCGCCTTGAACGTCGTGTGGACGTCGAAGAGGCCGCGGTCGGGGAATTCGCCGGAGGCCGTGATTTCCAGCGGGCCGGTGTCGTCCGTGCCGTGGCCCCACTGGGCGCTGTCGATCATGTGCGCGCCCCAGTTGGCGATCATGCCCCGGCAGGTGCGCTCGATCTGCATCCAGCCCGGCCGCTCGTAACTCGTCATCGGGTGGACGCGGTCCTCGGTGAACGGCTCTTGCTCGGTCGGCCCTATCCAGAGGTCGTAATCGAGAAACCCGGGCACGGGCATGGGCCGGGGATCGCCCTGGCCCGAATCGACGGGCAGGGTGACCATGATCCGGCGAAGGGTGCCGATGCGGCGATTGCGGACCGCTTCGGCCGCCAGCCGGAAATAGATTGAGGAGCGTTGCTGTGAACCGACCTGCAGGACCCGCTTGTTCCGGCGGACTGCCTCGACCAGCCGCCGCCCCTCGGCGAGCGTGAAGGTCAAGGGTTTTTCCACATAGATATCTTTGCCGGCTTGGGCGGCGGCGACGGCCTGGACGCCGTGCCAATGGTCGGGCGTCGCGATCAGGACGCCGTCGACGTCGGGCCGGGCCAGCAGCTCGCGGAAATCGCGGTAGGCGGCGATGCCGCGTCCGGCCGCGGGCCCCAGCTCGGCGGCGTAGATCCGCTCGGCCAGCCACTGGGCGTCCTCGCGGCGATGGGCGTTCACGTCGCAGACGGCGACCACCCGGGCGCCGGTCTCCAAACCGCGATAGATCAGCTCCTGCATGTCGCCGCGGCCTTGGCGGCCCACGCCGATGCAGCCGAACGTCATCTGGGCGCTCGGCGCCCGGGGTCCGGACAGGACCCGGGAGGGGACGATCAAGGGCGCCGCCGCCGCCGCGGCGGCCGTTTCCAGGAATCGGCGGCGCGACAGGGTCGAAACGGGGGGGACGGGACTCATGGCGCTCTCCGGTTTGGATTTCATGACTATTCTAGCCGAAAACGCCCCGGATCGAGAACGACGTGTTTGATCGCCCGGCGCTTCCAGGTGAAAACGACATGCAGAAGCCCGTCTTCCGACTGGATCACGGCGGGATAGGAGAATTCGCCTTCGCCCTCCGCCAGCACGGCGACGGTCGTCCAGGACCGGCCGTCGGCGGACACGGCGGCCACGAGCGGGGTGCGTCCTTGGGCCGCGGGATTGTAGATGAGGACCTGCCGTCCATCCTTGAGGCTGACGGCGTCGATGCCGGAATTGGGATTGGGCAGGGCGGTCAAGGCGATCGGGCTCCAGGTGCGGCCCTCGTCCGCGGACCAGGCCGTCCAAAGGCGCCCGTGCCGGCTCCGGCCGAGGGCCTGGAGCAGACCGCCGGGATGGCGGAGCAGGCTGGGCTGGATGGCGCCGATGGTCCGGCCGTCGTTGAGCGCCTCCGTGCGGGTCCAGGTCCGCCCTTCGTCGGGCGTCCATTCCATATGCACCCGCCATCCCTCGTCCTCCGTGCTCGAGCCGCAGAGGAGCCGGCCGTCGGCGAGCTGCAGGGGCTTGTTCTTGGCCGGGCCGAAAATGCCGTCGGGCAGGGCCGCGGCGTCCGACCACGTCCGCCCGCCGTCCGGACTGGTTTTCATCATTCCCCGCCAAGCGCCGGGGCCGGGGCCGACTTTATAAAATAGAAGCAGCCGGCCGCTTCGAACCCGGACCAGCACCGGATTCCAGCAGGGAGTCCGCGCTTCGGAGCCGGAACGGCCGTCGGCGATCTCGATCGGCCGGGTCCATCCGGAAGAGATGCGGCGGGCGAACCAGATCCCGACGTCGGGATGGCCTTCGGCCGTTCCGCCGAACCACGCGGCGGCCAATTCGCCACCCGGGAGCTCGACGATGGTCGAGGCGTGGCAGGACGGTGCGGGCGGGGCTTCCGGAGGGAATACGAACTCCGTTCGCAGGATCGGCGCGGCCGCAGCGGCCGAAGACCGGGTTTGCGGCCCGCCAGGGAAAGCCCCGGAAAAGAGAACCAGGCCGGCCGAGAGAAGGAGAAGCGGGTTTGTTTTCAACGCCGTTAGGATAACACCGCAGCCGGCGGCCGGCAACCGAACCGCCGGGGCCTCGCTCCGGGCGTCGATTTCCCTTGAACGGGCCGGTCGAACAGGCTATCATGTTAAATCGTTTTATTCGACGGCCGATTTCAGGTCCGTCGACTGGAAATAACGCCGACTTGGGAGATTGGCTTGAAGCCTCAGAACGGAAACGGCCATAACGCATTGTCGGTCGGCGAGGCGGCCTCGCTTGTGGCGGGGCTGAACACCCTGGCCCACAATCTCTGGTGGACCTGGAACCAGGACGCCCAGGCGGTTTTCGAAGAGCTTTCCCCGCGCGGCTGGCGCAACCTTCACCATAACCCGGTGGCCGTCCTCCATGAAGTCTCCGATTACGAGCTCCGGGCCCGTTTCCACGACCCCATCCTGGCCGACAAGGTCCGGCGCGTCCTCCTGGATTTCGACCGCTATATGAAGGCCGAATCGACGTGGGCTTCGGAGAACGCCCGCGAAATCAAGGGTCGGCCGGTGGCCTATTTCAGCGCGGAATTCGGCTTCCACGAAACGCTGCCCATCGCCGCCGGCGGGCTGGGCATCCTGTCCGCCGACCACGCCAAGTCGGCCAGCGATCTGGGCCTGGACTTCGTCGGCCTGAGCCTGTTTTATCGCGAAGGGGCCTTCGTCCAGACCCTGGATCACGCCAATTGGCAGGTCGAAACCTATTCGCCCCTGAATCCCCGGGACCTGCCCCTGGAGCCCGTATTGAACTCGAAAGGGGAGCCGGTCATCGGGACCGTCAACCTGGCCGCGGGGGATGTCCGTTTCCGGGCCTGGCGGGCCAACGTCGGCCGGGTGCCCGTCTTCCTCCTGGATACGGATCTGCCCGAAAACGATTCCCAATCGCGGGACCTGACCCGCCGCCTCTATGACGGGGACCCCACCGCGCGGATCATGCAGGAGCTGCTGTTGGGCATCGGCGGCGTCCGCCTGCTGCGGGCCCTGAGCATCGAGCCTTCCGTTTTCCACCTCAACGAAGGCCATGCCGCCTTCCTGATCCTTGAGCTTGTCCGGGAGAAGATGGCCGAGGGGCTGTCCTTCGAACAGGCCCTGGCTGAAGTCCGGGAATCCTGCATCTTCACCACCCATACGCCGGTCGAAGCCGGACATGACCGTTTCCATCCGGACCTGGTGCGGTACGCCACGTCCCGCATCCAGAAGCGGCTGAAAATCTCCACCGCCCAGCTCCTGGCCCTCGGCCGGGTCCGCCCCGACGACCCGGACGAGCCGTTCTGCGTGACCGTCCTGGCCCTCAAGGGCTCGCGTTCGGCCAACGGCGTCAGTGAGCTGCACGGGCGTGTCTCCCGGGCCATGTGGAAGGCTCTCTGGCCGGACAAGGCCGAGGATGACGTCCCCATCGGGCACATCACCAACGGCGTCCATCTGCGGTCCTGGATGAACCGGACGTCCCATCGTTTCTGGAAAAGGATCGGGGCGGGAGATTGGCCGGAGGAGGCCGATTCGGAGGCCTTCTGGGCCCGGGTGGAGGATCCGGCTTTCGTCTCGGACGAGGACCTCTGGGCGCTGCGTTACGAACTGCGCCGGGAATTGATCGAATTCTGCCGCTATCGCCTTCTTCTGCAGGGCCAGCGCGTCTCGCCCGGAGATTTTATCACCGCCGACGCGCTGCTCAATCCGGACGCCTTGACCATCGGCTTCGCCCGGCGATTCGCCACCTATAAGCGGGCCCCGCTGGTCTTCCAGAAGCTGCCCGAGATCGTCGAGCTGGCCAAGGACTCCCAACGGCCGATCCAGTTCATTTTCGCCGGCAAGGCCCATCCCCGCGACGACGAAGGCAAACGCTTCATCCAGCAGATCGCCCATCTCAGCAAGCACAGCGATCTGAAGGGCTCTCTGGTCTTCATCGAGGACTACGACATGGAGCTGGCCCGGACCATGGTCGCGGGCTGCGACGTCTGGCTGAACAATCCCCGCCGCCCCCTCGAAGCGTCCGGGACGAGCGGCCAGAAATGCGGAAGCCACGGCTGCCTGAATCTCAGCATCATGGACGGCTGGTGGCGGGAGGGGTTCGACGGCCGCAACGGCTTCGCCATCGGTCCCGACTCGAATCCCGCCTCGATCGCCGAGCAGGACCGCCTCGACGCCGAGAACCTCTACTGCGCCCTGACCGACGACGTCATTCCGGCGTTTTACGACCGGGACGCTTCGGGCGTGCCTCGACGCTGGATCCGCCTGATCCGCCACGCCATGGCCACCCTGGTGCCCCGCTTCAACACCCGGCGCATGGTCATCGAATACTACGACAAGTATTACCGGCCCCGCTGAGACCGCCGTCAAGGATCCCGGTATCGGAAAAGCGATCCGCTGACCGAAGATCCTCATTCGCGGGCAAGGGGCCCGGAACGGACCCGCTCCGGGCTTCCCGCCGCTTTCAAATCTTTCCGTCGACGAGCTTTCGGTAGTCTTCTTCCGTGTTGATGTTGCGGATCTCGAGGCCTTCCGGAAGCCGAACGGTCCGCGTCCGGACGCGCGGCAGAAGATCGAGGATCGACCGGCTGCCCGCCGCCAGGAGGTCCCGGGCCGGCGCGATGACGCTTTTCCGGTAGAAGGCGAAGACCGGCTCGAGCTCGCCTCGAACGTTGGCCGGCAGGATGGCGTCGTATCCTTCGGCCCGTTCGGCCAGGCGGGCGACGAGGCTGCGGTCGAAATCGGGGATGTCGCAGGCGATGACGAACGCGAGGTCGTTTTTCGTCCGCTCGAGAGCCGAGGCCATGCCCATCAGCGGGCCTTGCCCGGAGGCCGCATCGGGAACGACGTTGAGACCCAGGAATTCGTAATCTCCCGTATTTCCTGCGCTGATCACGACGTCGTCGAAAAGACCTCTCAACCGGTCGACGATATGGGCGATCATGGGTTTTCCGGCGACTGGCAGCAGGCTCTTGTCCCGGCCCATGCGCCGGCTGTCGCCGCCGGCCAGGATGACGGCCGAAGCCCGCGGCTTGAGCATCCATTCCCCGTCCAGAAAAACACATTCCTCGGGACGGAGTTCCCATTCTCCTCCCTCCGCCGCGATCACGCGATCGGCCAGGGGCGCCAGCTCCCGAAAGGAATCTTTTTCATCGCCGCCCGGGTCCTTCAGCAGGATGAAGAGGCCGGGCTCCACGGCCCGGCGTGCGGAGTTGCCCTCAGCCACGAGGCAGGCCGGCTCCGGGATTCTTTCAAGGAGGGCGGCGACCCCTTTATCGATATGATCGCGGTCCGCCATAAGCCGGAAGGTCCGGCGGGCGCCCGCGGCGAGCATGCGACCGGTGTCGTTCGACGGGGAAGGAATCGATTCTTCGATGATGCGGAACGCCGTCCGACCGGCGTCATCGATCGAGGGTTCATGTGCGCCGTCGGGCCAGGGCGTGATTTTCAGGCCGAAGACATCCCGGCCGTTCGATTCCCGGGCGATGATCCGGCAGGCGTAATCCGTCTTTCCCGTCTTACGGGCGGCCGCTCCGATCAGGATCATGTCCCGGCGCCGGATCATCGTCGTCTGCCGTTCGGATGACGTCTCGTTATTTCAGGCCGCGCGGGCGGCGGAAGTACCACCAGTTTCGCTCCTGCGTCCAGCCCCGCTCCAGGGCTTCTTCTTCACCCCAGAGGCAGGGGCCGGCGGGCTTTAAATGCCGCCGGATCATCCGGTCGGCCGCCTCAAGGCGGGGAAGCAGGGCGTTGCGCTCGGCCGTTTCCGCCGTATGAAGGGCGGCGTCCAGGATCTCGCGGCCGTCCACGTCGTTCAGATAATCGTCCAGGCCCAGACCATATCCTCGGGCGACCTCGGAGGCCGTCTTTTCCCAGGCCGCCAAGAGTCTTTCAAGGCCGCCCTCGATAACATGGGCCGGACAGCCGCGCCGCTTGAGAAGATCGCGAACAGGGTCTTTCCTGGTCATGGCTCCCTCGGAACGCGGCGCTGCTGCCGCTTGAAATAGGCTTCTCCGTCATTGGGCTTGAAAAACGTACGGATGGTCAGGTTTTGGTCGAAGGCTAGGAAGGCTCCGGATTTCCGGTCGAAGCGGGTGATCACCCGGTCCTCGCGGACGAATTCAAGGATCCCGTCTCCGGTCCTGCGGTCACGGAGGTCCTGGGCCCGGCGCAGATATTCCTCCCGGGTCAAACCCGGGAATTCGCCGCCGTGCTTCTCGAAATGCTCATAAAGCCTGCTGCGGTTAGCGAAACCGATCTCCGGATGGCGTCCTTGCGGATAAAGCGGATCATCGGAGGTCCTTTGGCGGAGGCCGCCGAAAGACTGCGCGGTGCCGAGAAAAAGGGCGTTCGCCATAAAAATCAAAACGCCGGAGGCCCGGACGATCCGGCCGAAACGTGAGGCGATCATGGCGGCGAAAAGGACGGGACGCCTTTCAGCGGGCCTGTTTGATCGACAGGCCGATGCGGCGGCGCTCCGTATCCACGGTGAGCACCTTGACCTTGACGACCTGGCCGACCCGGACGGCCTCGCGCGGGTCCTTGACGAACCGCTCGGCCAGCTCCGAGACGTGGACCAGCCCGTCCTGATGGACGCCGATGTCCACAAAAGCTCCGAAATTGGCCACATTGGTGACGACCCCTTCCAGGAGCATGCCCACGCTCAGGTCGGAAAGCTCCCGGATGCCGGTCGAAAAATCGGCGTACTTGAACTCGGCCCGCGGGTCGCGGCCGGGCTTTTCCAGCTCCTGCAGGATGTCGTGCAGGGTGGGCAGGCCGGCGCCGTCCGAGACGAAGGCGGCCGGGTCGATCGTCGGCAGAAGCGCGGTGTTGCCGATGAGGGCCGGCACCGTGGTTTCCAGGGTCGAGGCCATCCGTTCGACCAGGGCGTAGCGCTCCGGGTGGACCGCGGAATTATCCAGGGGATTGGCCGATCCGGGAATGCGCAGAAAACCGGCCGCTTGTTCGAAAGTCTTTTCGCCCAGGCCCTTGACCTCGCGCAGGTCCTGGCGGGAATGGAAGGGCCCCTGCTCGTTCCGTCGCCGGACGATGGCCGCAGCCGTGGCCTTGTTCAGGCCGGCCACGTGCTGCAGGAGCTCCTCGGAAGCCAGGTTGAGG
>Ga0182021_10005752_pt1 | contig 14731 bp, 16 predicted proteins | sample 612E3MmetaG_FD_120493 | JGI IMG/M metagenome (GOLD analysis project Ga0182021, IMG submission 120493) | Permafrost microbial communities from Stordalen Mire, Sweden - 612E3M metaG (Illumina Assembly) | ecosystem: Environmental > Terrestrial > Soil > Wetlands > Permafrost | place: Sweden... | reverse complement strand
GTCGCCCCACGACTGCTTCCTGGTGCTCCGCGGCCTGAAGACGCTGCCCCTGCGCATGCGCCAGCACGAGGCCACGGCCCAGCAGCTCGCCGAGTTCCTGCTGGCCCATCCCGCCGTGGGCAAGGTCCACTACCCGGGCCTGCCCAGCCACCCGCAGCACGACTTGGCCCGACGCCAGCAGCGGGGCTTCGGCGGCATGCTCAGCTTCGAACTGAAGGAGGGCGGCAATGAACGGCTGAACCATGTGCTCCGTGGGCTGCGCTGGTTCACCCTGGCCGAAAGCCTGGGCGGTGTGGAATCGCTGGTGGCCCACCCGGCCTCCATGACCCACGCCTCCATGACCCCCGAAGCCCGCCGGCGCGCCGGCATCACCGACGACCTCATCCGCCTGTCCATCGGCTTGGAGGATGTGGAGGACCTCCGCTCGGATCTGGCGCAGGCCCTGACCTTCCCCTGATGGATCTGGCTAGGCCAGACGTCGGGGCGAAGCGGAAAGAACAGAACATCGATGAGGTCCTGTCCTCGGCCTTGCAAGCAAGGCGGGGGCAACCAACCGAGAAGACGGAAGTGGCTGCACGCTATTTAGAAATGTGTCGGATGAATTAATATATAACTAATTTAATTATCTTACTTGACAATTTACTCCAACCCATTGAATCTGAACGTGCGAGGTTTCCCAACCCACTTCTCGGAGAGCCCCTATGTCCGGCTCCAACCCTGTCGACCAGGCTCACGACCGCCATCCATCCACAGATGGCCAAGGATCTCCGCGCATCCCTAATCCCTCAGGTTTTGTCAGCCTTGTCGGTGCCGGCCCTGGATGTCCTGACCTGATCACGCTGCGAGGCCTTAATGCGCTGGCGGCTGCAGAAGTGGTCCTCTATGATGCTCTGCTGGATCCCGCCTTCATCGGATATTTTCCGGAGCGGGCCCTCACCCTCTCCGTGGGCAAGCGTTGCGGACAGGTCCAGGCCGAGCAGTCCGACATCCACCGTCTGATGATCGAGCACGCTCTGTGCGGACGGCGGGTGGTGCGCCTCAAGGGCGGAGATCCCCTGATCTTCGGCCGGGGCGGGGAGGAGACCCAGGCCCTCGAGGCTGCAGGCATCCCCTTCGAAGTAATCCCCGGGGTCAGCGCCCTCCAGGCCGGCGCCGCCGGCGCGGGCTTCCCTTTGACGCACCGGGGGGTCAGCCGCCGCGTCACCGTCCTGGAAGGCCACCATCTGCCGGAAACAGCAGCGGCCTGGCGGGACCTGGTGGCCAGCGGCGGCACCATCGCGGTCTACATGGGCACACGCACCATCCAGGCCCTGTCCCGATCGCTGCTGGATCATGGTGCTGCGCCCACCTTGCCGGTGGCGCTGGTGGAGCAGGCCCAGTGTCCGGGCCAGACCAGCACCTTCTCGACCCTGGCCCATGCGGCCGCCGGCGCCCTCCGCCCCGCCACCAGGGGCCCCGGACTCTTCTTCATCGGCGAGGCCCTGCACCACCGCTTCCACCCCACCTTGGAGATCTCTCATGAGCCTCTTGCCCCTGTTTCTGGATCTGCACGGGAAGCGCGTGCTCGTGGTGGGCGGCGGGAGCGTCGCGCGAGCTAAGGTGCAGGCGCTCCGCCCGACCGGATGCCACCTCCGGGTGGTGTCCCTGGCCTTTGCGCCGACCTTCCTGGAGGCCCTGAAGGGCTTCGAGGTCGAGCGCCTTGACCGGGCCTTCCACCCCGAGGATCTGGACGGCGTGCACCTGGTCATCAGCGCCACCAACGATCCCGAGGCCAACACCTTCATCGCGGCCCATGCCCGGTCTCTGGGCCTCTGGGTGAACGCCGTGGACGACGCTGCCTCCTGCGATGCCCTGTTCCCCAGCATCCTCCGCCGGGGACCCTTCGTCGCCGCCATCTCCACCGAAGGCGCCTTTGCGGGCCTGAGCCGCGTGGTGCGGGAAGCGCTGGAGGGACTGGTGCCCGACGCCACGATCCCCGAATTCGAGGCCCTGGTACAGCTCCGCCAGCAGCTCAAGGAGACCCTTCCGGACTCCCGCCAACGGGCCGAGTACCTCCATGGCATCCTCTGGCAGGTCCAGCAGGAAGCCCTTCCCAAGGCATCCAGCCTATGAGTACTAACGCCGTCGAAGCCCTCAAGGCCGCCTCGAACTACCTGCGCGGCAACCTCGCCGAGGAAGTGGCCGACCCTGACCCCTCCTTCTCCAAGGATGGACAGGTCCTGGTCAAGTTCCACGGTTTCTACCAGCAGAAGGATCGCTTCGAAAAAACGAAGCCGCCGGTCCTGATGCTGCGGGGCCGCATTCCCGGGGGACGCCTCAGCGCCGACCAGTACCTGGCCTGGGACAATCTCGCGGAACGCTACAGCGACGGCACCCTGCGCCTCACCTCCCGGCAGAGCATCGAGCTGCACGGGGTCCTCAAGGGAGATGTGAAGGCCAGCCTGCAGGGCCTCCATGCCGCCCTTCAGACAACCAAGGGCGCCTGCGGGGATGTGGTCCGCACGGTCACCCAGGCCCCCAATCCCTGGCTGCGGCCCGATCTGGCTCAGCTGGACGCGGTGGTGGACCGCCTCGCGTCGCATTTCCAGGCCACTTCGAATGCCTACGCGGAAATCTGGCTGGATGGCGAACGCGTGGACCCGGAACGGGAACAGGAACGAATTTTCGGACCCACCTACCTGCCCCGCAAGTTCAAGTTCAGTGTCACCGTCGCCGGTGAAAACCTGGTGGACCTCTACACCAACGACCTGGGCCTGGCCGCCACCTTCGACTCGAACGGAATCCTGGACGGCTTCTTCGTGCTGGCTGGAGGGGGCATGGGCATGACCCACGGGGACGACACCACGTTCCCGCGGGTGGCCGATTTCCTGGGCTGGATTCCCCTCACCGCCCTGATCCCCGTAGCCGAGGCCGTGGTGGGTGTGCATCGTGATGAGGGCAACCGGGAGGATCGCAAGCATGCTCGCTTGAAGTACGTCATCGCCCGCAAGGGGCTGCCCTGGTTCAAGGCCGATGTGGAGGCCCGAGCCGGAATCATCTTCGAAGGCCGCCCCCTTCCGCCTTGGCACACGACACCGGTGCTGGGTTGGCTGGACCGCATGGATGGTACGCAGGCCCTGGGGCTCTCCATCCGTTCCGGACGCATCGGGGGCTCCCTCAAGGCGGCCCTGCGAGAAGTGGTCACGACCTTCCGCCCTGCGATCCAGCTCAGCCCGGATCAGGACCTGATCCTCCTGGGCCTGAAACCGGAGGATCGGTCCTGGGTCGAGGCCATCCTCGCCAGGCATGGCCAGCCCTTGGAGGCCCTGGATCCCCTGGCCTCCAGAGCCATGGCCTGCGTGGCGCTGCCTCTCTGCGGCTTGGCGCTCGCCGAAGCGGAGCGGGTCCTGCCGGATTTCCTCGGAGAGATTCGCAGCGCCCTGGCCCGCCAGGGACTTGCAGGCCGGAGTCTCGTCTTCCGCATGACCGGCTGCGCCAACGGCTGCGCCCGGCCCTACACCGCCGAGCTCGCCCTAGTGGGTCAGACCGCGAAGAGCTACGCCCTGTACGCGGGCGGCGACCCGGAGGGAACGAGGCTGGCCTTCTCCGTGGCCCACAAGCTGGCCGTGGATGAGTTCCCCTCAGCCTTGGACCGTCTCTTCTCCACCTGGGCCGCGAAGGGTCATCAGAACGAAGCCTTCGGCGATTTTGCAGCCCGCGCCGGCGCTGATGAACTCAGACAGATCCTGGAACCTGTGAGCTGAATTAGCCTGTATACACCGGCTCCCCCCAAGACAGTCCATTCCCTCTCTTCCTCGAACCGGTCATCCGCCCGCACACCAGAATCAAGGAGACATGCCATGTCTGAACGACCGCAAGCCGAAGCGAAACCGGATCCCAGGCTCTCGCTGGATACCTGGGCCGTCCTGGTCGCCCTATTCGCCGCGGCCCTGATCCGCCTGGGCATCATCTCCCGCGTCCCCTGGTAACGGGCGGCGTTGGTCCGCCATCTCCGGTCTCCAGGCTTCCAATTTTCGTCTTGATCTGAAGGCTACTCTGAAAGGCAAATCATGGCCGCTGCCATCGCACTGACGCAGGATCCGCCCATCTCCATCAGCACCAAATTCCTCCGGCTCCTGCCGGGCATCGCCCTGCTCTTTGCCATCGGTTTCGCGGGCAAACTCCTCGAAAAAAACATCAACGCCTACGCGAAAGGCCACCACTGGGCCTTCCCCAACATTGAATATGTCCTCTGGGCCATCCTCATCGGCCTGGTCATATCCAACGTCTTCGGCCTCGCCGAAATCTTCAAGCCCGGCGTCGCCACCTACGAGTTCTGGCTCAAGGCGGGCATTGTCCTTCTCGGTTCGCGCTTCCTTCTAGGCGATGTCTGGAAACTGGGTGGCGTCAGCCTTCTCCTAGTGGTCATTGAAATCACCGGCTCACTTGCCTTCATGACTTTTCTTGGCCGCGCCTTCGGCCTTCGCCCCAAGCTCACCACACTCCTTGCCGTCGGCTCTGCGGTTTGCGGTGTCAGCGCCATCATCGCCACCAAGGGTGCCATCGATGCGGACGAGGAGGATTCCTCCTTCGCCATCGCCGCCATCCTCGCCCTCGGCGCTATCGCTCTCTTCACCTTTCCGCTCATCGGCCACGCCCTCCATCTGTCCGATCATGCCTACGGCATCTGGTCTGGCCTTGCCGTCGATAACACCGCCGAGGCCGCCGCCGCCGGCGCGCTTTACTCCGACGCGGCCGCCAAGCTGGCCATCCTTACCAAGACCACCCGCAACGCCCTCATCGGCTTCGTCGTCCTCGGCTATGCCATCCACTGGGCTAGAAAAGGCCAGGCCCATGCGGTGGGCAACAAAGCCACCTTTCTGTGGCAGAAGTTCCCGAAATTCGTCCTGGGTTTCCTTCTGATCTCGTTGCTCGCCACCGTGGGCTTCTTCACCAAAGATCAGAACACGGCTCTGGCCAATCTTTCCCGCTGGGCCTTCCTGCTCACCTTCGCGGGCGTCGGCCTCCGCACCAACGTCCGCGAAATGCGCAAGCAGGGCCTTCGTCCCTTTGTTGTAGGCTTCATCGGCGAGATCGCCATCGCCCTCTTCACGCTGGTACTCGTCATCGTCACCGGTCATTTTTACGGTTTCTGATGAGTACCTGTACGACTGGCCTCGAATGATGCCTCCCGCTGCCGGGTCCTGATGCGGCCCGAAAGGGCGAGGGCGAGGGCGAGGAACAGGACCAGGGGAATCAAGATGCCTGCGTCGACGGACCACGGTTCGGGGCCGAGGATCCCGAGGATGGTCCCCATGAAGGATCCCAGCAGAGACAGCGCGAACCACCCGAACACGGGCCAGAATCGCGCCTTGCCGAGGCGATGGTAGAGACCGGTGCCGAGGAAGCCCGCCAACCCACCCGCGATCCCTCCGGCCAAGTTTTCACCGCGCCCACCCAGGTGGTGGTTCGCAGCCAAGCCGGAGGCGATCACCGCGCCGATGGACCCGAACAGGACGAAGCGGAGAAGGAAGCCAACAGCCATGGACAGTTTGTGCCCCCGCCCTGCCCCGTCCGACTGCTCGTATAGCCACAGACTGGCCACGAGGATCCCGAGGACAGCAAGGACCAGTCCTGCCAAGGACAGGAAGGACACCAGTGCACCCAACCAGTCTCCACGAAGGAGCCTCGGTACCACCAAGGCCAACGCCACCAGAACAAGCGCCAGAACCAGATAGTAGTCATAGCGCACGAACCCTGCCCCTCGACCAAATGAGGTGGGAGGGGAATCAACCGTTGATTGAGGATCCATCGGGCTGCTCGAACGGCGCGGGAGGGGAGGTGAGCCCCAGGATCGCAGTCCTTCCGCTCTCGTCAAGGAAAGGAAAGGACGGTGACTTGAATCGGTCGGGAATCATCCGATACTGCCTTCAACCCCCAACCGATCCACTCCTGCGAGGACCCATGGCCCACCAGTGGACACGCATTGTCTTGAAGGGCAGGGCCCAGGTGATTCCATGAACGATTCGACCTCCTTCCCCCAGGACCTTGCCCAAGTGCCCGAAGCTGAACGCATCCAGGAGACCTTCGGGTGGGCACCGGCCGCCTGGGCCCTCGTTCTCTTCACCTTCACCATCCTCCTGGCCTTCCAGCCGGCGAAACTGAGCACAGGGGAACGGATCAGTCTCTTCTCGGCCCTCCTCAGCGGGCTCCTGCTGTGCTTCTACGAGGTCTGGCGTCGTCGTCAGCCGAGGGTCCTCGTGCGTCGGGGCCCGAGCCTTGCGCTGTACCTCCGGGGAGAACTGGTCCGCGAGATGGGGATCGCAGCCATTGGCATCAGTCCCCGCCACCGGGCCTGGACCTGGGGGCCCATCCTTGTGACCGCCCTTGGCGCCTTGGTCTCCGGGATCTTCCTGATGTACGGGGACGCAGCCACGGCCGGGGCGCAGCGGCTCACGGCAGCCATGGCCGCGCTCAGCTTCGCCGCGCTCTGCGCCAGCATCGTCCGCACGCACCTGTTCTGTGAAGCGACCCTCATTCCCAACGACGGAGGCGGCGGACTCCAGCAGGTGCTGGTACTCAAACGGGATCTCCCACGGATCTTCCGCCCTACCCCCTGATCCCCCGGCCCGAGGGGACAGGCAGTCCTGCATCCCGGTGTGTGATTCGGCCCGTGCGCGTCCTGCAATCGTGATCCCGCAGGAATAGTTCGGGTTAGCATGAACGCTACTGGAGATGCACATGCCTGGCCTTGGAACGATCGTCAACGCCTTAGCCGTCATCGCGGGGGCGGCCCTCGGACTCTTTTTCGGCCACGTGATACCCAAGCGGATCCGCACCACCACGATGTATGCCATCGGCCTCGCGGTCTTCGCCCTGGGACTTCAGATGGCACTGGATCCGCGCATCGAGCACACCAAAATCCCCTATGCCGGTGCCCTGCCCTACCATCCGAATCTCCTCACTGTCATCGGAGGACTGGTGGTGGGCAGCATCCTGGGAGAACTCCTCCACCTGGAACTTCGTCTGGAGCACTTCGGCCAGTGGCTCCAATCCCTTGCCTCGAGGGCACCACTCCTTTCCTCGGCCAAAGCCGACGATGCGGAGGGGAAAGGGCACAGCCTGGTGGAGGGCTTCGTGACCGCGTCGCTCCTGTATTGCGTGGGCGCCATGGCCGTGATCGGCTCGATCCAGGACGCTGCGGGCCAGCCGCACGTGCTCTACGTCAAGGCGATGCTGGACGGCGTCGGAGCCATCATGCTGGCCAGCACACTGGGCGTTGGCGTGGCTCTTTCGGCCATTCCGATTCTTCTGTACCAGGGAGGGATCACCTTGGCGGCGGGGAGCGTCGAGCGCTACCTCACCCTTCCCGTACTATCCACGCTCACGACCACCGGGGGCCTGCTCATCGCCGCCATCGGCCTCGATCTCACGGGCATCAAGCGGCTCCCTGTAGGCAACATGCTCCCGGGCGTTTTCGTCGCAGCGGTGCTGGCTTATTTCTTCGGATAAAATGAGACAGCCGAGGGACAAGAATGACTGCCTATTCCACCAGCATGAGGCTCCGGATCGACTGGAGCGAACTGGATTCCTTCGGCCATGTGAATAACCTGGCCATCTTGAGGTACGCCCAGACGGCTCGGCTCAACTACATGGAAGAAACTGGCATGATGCGGTTTCATACGGAGACGGGAATAGGCCCCGTACTGGCCTCCACAAGTTGTCAATTCAAGAAACAATTGTTCTACCCAGGGCATGTCATAGTCTACACAGTGGTAGATCACATAAAAAACACCAGTTTCCATATCCGCCATTCGGTCTTAAATGAGAATCATGAATGCATTGCCGAAATGCATGATGTGCTTGTCATGTTTGATTACAAAAAGAATATGAAACAACCAATTCCAGAGATTTTTCGCGATAAAATGAAAATTACTGAATTTAATATAGAAGAATAACTTCAATTTTCAGAGATCTGCGGATGACCTGAACGATTACTCCCATTACTCGGTGATCTTCAGGCGGTTCCCGTCCGGGTACATCCATTAAAACTCATGCAGAGGCCTGCTCCCTGCTTAGAGGAAGACGAGGAAGACATGGTCCAGGCTCTCACTGACATGGTCACGGGTTCTATTCATCCTCGAATGCCGAACATCGCGTCGAAACCGGGCACCGCGTTCACCCAGCGCCCTCACTTGGTCGTAAACCTACCTCACCAGTCGACCCAAAGGCCCCTCCGCACAGTGTGCAAGGAAACACCATGCGCATCGCCCTCCCCTCCAGCCGGATGACCGCCCTTCCTGGGTGGCTGAAGGGGGTGGGCCTGGTTGCGCTCGTCTGGATGGCCTGGGTCGGGACAGGTCCCGTCCGGACGCCCCTGAACGGGACACTGGAGGTCGGCTTCCCCGCCATTCTCAGCGGGCTGTCCGCCTGGACCCTCTGGCGGGCCGCGCGCCGATAGGAACTGCCTGCAGCCTTCAGGACCTCTCTCCGATGGATCGCGGTGGGATGGCTTTCGACGTTTCCGGGCATATCCTTCGTCCTGATCCACGATGTTCTCCTGCATAAGGGGATGAGCCCCGGGCAGGTGGGCTTGGCGGACCTGCTCTACCTCAGTGCCTATCCGCTTGGCTGATCGGCCTGGTCCGCCTTCCCCAGGCCACCCACCCTCTCCCCGCTCCATCGCGGATCATTCTGGACAGCGCGGCCTTTATCTTCGGCGTGGGAATCCCTTTATGGGTCTTCGCCCTTCAGCCCGCTCTCGGGAGATCTTCTGGGCTGGATGTCTTCATCAGCATGGCCTACACATCCCTTGCTTTCGTGGGTCTCATCGCCGTGGATTTCGTGCTGCTGTGCTGCGTCCCCCTGCCCACCCGAATGGGCTTCAACCTATTGCTGGCGGGGACCGCCCTGTCCTGGATGTCTGACCTTATCCTCTCCCTGGGCATCACTCAGCAAATGAGGATTCCAAGCCCGTTCCACCTCACCAACCTCATCACGGGTCTGGGCCTGCTCCTGATCCTCGTGGGCTCCTGGCGGATCCAGACCGATCCCGTTCCTGCCCTTCCCCAACGACCCACGGCCTTCAGCCCGGTGCCAATGTTCACGATCCTGGTGGTGGCCATTTGGTTGGCAGGGTTCCTGGACCTTTCGGATGTGAGCAAGGGGACCATCCACCGAGCTGTGACCGGCATCATCGTTCTTTTATTCATCCTCCTCCTGCGGGAGGGACTGGCGGCCCGGGACAGCATCCGCCAGGCCACCGAGGCTGTCACGGCCACCATGAGGGCTCGCTTTGAGGCCCTGGTCCAGCATTCCTCCGACCTCATCCTGGTCGTGGACCGGGAGGGTAGGTTCACGTTTTCCAGCCCTGCCTCATCCCGATTCTTCGGGGACCCGGGCGAGGACCTGGAGGGCCGGTCTGTGGCGGATTTCATTCATCCTGAGGATCTGGGGCTGTGGTCATCCTTCTTAAGCGAGTTGCAGCGTCATTCCGACGCAAGGCCCATGCAACAGTTGCGCATGAGTCATCCGAGGGGGGAGTATCGAACCCTGGAGCTCTCCGGCAGCAACCTGCTCCAAAACCCGGACCTGGGTGGTCTGGTCCTGAATGCCAGGGACATCACGGAACGGCGCCACCTGGAGTTCCAGCTTCGTCAGGTCATGAAGATGGACGCCCTTGGGCGGCTGGCTGGAGGGGTGGCCCACGACTTCAACAACCTGCTGTGCTCGATCCTGGGCAACGTCGAACTGGGGAGAATGAGCATCCCCGAGGATCACCCGCTGCGCAGCAGGCTGGCTCGCATCGAGGGTGCAGCCTCCCACGGCGCCAAGCTCACGGGACGGCTGCTCTCCTTCACCCGGCAGGAACCCTCTCCAATGGCCATCCTGGGTCCGGAACAAGTCATGGAAGACCTCCAACAACTGACCGAAGGCCTCCTGGGAGAACGATTCAACCTGGAGATGTCCGTGGAACCCGCCACAGGGTGCTTCCGCGCGGACCTCGGAGACGTCACCCAGGGGCTCCTGAATTTGGTAATCAACGCTCTCGACGCTATGCCTGCGGGCGGGGGCATACTTCTGTCGGCCAAGAACGGCGAGATCACAGACCCCAGCCAGGTGAACTTCTTGTCACCCGCCCCGGGTCCCTACGTGATCCTGGAAGTAACCGATACGGGCAGCGGGATGGACGAAGGCATCCTGTCTCACCTGTTCGAACCCTTCTTCACCACGAAGGGTGGGGACAGGGGCACGGGCCTGGGCCTCATCGGTGTCTACGGCATGCTAAAGGCCTCCAATGGAGGCATCGTCGTCCGTTCGGAACCCGGCCATGGCACCACCTTTCAGCTATGGTTCCCCCGCGTCGCACGCCCCATCAGGGAGGTCCCGATCCCCGACCAGGTCGAATCTCTCCGAGGCACAGAAACCCTTCTGCTCGTAGAGGACGAGGCGAGGGTGCGCGAAGTGACCAAGGAGGTTCTCGTTTCCCTGGGATACCGCGTCTTCGTGGCGGACAACGCCGACCAGGCCCGCGCCTTCCTTGGGGGCTACGAAGGCGAACTGCACCTGCTGATAACGGACGTGATCATGCCAGGGGACAGCGGCCCCGAACTTGCCGCCGAACTGCTCAAGGCCCGTCCGGGTCTGCGCGTGCTCTACATCTCTGGCTACACCGCAGGTGAACTGGTCGACCACGGACTGAATCAGTCAGGCCACCTCCTCCTGCGGAAACCCTTCCGGAGCGAGCAGCTGGGACGACGCATCCGGGAGATTTTGAAAAGCCCGGCGCCGTCGACCTAGGCACCTTCCTTACCACTGTCGATATGCTAAGCAGCCACAATCCTTTGTGTTGAAGGTGGATCGCACAATCTTGCGTCAGATGCCTCGGTCAGGGTCTGAAAGGCGTTGGAAGCAGAACCGGACTGACGGAGGCGCGGCGCAAAATTTTGTGGTTCTCGAGATCGTATTTGTACAGCCAAGTAGTCTCTTTCGATTTGATAGGGGACGTTGCGAACACCCGTGCATAGAGGTAATGCCTGGTCCTATCAATCCGGATATCCTCGGTGCGTTCGTTGGCGGCCAGGGGTATATCAATCACCTTGGGAGAAACAGGGAGCGTGGGTTCTGACCCGCCGGAGTAGTGGATAGAGATCGGCAGGGACCGATTGCTGGCAGTGATACGGACGGACAATCCATGCAGCAGAGGCACCTGGTCCTCCCAGCGCAGCACATTGCCCTGTTGATCAACCAGGACATGGGAATTGATGGATAGGGCATCCAGGTATGATTTGGCAAGAAAGAGATCTGCCATCTTTGAGTAACCGACATAACCACCCAATCCCATGAACAGCATGACGAATGCCGTGAAGCTGATGAGATAGGTCATGGGCTTGAAGGTCATGCATTCCTCCTAACGGAAGAAGTTTAGCGGAACAACCGGCGATCTCGTTCACTCCAGTCTGATGCTCAATCTCCCGCATTTAGCCTAGCGGTGATGAAATTCGGCGGTTTCTGACATCCTCAACGCGTCGCCTTGGCGGCGCCTGAAATGCCGGTTTTTCTATCGTGGCCGGGCAATATAAATGCCCGCCAAGATGGCCAATCCACCTCCGGCCTGAATGAACGTGACCGGCTCACCAAGAATGGCCCAGGCCAAACATGCTGCTGCAATGGCTTCCAAGAAAATCACCAGCGACGAGAAAGCCGCCGGCAAACGTCCGAGCGCGACTGTGAGAAGCCCCTGGCCGCCGGCATGGCTGATCCAAGCCAGCGCGAACAGTGCTGCAAGGCCATGAAGAGTTCGTGGCAACAATTGGTGTTCCAATCCCAACGCGGCCAAAAACAGCAGGGCGGCGGTAATCGTTGTTGCCTCGAAGGTGACGCGCGCGGCGGAGTTGCCCTCGCGCGCGGCCTGCACAGCAAGGAAATACAGACCGAAGAAGACGCCAGTAACGAGACCGTAAAGATCTCCCAAAGCCGTACCTACTTTCATCTGAAAGCTCTGTGCAAGAAGGGCCGTGCCACCTAGAATGCAGAAACCTAGGCCGATCAAAATCGCCGCGGAGACGCGTCTGCGGAAGATGAGCCAGCCGAACAGCACCACCCATATCGGGGCAGTGGTTGCGAAGAAGGTCGCGTCGGCGACGGTCGTCGTGACAATTGACAGATGCCAGAAGAATAAATCGGCGGTAAAGGCGACACCCACCCAGATCGTCGCCCGCGGGAAACTCCTGGCGGGTTTCGTCCGTCCCCGTTCGCTCATCCGCATCCATGCGTAAAGCACCGGCAAAGCGAGCGCAACGCGCCAGAAGGCACTGGTGAAGGGGCCGACATCGGCCAGACGCACAAAAATCGGGGAGAGCCCCATCGCAATGGCGGCGACGACGAGCGCCGAGAACGGCGCTGCGATGCTTTCGGGTCGAGGGATCATTGACGATGACGGGTTCATGGAATTTCCCAAACAGCTTGAGGGTGGCTCCGACTATGGTTGTGGCGTCTGGGTGGGACTGCTTGCGGACCTGCCTGCAGAATAACGCCTTGCCAGATAACCCCGGCCGAATCGCCACGATTCCCGGCGCCGGCTGCGTCCGGCTTGGCAGTTCGAGCATCAGCGCTTCCCCTTCCCATCGCCATGTCAAGCCGTTGCATTGATAAGGCTGGCTAAACGATGCCTAGCAATGTCGTATCCTTGTCCCATCCGCAACCATGCCGGGTGCTCCGGAACTCCCTGGTCGCTGCGATCCATGGGCGGCACGGTCAGACATCTTCCCCATGGCCTTCAGATCCGGTCCGTCGTGGTGGAGTGGCAACCTAAGCCATCACGCCATGGCGTCTTTGGCACCTTGTGTTGCCTTTGCCGGGTAACATGACCCCTCTCGATCCCTATGGAACTCTTGGAAGGGTGAAGGCATTCTACCTGCAGACATCCATCGAGCCATACCCCTAGCCTGGAGGCCCCATGCCGACTGGAAATGTCCAAATACAGAAGCCCGGCAAAGTTATCGAGATGGCCACTGCGGAAGCCTGCATTGCCATCGCCCAGCGCGTGGCCCGCACTCGCTACCTTGCCGACGACAGGAACGGGTGGTCCGCGGCTACCCAAGTGGCCCGTTTCATCGAAGAGGAGTTGCTTGGACGCGCCCCGCACCATCCAGCGCTTGGGTCGGCCATGCCAAGACTGAACTGGAAACCCTGAGCGAGATCAGGTATCTCCAAATGGATTCCTGGAATGCGGGCAGGATGCAGGACACATAAAAAAGCTCATTGAATGGATGGGCTTAAATATTGATATAGTGTTTGTTCTGATTCGACTCGAACGTCCGACCTTCGGATTCGTAAATCAATCCGAGGCGACCAGGGTAAGGGATGTCGATGGCTTCGCTTTAAGGCCCGCTGTCTTTCATATTGATTGGATGCTCGGGGGATTCGAGGAAGGCTCCATTTTTAAATTAAAGACTTAATAGCCTTTAGATAATGGCCCGAAGGGTGCATGACTCCATGGTGAAGCAGGTCCTCTTCCATGCTCGCCCCAAGGAGATCGCCACCGTGAAATCAAGCACGAAGGACCAAGTCGCAGGGGAGATCCATGAGTTCAAGGGCAAGGTCAAGGAGAAGGCCGGGATAGTGACCGACAACCCTCGCCTTGAGTCCGAAGGTACCGCTGAAAAGGTCAACGGCCATATTCAGAAGAAGGTTGGCCAAGTGGAAAAGGTCCTGGGCAAGTAGGCAGGCGAACTAGGGCCACGATCAGACGACTTCCTCTGCTGGAAGTGCACTCCTCAGGAAATGTCGCCACCCACGCGCAGGAAAGGATGTTATCAGCTTCGTGAACGCCATGGATCATATGCGACTCCACATCGTCACCTACAACATCCACAAGGGGTTCTCGCAATTCCATCAGCACCTGATGGTGCACGAACTGCGGGGGCAATTGCGCGACCTTGGTCCAGATATTGTGTTTCTTCAGGAGGTTCAGGGCCGGCACAGCAGGAATGCCAAAAAATTCGAAGACTGGCCCTATGAGCCCCAGCACGAATTCCTGGCAGAAGATGTATGGCAGTCCACCGCCTATGGAGGCAACGTCATCTATGGGCACGGGCACCATGGCAACGCGATCCTCTCGCGTTTTCCGATCGAGCATTCACACAATCAGGACGTCACCCAGCTGCGTTTCGAGCGGCGGGGCTTGCTGCATTGCACCATTCACCTGCCAGGCCTGACCAAGGCGCTTCATTGTGTCTGTGTCCATCTCTCGATGTTTGCCCGCTCGCGGCGCCGGCAATTGGATGCTCTCGCGGGATACCTGGAGGGCATTGCCGACCCCGACTCGCCCCTCATCATCGCTGGTGACTTCAACGATTGGCGGAACGAAGCTGATGAATTGCTGGCCCATCGCCTTGGGATGATTGAGGCCTTCGGCGGAGCGTTCGGCAGTCTCGATTCACCTGGCCGGAGTTTCCCATCCAAGCGACCCTTGCTGCGGCTGGATCGCATCTATGTGCGTGGCTTTACGGTCGAACTGGCCGAAATGCATTCCGGTGCCCCTTGGTCGAAGATCTCAGACCATGCCGCACTCTCAGCGCATCTGAAGCGGGCATGCGATGAGCCTCCATCCCTGAGGACAGAAACCTCACCCGCAAGCCAACGTGGCTTGACGATGGAAGCTAACCGGCCACGCCTGCACCGAGCCGCTGAACGAAGCCGAGGATGACGGAACAGAGAAAGAGCGGAAGACAATGCAGGCGGGGTCCGG
>Ga0182021_10005751_pt1 | contig 14733 bp, 13 predicted proteins | sample 612E3MmetaG_FD_120493 | JGI IMG/M metagenome (GOLD analysis project Ga0182021, IMG submission 120493) | Permafrost microbial communities from Stordalen Mire, Sweden - 612E3M metaG (Illumina Assembly) | ecosystem: Environmental > Terrestrial > Soil > Wetlands > Permafrost | place: Sweden... | reverse complement strand
TATCTACCGCGTGTACAGATTTACCGGCTCGTCCTCACACGACGAGCTTTATATCAACGGCACTCACCTCGCCAAACTCCTCAACAGCGAATACGCATTCATGGAAGTGCCGCCGGGGACTGTGGTGATCTCCGGATTGCCCAAGGAGTACTACGGAAGCGTCATCATGTCCGCCGGGGCGGCCCTCAATCAAGCCAGGCAGAAAGAAAACGAGCGGGCCCGGCTGGAGGCGGAGGCGGGCAAGACCTATTACTTCAAATGGACCGCCGGACCCATGGCAACCGGGATCAAGGTCACGCCCGAGGATCCCGGAGTCGGAGCCAAGGAGATACGCAAACTCCATCTCTCCAAGCCCGTTGACGACAAGGAAGAAGCGAAACCAGAAGCGAAAGACACCGACAAACCGAAGCCGTAGCGTCCGCCCCGCCAGTGGCTCAGGTCTCGTCGGCCACTCGGATACTCGGCCGCGCCACTCCAGCGGGATGAGCTGCTTCCGGTACAAGGTCCAGTCGAACCTCCTGGCCGGAAGGCCTTCGGCCATTACGAGCAGGTCCCAATCGCTGGTCTCGGACCCTTCGCCGACGCCGGTAGCGGCGAACGCGCCGCCGCGGCGGCCTCAGGGACGGAACCCCATGCCATGCGCGTCCAGAAAGTCGACCTTGGGCGGCGGCACTTCGAGTTGCCGAAAAAGCGCAGTCACCTGACCGCGATGGTAGCTCTGGTGCTGGAGCAGGTGCAGGATCATGCGCCACAACGGGTAGGTCCAGGTTTGCCCCCTGGTGCTGACGCAGGTAACAGGGCGCTCCAGCGCTTCCTCGCTCAGGCCGCCCAGGTACTCTCTCATCTCGCGCTCCACCGCCTGCCAGCGCCGGGACAAAGCAGCCAGCGTGGGGAACTCCCCGGGGGCCAGCAAGGTTTGGGGCGGCCGGCCGCGCCACCGCTCCAGCCACAACCACTCGACGGCGACGAGATGCGTCAGAGTGTCCCGCAGCGAAGGGAAGCTGTTTCCCAGCGGACGCAGGAACTGCTCCTCGGTGAGGCCCGCGCAGGCTTGAAGCTGGCGGTCTCGCGCCCAGTAGTTGTAGTCGAACAGCTCGTTCAGCGTCACCAACGAGATCGTCCCGCTCATGGCTCTCCCTCTCCATGTTACCCGGGCTTCACAATCGCGGTGTACCCGGCGGGAGGGGTTAGATCGAATAGCTGGCCCTCCTCCGGTGGAAACTTCCAGGCTGCCTGGAGCACCGGCGACGCCCGTCCGATTGGCCTCGGTCGCGGCCATGTGTTAACCTCCCACAGGAGCCAACTGCAAGGTGCAGCGTAGAACTTTTCTGAGATCGGCCCCGGCCCTCGCGGCGTTCGGTTGCGCCTGGAGCCGCGGGCAAGACAAGCTGGAGAAGGACACCGCCGCCGCCGGGGCCACCGTGGATACTACCCCGCGCGTGGGCATCGTCCTGTCGAGTTTCGCCGGCTCCGAAGACCACGACGGAACCAAGGTCCGGGGACTCGCCGATCCGGCGCCCGTGGATGCCGAGTTGAGTGCCGGCCAGATCGACGCCATGCTGCGCCAGGCGATCGCTCTGGGGACCACGCGGCGCGGCGGGTTGACCGCCATCGTCGCTTCCGACGATTGGGTCGTAATCAAACCCGGAATCGAGACTTGTTACGAAAGCCCTGGTCACCGCTACCTGCGCGGATCGGTCGCGGATCTCCGCGTGGTGCGCAGCCTGATCGAGTTCCTGGTCGAGCGCAAGTGCGGCGCGCGATTCACCATCGCCGAAGGCTCGGGTGAATGGCAGCCGCGCGAGAAGTCGAAGGCGGCCTTCGATGGTTGGTCGACGGAGTGGGGCGGCGAGTTCGGGGGGCTCAGTTACGACAAGATGATCCGGGAGTTGTCCCAAAAGTACCCCAAGATCGCTTTCGACCGCGTCGATCTGAATTTCGACGAGCCCATCGCGCTCCCGTTGCGCGGCAAACCCCTCACGTACTTCATCCCGAAGACCATCCAGCAGTGCGACCGCATAATCAGTGTGGCGCCCCTGGCCACCGACGAGCAGACGGGCGTGTCGCTCTCCGTCGCGAACTACCGGGGCATCGCGCCCGGAGCGCAGTACGGCTTTCCGAAGACCGGGCTGATGAAGCTCGGCCGGCCCGACGAGGTGCTGGTGGATCTGTTCAGCTACCATCCGGCCGACTACGCCATTGTGGGAGGCACATGGGGCGTTGAGGGCGGCAGGCCGTCGGACGCCGGCGCGCGCTCAGTTCATCACAACGTGCTGGTAGCCGGCACAAACGCCGTATCGGTGGATGCCGTCGCCGCGGCCATCATGGGATTCGACCCAACCCAAGTGGCGCATCTCGCGCTGGCCGAGCGCCGCGGATTCGGCGACGCGGACCTGGGGCCGATCTGGACGCGCGGCAACGAAATCGAGCAAGCCCGCCGCCCGTTCCGGTAGGGGCCGGGCATGCCCGGCCCCTACGCCCGCGGCGCGTACTTCTCGCGGATCAGGAACAGGTAGGAAAGCACGCCGGTCACCAGCACCACCAGGACCGCCATCATGGGGGCTTCGTAGTTGCCGGTCTTCTGCAACAGCCACCCGGTCAGGATGGGCGCGACGATGCCGGCGACACTGCACGCGCAGTTCTGAATCCCCGAGATCCGCCCGATGGCCGCGCCCGGAATCAGCGTTTGCGTCAGCGCCCAGTAGTTGGCCGTGGCCAACCCGAGGCCCGAGAGGGACACCACCGCGAAGACCAGCGCCGTTTCGAGCGATGTGGCGCGCGCGCCGATCAATTCCGTGCAGGCGATGGAGAAGCCCGCGATGGTGAACCACTTCCGCACCGTCACCGGGTTATGCCCGCGCCCGATCAAGCGGTCCGCCGTCCACCCCGCCAGCGTGGCTATCAGCGCCATGCCACCGAAACTGAAGAACGTGTAGAGGCCCATTTTACCCAGCGAGAGGTGACGCCGCTCCATGAAATAGGCCGGCATCCAGGTCATGCAGAAGTAGACGAAGTACATGTAGCAGAACGATGCGACAATGGTGCCCCACACCACCGGGCTGGCCATGATCCTGCCGAACGGGATGGGCGGCGCGCCATCCTTCTTCTCGGCCGCCCGCTCGATTTGCCGGTCGTCGTTCTTCACCAGCAGCATCCAGGGCACCAGCCAGATCAGGCCGCCCAGGCCGATCAGCACGAACATCAGCCGCCAGTCGTACATGCCGATCAGCCACGCGGCCAGCGGCGCTCCGATGGCCGGTCCGATCTTGGTGCCCGTCATGTAAAGAGCGATCGCCAGGCCGCGCTCCTGTTCCACGAAGTGGTGCCGTATCCAGCGGTAGCTGGCGGGGGCCACCACCGCCTGGCCGGCGCCCAGCAGAACCTGCACCACGATCAACTCCGGGATGGTCCGCGTCAGGGCCGTACTCGCGGACGCCAGACACCAGATCGCGAAGCCCAGGAAGTACGGCAGTTTGACGCCGTACCGGTCTACCACCCAGCCGGCCGGTATTTGCAGCACGGCGTAGGTCCAGAAGAACGCCGAGTTCAGCACCCCCCGATCGGTGATGGAGAGATGGAAGGTCCGGATGAACTCCGGCAGTGCCAGCGGAACCGACAAGGCGGAACGCGACACGTACGCGATGACCATGCCGAGGCTCAACACCCCGATGATCGCCCAGCGAACCGGGGGAGCTTCGCCTGTGCTACTCGCCATAGAGTTTCGACTCTAGCATGGAGCTATACTCTGGGTCATGATGAGACGCGACTTTCTCGCCGCGGGTGGGGCGCTCGGGCTACCGCTCCAGGCTGCCGCCATCGAGCCAAGCGCCCCGCGCTACAACGGGAACCCTCAGATCAAGATCACCGATGTCCAGGCGTTCATTACCAACGCGGGCCGAAACTATGTGTACGTGAAGATCTCTACCGACCAGGGCATCCACGGTTGGGGCGAAGCGTATTCGGCGGGACCCGACGAGGCCACGGTCGCCACCGTGCGGGACTTCAAGGAATGGCTGGTCGGCAAGGACCCTCGCAACATCGAGTACCTGTGGGCCACCATGTACAACTTCACACGCTTCCCGGGCGGGCTGGTGGTCAACTCCGCGATCAGCGGTATCGAGCACGCGCTGTGGGACATTTCAGGCAAAGCCGCGGGCCTGCCGGTCTACATGCTGCTGGGGGGAAAGTGCCGCAACAAGATCCGCTGCTACCAGGCGGCCAACTCTCCCGAACAGGCCAAGGCTCTGATCGCGAAATACGGGTATACGGCGGTGAAGGCCACCCTGGGCTACGCCGCCGCAGTGCCGGAAAGCGCCGGAATCCGCGCGTTCGGGGCTCGCGCCGAGGCCATGCGCCAGGCGGTCGGACCGAACGTCGACCTGTGCTTCGATGCCCACGGCCGGATCTGGCCTCCGTACCTGGCCTACGAGCTGGCCGAAGTCCTGAAGCCGGTGAAACCGCTGTTCCTCGAAGAGGCCATACGGCCCGAGAACATGGACGCCATGGCCGAGCTGCGGCGGCGCGTCCAGATCCCCATCGCCACCGGAGAGGAGTTGTACACCAAGTATCAGTTCCAACAACTGCTGACCCTGGGCGGGGCCGACATCGTTCAGCCGGACATCTGCCTGGCGGGCGGGATGCTGGAGCAAAAGAAGATCGCGGCTATGGCCGAAGCGCACTACGTCCAGGTGGCGCCGCACAACCCGCTGGGCCCGCTGGCCACGCTGGTGAACGTCCATTTCGCCGCCTCCACGCCGAACTTCGTCATCCTGGAATACCATCCGGACGACACGTCTCCGCGCAAGGATTTGGTGAAGGGCGACACGATTGTGGCCAAGGACGGCTACCTGGCGATCCCCGACAAGCCCGGCTGGGGCTACGAAATGGACGAGGAAGCCTTCAAGCGCCTGCCGGGGAAGCCATGGCATCGCGGGTTCGCGTTCCAATCCGATGGCGCGCCCGATTTCATCTGAAGCATAGGGTATCGGCATGAGAACCGTCAGCCGCAGAGCGTTTTTTGCTGCATCGGCGCAGGGCTTGGCTGCCCTGTCGCTGCGCGGAGCCCCCGCCGATAAGGCGCGGATCGGGCTGGTCGCATCCTCGCATTCCAAGCTTGTTAAACCCTCCTCCATTGAGGACCCGCTGGATTATGCGCGCGTGCGCGACATGGTGTGGAAGGCCATCGAGTACGGGCGGCCGCGGGCGGGCAGCCTGGAGGCCAAGATCAAACCCGGCTCGTGGGTGGTCATCAAGCCCAACATAGGGAGCCTGCCGCCGCGACAGACTTTCCTGATTGGCGACACTGTCGATATGCGGGTGGTCAAGGCCGTGCTCGAGTACGTAGCTACTAAGTCGCGCGCCGGCCGCATTACAGTGGCCGAAGGCGGCACTTACCGCCGCGTGGGCGACACGACCCCCGACAACGTGATGCTACAGAACGGCGTCCACGTGGATGCGCTGACTTACTCGTGGGACCAGTTCCCGGGATTTCAAGGAAGCCTCGGGGACATGCTCAAGGAAGCCGCCGCCGCGTTCCCCGGGAAGAAGTTCGACTACGCCGATCTGGCTTACGACCCCGTGCGGGACCCATCCGGCCAGTTCCGCTGGATGGACGTGCCGCGCAGCCCCAACGGATTGGGCGCCTTCGGCGAAAAGAAGGTCTACGTCCCGGCCAACACCATCGTCAACTGCGACTTCCTGATCACGGTGCCGGTGATGAAGGTCCATGGGGGGTGCGGCGTCACGGCGTGCCTGAAGAACTACGTGGGCACGGGTCCGCGCATCGTCTATGCGCTCCCGGGGGCATTTTCGAACCAGGGCTTGCATAACAATCATTCGCTCGAAGGCCGGTCGGATTCGTTCATTACGGATCTGGCGTCGTTTCATCCGCCGGACTATTGCGTGCTGGATGCCATACGCGGGTTGCAACACTACGAGCACGGGATCGGCGTTCCCGACCAACTGATGCGCGGCAACATGGTGATGGCCGGCGAGGACCCGGTCCTCATCGACTCTCTGGCGGCCACCATCATGGGGTTCCAGCCGACCGACGTCGAGTACCTGAATATGGCCACGCAGCGCCAGATGGGCAGTATGGACCTGGGGACCGCGGACGTGGCCGGCGACGACCCGGTGCGCTTCACCCGCCACTGGGCCAAGCCACGCGGCTGGTACGGACGCTGCAACCGGCAGTGGCTGCTGACCCAGGACGCTTCGGCCGATATGAAGAGCTGGGCGCGCTTCACGGCGCCCACCGACACGCTGCACTTCGGCAAGTGGCAGCCGCCCGTCTCGGACGCCGCGGTTTACAAGTCGGCCGTGCGGGTGATTGCCGACGGCAGCCGCAAGGCCTTCCTGTGGGTGGGCGCGCACGGCCAGTTGAAGGCGTTTCTCAATGGCGAAAAAGTGATGGAAGAGCAAGCTACCACGCGCTACCGCATCGGGCAGTTCCAGAAGCCCGTGGAATTGCGCTCCGGCGAAAACCTACTGGTATTCGAGCTCAAGCCGGTCTCGGAGCAGGTGGACCTGAGCGTGCTGATGGCCGCGCCCGAGAACGACGGCGGCACGGTGGACGGGATCCGCTGGAGCGCGTGAGGCGGCGGACCTTGCTATGCGGCGGTTGGCGGGCGAACGTGCTTGCGGTTGGCGGGCACGCCAATCTCCCCCGCGAGACGATTCATGCTGAGCCCCAGATCGGCAAGCGTTTCGCGCAGCAGTTCTCCCGGACCGGATGAACGGGAGCTAATTAGCTAGCCGCGGGTGCGTTCCGAATAGAAGCGAAGCCACTCGGGGTGGTGGCGAAACCAGTCGATGGTCTGCCGCATGCCGGTCTCGAGACCGATGCGCGCCCGCCAGCCGATTTCCCGTTCGGCGGCCGCCGGGGAACCAACCCAGACGCCGGTGTCCCAGGAACGGGGGCGCATACTGGACCAGACTGGATCGGCGGGTATCCGCATCAGCTTGCGCGCGATGGCCACGGCGGATTCCACCGTGGTCTGGCTTCCACTGCAGACGTTGAGAACGGTTCCACGCGGAAGCGGCGGGGCGGCCGCAACCCGCAGCAAGGCGTCCACGGCGTCGTCCACATAGACGAAGTCGCGGGCGGTGGCGGGAGATACCAGCGGCGGCCATTGGCCGCGCAGGCCGTGGACGATCAGAGTGGGAATCAGCCGCACCGGCTCTTCGTAGGGACCGTAGACCGAATAGAGGCGCAGGGTGACGGCGTTCAGGCCGGTGGTGCGGGCTGCCAACTGGCAGTAATGCGTCGCGGCGGCCTTGGTAACGGCGTAGCAACTGTTGGGCTGAAGCAGTTCGTCTTCACCAGTGGGATGGTCCTTATAGCCGTATTCGGAGGAAGATCCGGTTTGGACGAAGGCCTCCACACCGGCTGCCTGGCAGGCGTCGAGCAATCGGGCGGTGCCTGCCAGGTTAGTGGCCACCATGCGCTCGAAGTTCGTCTGGGCGGGGTAGGCGCCGTAGGCCGCCAGGTGGAACACCCAATCGGGTCTGGCTTCGCCCACCACGCAGCGGACGGCTTCCCGGTCCTCCAGATCCGCCTGGTGCAAGCGCACGCCGGCCGCGATCTCGTCGAGTCTCCAAGATTGATGCGACGCGCGCACCAGGAGATGAGTCTCGTGGCCCTCGCGCAAGACGCGCCGGGCCAGGTTCGCGCCTACGAAGCCGGTTCCTCCGGTGATGAGCACTCGCTTCATGGCTAGCTACTTTCCGGCGCAAAATTCGTTTCTTGATGTGAACCGAGCACCGGCGCACGGTGTCAAGAATAGCAAATTGCCCGACGGTCCTCCCGCCGGGCAGTCCAGTAGTTGATGCGGCGGCGGCAGTTTGCAACCACTTTGCATCGCACATTTCGCATCTGGCCCTGCCGGGATCCACTGGCGCAGAACGCAAGGCAATCTGTCATAATCCAAACTGGAAAGGATCGCGTCGCCGTCATGCCCGGTGAAGAGGTTTACGAGCTCTACATCGATTCGTTCACGCCTGAGACGATACCGATGGCGCGCCTCGCCGAATACATGGCGAGCTTTGCCGAACTACTCGGGCATCGCGAGCACGTCCACTTCGGGAAGTTGAAACCGGGAAGTTTGCGCGTTGCTGCCCGTGTGGACGAAATCGCTCAGCGCAAAGTCGACAAACGGGTCGATGAGGTCCGCTACGGTGGAGGACCGCAGCCCGCTCGAAAAGCACTCGCGGAGATCGACGACAAGCTTGCCGAAGACAACGCAGTGGGCCGCATTATCCGCGGCACGGCAAAGCTAATTGAGTTCCCCGGTAAGACGCGCCATGTGGAAGAAAAACTTGGGCCGATCGAGCAACCGGGCGCGCTTGACGGCGAAGTCATCCAGATCGGCGGCCGGGACGAGACGATCAATGTCCACCTGAAGGCCGGCGAACAGATCCACATTTGCGTTACGTCGAAGCCCATCGCGCGCAGTCTGGCTCCGCACATCTTCGGTAGTGCTATCCGGGTGCGGGGTCTCGGTACGTGGGCACGCATGGAGTCTGGCGCATGGATACTGAAGAAATTCGAGATCGCGGCTTTCGAGCCGCTCGACGAGACGCCGCTGTCGAAGGTTTTTGAAGGACTGCGGGCGCGGCTCGCTCCACCCGAAGCCGGCCGGATGAACCCAGTCGATCTCATGCGCCAGTTGCGGGAGGAGTGACGCCCGATGGTGGCCTTCGACAACACGGTCCTTTCGCTGTTGATCTTCCCCGACGCCGATCTCCGGCAGGGCAGCAGTGGCCAGAAAGTCGAATATGCGCGGGAGCGCGTTCTTGGGCTCGTTCAGAAAATCGAGGACACCCGGGACCAGGTGGCAGTACCGGCGCCGGCGCTATCCGAATTGCTGGTAACCGACGGCGTGGACGTGCAAGATGTGCTCACGACGCTCCGCGGTTCGGCGTTCATCCGCATTGAAAGTTTCGACCAGCGCGCGGCTGTGGAGCTTGCCATGCGTCTGCGCGAGGCCCGGAAGGCGGGCGATCAACGGGAGGGCCTTCCGATCACAAAGAGCGCCATGAAGTTCGACCGCCAGATTGTCGCCATCGCGCTCGTTAGCGGCGCGAGCGTTCTGTACTCGGACGATGACGGTGTAGCGAAGTTCGCGGCGGCCTGCGGCTTGACTGTGAAGCGCGTGACCGATCTGCCTGTTCCGGCTTCACAGCAGGCGCTGGAATTTGCGCCAGACATCACGGAGCCCACAACGAATCCTGCCTCTGCGGAATTGGCGCCCACGAACATCCGGACGGAACCGCAGCCCGCCACCGGGGAGTCGCCGAAACCGGACACGGAGGACCACTCGTGAGTATGGGCGTCCGCTGGAGCTGGCCGGTCACCTCTCGCGCGCAATCCTCTCCCCCTACTCCCATGCGCGGATGGAGGCGAAGCGCCCTCGACGCGATCGCTGCGCGCCAGCGCGCGGCCGATCAGTAGTACAGTAATCGCAAACCGTCAAGGCAAAGGGAATCGTCGAGGGCCGGACCGTCTGCAACTATTTTGTGTCACCTGTTTCTTGAAAAGCGGAAGGATGAGGCCGAGCGACAGCATCAGACTGGTGCGGCTTCTCAATCGGATATCTGGCCCTGCGCGGCATGGGAATATCTGGGCACCTTGCATTGTGGATTAGGTACACTGTCATCAGTCTTCCATGATACCGGTAGACAAAGGCACAGACAGGAACGACCCCATCTTCTCCTCCGGTTTCTCCTCCGGCCGAGAGAAGATCATCGCTGGCATAGGCTCTCCACTGGGGTTTTTCGTGCTGGCGCTACTCATTGTTGAATGTTTCCTTCTCGGTGCGGGAAGGTTTTTCGATCTTCCCGTTGAAACCCGGACCGCGATGGTTTGGGTAGCTGTATTCCTTTTTGTGTTGGTAATCGTCATCGTCCTTTACCTTGTGGTTAGCCATCCGAAAAACTTAGTCTTCTCCGAGAAGTCCCACCTGGAGTATGCGCTCATGCAGGCATACGGAGACAACCGGCATCCGGTTGACCCCGAACGCCTGCAGTTGATGCAGCCTGTGCTCTCAGCAGCGTCAGGTGGGGAGCAACCATTGCAAATCGGGGGAGCGGAGAGCGAGAAACAATGATTACGGCTTCGAATGCCGAGGTCGGCTTTCCCCGTCTTCACGCACCATTCCCCTACCTACATAGTTTGCTACGACCTCAAAGGGTCTCCGCTCGGGTACAAACCGTTCGTCGAGGAATTGAGAAACTCTGTTCGTTGGTGGCACTATCTTGAAAACACCTGGATCGTTTTTCGGTACGAAACGCTGGTCGAGTTGCAACGTATTCTCGCTCCTCGGATTTACACCCAAGATCGGCTTCTTATTCTGCCTGCTCATGGACCGGCAGAGGGATACCTTCCCAAGGAAGCATGGGAATGGATAAATGAGCATCTGCCGAGAGACTGGTAAATGCTCTTCTGCACCACGTCTCGGATAGTGTCTTCGTTGAAACCAAACAAGCTAACGCACTAGAACCACGTCACTTCCGTGAAGTTGAATTCGCGCACCTTCATGGCGGGGGTTACCATGTCGCAGGTCTCTTCTCCCGAGGCGCGCACCGGGGCGGAGAGCGAGTCCACGTTCGAGAGCATCTCGATGAGACCCTGATTGAAGCGGAAATTGCGCGCGCCGGCGGCCACTCGTCCGCCTTCGATCAGGAAGGTGCCATCTCGAGTCATGCCGGTGAAGATCTTCTCGTAGGGGTCCACCTCGCGGATGTACCAGAGGCGCGTGACCAGAATACCGCGATCGGTGGATGCGATCATCTGGTCGAGCGACGTCGCGCCGCCGGAAACGACGATATTGGCGGGCGCTTCGCCGAATTCGTTGGGTAGCGGGAAGCCGTGGCCCGTGGGCACCGCGCCGGCCAGCGCAGCCGCCTGGCGGCTATAGGCGATCTCGCGCACCACGCCGCGCTCTACCAGTGTCAGGCGGCTTCGCGGCACGCCTTCGCCATCGAACGGCGCGCCCGATTGCAGTGGGTGGGCGGCGTCGTCATGGATGGTGATGTTCTCGCCGAAGATCTTCTTGCCGATGCGGTCGTTCAGAAAACTGCGGCCGTCGCGGATGGCCGTGGCGCTGAAGTCGGGGAACATCTGGCCGGTGAGATCGAGCACCGCGGCCGGCTCTAGAATCACCGTGTAGCGGCCCGGCGGCAGCGCGCGCGGGGCGCTCGATTGCGTGGCCTTACGCGCGGCGGTGAGGGCCAATTCCAACGGGTTGAGCGAGGCGCGGTCGCAGGCGCTGGCCTTGGCCCAACCGGAGCTATCCGCCGCCATGGCCGTGATGGAGAAGCGCGCCATGGTCTCGCGGTGGCGCGCCGAAACGCCGCGCGAATTCAGCAGCGAGAAGACCGATTCGCCGGTGGAGTAGATGCCAGCGGCTGTTTGACCAGCGGCCTCGACGGCGCGGATGGCCTCCGCCACGGCCCGCGCGCGGTCTTCCGGCGTCGAGCGCGCCGTGGTTTCAAACCAACGCTCGACGTTATGGTAATCGGCGCGTTCCGCGAGCGGCGGCAGATCCGGATCGGGCTCCGTGAGTTTCGCGATGGCGATGGCCTCGGCGACCACCTCGCGGATGGCATCGCGGTTCAGGCGGTTGGTGGAGGCGCGCGCGGTGCGGCCATCGATCACCGGGCGCACCGAAAGATGGGTGGTGCGCTCCGCCACGTTCTGATGAATGGCGTTGTTGGCGAAGCGCGTCAGGGCTTCGTCGGAGTCCGCAATTATGGCTTCGATTTGGGTGATGCCGAGGGCCCGCGCGGCATCCACGACCTGTTCGAAGATGGCTTCGGCATTATCCCGCATAGGCGCTCCCGATCCGGATGTGGCGGAACCGAGCGGGGCTGGCTCCATGGCCGGTGCCCATCACCTGCTCGGGCTGGCCCTTGCCGCAGTTGGGCACGCCCCACAAGGTCCAGTGCCGCGGGCCGGCGATGGCCGCGCAGGCATTCCAGAACTCGGTCGAGATGCCGCTGTAGCTGGGGTTCTTGAGCATGCGTACGCGCTTGCCATGGCGCATTTCCCAGCCGATTTCGCAGCCGAACTGGAAGTTGTAGCGCTTGTCGTCGATGGACCAGCTACGGTTGGTCTCCATGTAGATGGCGTGGTCCACATCGAAAACTTCTTCGAGCGACTGCTCGCCCGGCAGCAGGCTGACATTGGTCATGCGGATGAGCGGCAGGCGCTCCCAGCCATCGGCGCGCATGCAGCCGTTGGAGCGCGTCTCGCCGACCGCCGCGGCGGTTTCCCTCGAGGTCATATAGCCGACGAAGCGGCCGCAGCGGATGATGTCGGTGGCTTGCGCCGGCACGCCTTCGTCGTCGAAGGCGAAAGTGCCCAGGCCCGGACCGTGTTCGAGGCGCGCGTCGCAGACCACGTTGACGATCTCCGAGCCGTAGCGCAGGCGGCCGAGCTGGTCGAGCGTGAGGAAGCTCATGCCGGCGTAGTTGGCTTCGCTGCCCAGCACGCGATCGAGCTCGATGGGGTGGCCGATGGATTCGTGGATCTGCAAACCGAGCTGCGAGCTATCGAGGATGAGATCGAATTCGCCTTCGGGACACTGATCGGCGGAGTGCAGCGCCACGGCTTCTTCGGCTACGCGCGGCGCGTTTTCGAGCAGGCGCAGCTCATCCACCAACTCGTAGCCCTTCAACTGGTACTGGCCGCCGAAGGAATTGGGATAGGAGCGGCGCTGAATCTCGCCATCCTTGTAACTGAGGGCCGCAAAACCGGCTCCCGACATGCAGCGGGTCTGGTCGATGAGACTACCGAGGGTGGATGCGAAGACCTGCCGCCGCCGCTCGAAGTGCATGGAGGCTTCAGCCAGGCTGACGCCCGGAAGGTGGCGCAATTCCGCGTCCACGGCCAGCAGAACCGCCAGGTTGCGGTCCACCGGAATGGAGAACGGGTCGATCGAGAACGGCGAGACCCAGGTGGCTTCGTACTTTTGTTCCGAAGCGAGTGTGACTTCCACTTTCCGCGCCGCGGTGCCCGCGCGTGCGATCTCGAGCGCCAGGGCGGCGGCGGACTGGATGCCTGCCGGGGTGAGATCGTCGGTGGCGGCGAAACCCCAACAGCCGAAAGCCAGCACGCGAATTCCGATGCCCATGGATTCGGAGCTCGAGACGTGCCCGGCCTTGCCGTTCTTGGTGGTGACTTCGCGCTCGCGGATTTCGAGGGCGCGCACGTCGGCGTAGGTGACGCCGCGCCGCGCCACCGCGTCGAGCGCGCCGAGGGCCAGGTCTTTCATCGCGAAAACCGCCTCGCGTAGGCCTCCGGGTACTTCAATCCGGAGCCGGTGTTGTAGAGCACGATGCGGTCGGTGCGTTTCAGGAAACCGGAAACCAGCAGTTTCTCGAGCGCCGCCACGCAGGCCGCGCCTTCGGGCGCCGCGTAGATGCCCTCATCGGCGGCGAGGCGCGCGCCGGCGTCGAGCATGGCATCGTCGCTCACGGCAATGGCCGTGCCGCCGCTCCGGCGGACGGCTTGGAGCACCAGAAAATCGCCCAGGGGCTTGGGCACGCGCAGCCCGGCGGCCACCGTTTGGGCGTTTTCGTAAAAGCGGCTGAACGGCTGGTTCTCTTCAAAAGCGCGTACCACCGGCTGGCAGCCTTCGGCCTGCACGGCGATCATCTTGGGCCGGCGCCCGCCGATCCAGCCCAGCCGCTCCATCTCCTCGAACGCCTTCCACATCCCGATGAGGCCCACGCCGCCGCCGGTGGGATAGAAGATGGCGTCGGGCAATTCCCAATCCAGTTGCTCGGCGACCTCGTACCCCATGGTCTTCTTGCCTTCGATGCGGTACGGCTCCTTAAGGGTGCCGATGTCGAACCAGCCTTCGGCCGCCCCGCGCTCCGCCATCATGCGGCTGCAATCGCTAATCAGGCCATCCACCAGCGTTACCTGTGCACCATAAGCCATCGACTCCAGGTAGTTGGCCTGCGGGACATCGCGCGGCATGAAGATATGGGCTGCAATGCCCGCCGCCGCCGCGTAGGCCGCCATGGCGCTGGCGGCGTTGCCGGCGGAAGGGATGGCGACTTTCCGGATTCCCAGCTCGACGCACATGGAGACGGCGCAGGCCAAGCCGCGCGCCTTGAACGACGCCGTGGGGTTCAGCCCTTCGTCCTTCACCCAGAGATTGTCGGCGCCGAGGCGCGCGCCCAGGCGCTGGGTGCGGATGAGCGGCGTCCAGCCTTCGCCCAGGGTGACGATGGATTCACTAGCCGGCGGCAGCAGCGGCGCATAGCGCCACATGCTCGACGGGCCGTTCGCCACCTCACGCCTTCTCCAGCGATGCCGGATTGTGTCGAGGTCATACCGCACCAGCAGCGGACCACCGCAGGTACAGAGGTTGGCAACCACCCCCGCGTCCAGCCTGCTGTGGCACAGGCTGCACTCCAAATGCGTCGCTTTAGACATCCAGTAAAAAGTCTAACAAGAAGGCGACGGGACAGGATGGCGCCGCATTTGCTACAATTGAAAGGTAGTTGAAGTTAATCCGCAACCCCCTCTTCCAACCTCGGCAGTCGGCTCGCTGATTCCTCTTCTCACAAACACACGAACAATCAATGAAAAGTTTCTCAGAACTCTCTCTCTCCGCTCTCTTGAAGAGCAACCTCAAAAAACACGGCTTTACCGAACCCACGCCCGTGCAGGCCCTGGCTATCGAGCCGGCGCTGGCCGGGCGCGACCTGGTCGCCACGGCG
>Ga0182021_10005749_pt1 | contig 14734 bp, 13 predicted proteins | sample 612E3MmetaG_FD_120493 | JGI IMG/M metagenome (GOLD analysis project Ga0182021, IMG submission 120493) | Permafrost microbial communities from Stordalen Mire, Sweden - 612E3M metaG (Illumina Assembly) | ecosystem: Environmental > Terrestrial > Soil > Wetlands > Permafrost | place: Sweden... | reverse complement strand
TCGGAAGCTATGTTAAGGTATTCTGTACTGATGCGGAAGTTTTTTCCCTGAGTCCATATTGATTCCATAAACTCGCCCATTGTCATGGTTTCACAGCTTTTTGGCACCGCTATGACAAGTTTTATTTTTCCGTATTCTAGATTTTGAAGGATTTCTACGTCTGCACGATTTTCTTTGACCCAGTCTTCCCCGGTGATTCCAAGGTCTTGTAAGCCTTCGCTTACAAACACTGGGATTTCTTGCGGTCTGAGAACCTTGAGTTCTATTTGGGGGTCATTTATGCTTGGGCGGTATGTTCGTTCTGTGCCTCCGATTTTGAAGCCTGATTTTGAGAAGAATTCCGCTGTTGCTTTTTCTAGGGAACCTTTTGGGATTGCAAATTTCAATTTGTCCATACTTTTTCACCAAAATTTTTAGAGAAACCTCTAAGGGTTTTTTGCATCACTAAAACGGTATTTCGGAGGAATGCGCCTAATTTCAAATATCTATTTGACTTTATGTTTGAGCACTTTGGATTGCCATTAATGAATGCAATCGCCTTGTATGAACGCAATCCCTCATCATATACCACTGAAAGACACCTCAACAGTTGACTTCCTAATAAACGTGTTCACTAATATTTAACTTGTCAAAATGCTAAATGAGGCTAAATTGGGGGTTGTTTGGTTTTTTTAATTTCAAATACCAATGGGGGCATTGAATTTTTTGTTTCCAACTCTACACTTAGTAGTCCTTCCATCATGCCTTTCCAAATTTCAACATCATGAATGAATGGAGTTTTAAGAAGCAGAAACCTGTCTTTTATATAAAAGTCTCCGAACCCTTGCACTTTTAATTGTTCGAACACTTTTTCCCAATTTTCAGTTTCGTTTGCTTCGATTCCCAGCGTTGATTGGATGGAAACTTTTAGTGCATCACCCATTTTTACACCCATTTCATGCCACTTTTCTTTAGGAATCTGCTGAGTCAATATGCTGAATAATTCCACGTTAACAAGGGCTATGCGGCTTATTCCACAGTAGTATTCGCCTGGAAAACGCCAGTCATAAACCATCATACTTTTGTAGATATCAAGCATTTTGGAGATGAGTGATTTGATTCCAGCTTCTTTGCCTTCTTTAATCAATGATTCAATGAATTCTCGTTCGCTTTTTTCAAGAATTATCGTTGTTCGTTTTGCTTCTTCATTTTTCTGTGGCAAACTATAGGTTCCTCGATCTATATCCTGGCATATACACTATTGCTTTGTTAATATGTAATATGTTTTCTGTATCACAGAAGTGGATTTTCAGTCAGTTTCTCTTTAAACCTTCAAGAATAGTTAATAAAACAGATTATCTCTATAGAAGGCCGCCGATGAAGAATCTAAACCGCTGATTTGATGATGCACCCTAGGGTATCTGAGGCAGAATTATGCAGTTATTACTTTCTTTTTAACCAGAAACCACAAGAACACCAAACCTGCAATGAACAATATGGCTCCAACGCCGGTTGAAACAAAGCCGTCTATACTGAGTTTACCCATTACGTATGGAACGTAAGTGGGTCCAACGAAAATAAGAAGCATTGAAACAATTATCATACTAATTCTTGAGAATTTTGAGTAACTGGCAATATTCCTTTCTTGTTCGTTTTCTGTCATTTCAACCACGCGTTAGCTACTCTTCTGGTGCATTGTTTTCTACTGAACCTTCTTTTATCTCTTTTCCTAAAGACTTCATTAAAAACTTAAAAACAAGAAATCCAGCTTCTCGATCCGCTCTAAAACCTGTGGTTGTGCCAAGTAAGCTAACCCCTTCCATTTTCCTTTCTTTCGCCAACGCCAAGGTAAGCCCTGTTCCACCCACGATTCTGCCTTTGCTGTAAATAACTGCGCCTTTCTCCATAAACTCAGTTGCCAACCGCGGTGACGTAGCTGCGATGTAAACCTGAGCTTTTTCTTCAGTCATGGGTACACCGCCCATAGTCACGATGAAGCGGCAACCCAATGTTTCTGCAAAATCAATAACTTCTTCACAAACCTCGTAGTGAGCAACAATATCATCAAAAGAAGGCTGAATTTCACCCGTCATTATGACCAAGTTGTTTTTCTCTAAAGGAGCCGAATAAAACTCGTATCTTGGCAAATCACAAATGCCCTTAGTTGTTATGGAGACGTAATCTGGAAAAACAGGTGAATACAACTCTGCAAAAAGCTTTGCATCACAAAACTTGATGAGCAGATGCGCAGCTATCCTGCCGACATTGCCAAAACCTGGTAGTCCTTGAACGAAAACTGGGTTTTCAAGTTTGGGCTCTGAAAGCTTGCGCAAATACGCTTTATCCATCAGCAAACATCCTTCGGCAAACAAGTATTAGTCGACACTAAAATTCCTTTGCCGAATATGGAAAACAAACTATTAATATTTGACGGTAAGAGTAATAGGTTGCTAAACCAAGCTTTATAGACAAAATTTAGCGGGGTGGGGTAGCCAGGATTAACCCGCTGGGCTCATAACCCAGAGATCAGTAGTTCAAATCTACTCCCCGCTACCAACAAATTTCATGTTTTGCATTTATTTGGGTGAGATATTCGATCCTATTTTTGTTGATTTAGTGGACCAAATGTGGGTTGTGAGAGGAAAAGACGAATTATGTCTACGGATTTGTTTGTCTAGTGCTTAAAACGAATGCCCCGCCAACGATGCTGAGTATTGCGCCTATGAAGTATCCGCCCATGCCTACAAAGCTGATGATTGAAAATACAATGATAGTTATTGCCCAAATAGTGCTTTTGTGTGCGTCAACTTTTAGCAAGATGGCTCCAATCAAAACGATTACTCCGCACACTAAACCGACTACAGAAATTCCCGCAAGAAAACTGTTGGAGCTGCCGTAGCTGCCCATGAAGCCATGGTACCCATTCATCGCTCCACGCATAAAGTTGCCGAATCCTCCAAAGTTTTGAGCCCCTGAAAGAAACCAAACAAAATTCACCAAGCTGCCTATTAATATAATTAGGCCTCCTACCAGAGACACAACAAAGCCGAATGTTAATCCTTGATTTGTAGCCATAAACTCAACCTATCCAATAAATCGTCTTGGGTCAGTATCTATATCTACAATAGTAGGTTTAGTAGCTAATAGTGCTTTGTCAACAGCTGTCCGAAGCTCGCTTGGTTCAGTAACCTTAATTCCAAATCCGCCAGAGTGCTCAGCAAAGTCAGCAAAATTATAATCATAGAGATCCGTTTGCCAGCCCTCGTAACCCTCAACTTTTTGCTCCTGCATAATCATTCCCAGCCGCTTATTATTCATTACAAACACCTTAACTTGCAACTTGTATTTCAAGGCAGTTAAAAAATCGCCAAGAACCATCGTTAAGCCGCCATCACCTGTCAAACAAATAATCTGTCTATTCGGGTAAGCCAACGCCGCAGCCATGGCGCCAGGTAAGCCAAACCCCATTGTAGCCAAACCGCCGCTCATTACCATTTTCTGTGTCTTTTTCATCATAAAATCTCTGCCAAACCACCAGCAGTTTTCCCCAACATCTAAGGAAATCACGGCGTCATCAGCTATTTTCTCATTCAAAACTTTTATGATATATTGCGGTCTTATCGGCTTCATGTTGCCATCAGCTTCTTTTTCAAGTTGGTTTAGCCATTCCTGCTTCAACTTTGTAATCTCAGCCAAATAACCATCATTCTTTTTCTCCATAACTTTCTCAGTTAACTTTGGAATAAGTACAGCGCTGTTACCTAGCAATCCTACCTCAACAGGGTACCTTCGAGCAATCATCAGCGGATTAATATCAATCTGCACCGTTCTTTTCTTTGGAATTAGCGATAAATCTGAAAATGAGCTTCCAATAGCGATTAGCAAATCTGCTTTTTGCATAAGCTGCCCTGCAGCTGTTGAACCGACTCCCCCATGGCAACCCACATCCAAAGACTCATGCTCATCGATTACTCCTTTTGCTCTAAAAGTTGTGATTATCGGAGCAGAAAGCTTCGTTGCCAACTTTAAAAGTTTTTTGCCTTGTCCTCTCGCTCCGAAACCTGCAAGAATCACCGGTCTAATTGCTTGATCAATAACCTTTGCAGCTTTCTCTATTACCCGTTCTTCCTGCCCATAAGCAAGATTAGGCATTCTGCCTTCAAATGGCAAAATATCTGCTTCACACGGAAGTTTCTGCACATCATTAGGAATTCCAATATGGGCAACCCCTTGATTTAAAAGTGCATGTTTAATGGCCAAAGTTGCAAGCGTTGTTGTCTGATCTTCAGACATTAAAACACTATTAAAAACAGATAATGGTTCAAAAAACGCGTATTGATCAACCTCTTGTAAAGAACCTACCCCCATCAGTCGTCTGGGCACCATTCCAGTTAACGCTAAAACAGGTGAATGATCTAACTTAGCATCATACAAGCCAGTTGACAAGTTTGTTGTCCCAGGACCGGAGATTCCTAGACAAGCGGCGACGTGCCCTGTGAGTTTCCCATATGCTGAAGCCATAAACGCTGCAGTCTCTTCATGCCGAACCTGGAAATACTTGACTTTGCCGTTGCTTTTGCGAATCGCATCCACTATGCCTAACGTTGAAGTGCCTGGAATTCCAAAAACGTATTGAACGCCCCATTCGGCAATTTGACTTATTAGAACTTCTGAAACTGTGTGTTCAGCTTTTTTCTCTTCCGCTTGCTCAGTTAACAAGACAAAAACCGATTTTGGTGCTCCGCAAACTGGGCAAACCCATTCTTTAGGCAAATCACTAAACTTCTTACCCTCTTTCACTTCATCATAGACATAATTGCAAACGGTGCATCTGTATCTTGCCATAATTAATCCTCGAAAAAGCGCTAATAGAAACTAATTGATTTCGTCCTTATCAGTTTATTGGAATCAAAATTCTTGAAAGTTCAAAAAGGAACAAAGAGAAAGGCCTCAAAAAATCGTAAGTTCGTATTTGGCTATTAAACCGTGAGAAAATAGATTTATGTCTTTGAGAAGAACAACACGCAAACACTGTGTTATTGTTCTTCTTAGGCTGTTTTCGGGCTTTTTTTTGAATCCAAGCTTAAATCATTTGCAGATTGAGTATTAAAAAGTCCCAGAAAGTATTAAAAAGTAACGAGAAGTCATTGAAAGTCACTAAAAATCTAAAAAAAAATTGAGAATACGTTTCAATGACAAGTTCAAAATTAAGAGATATGAAAAAATCAATAATCGAATAATTCATAAATTACACTAAGTCCAATATTTACTAGCACGAGTTGACTAATGTGGAGACTTGGGATGTTATAATAATCGGTGCGGGTTCTGCTGGTTTGTCAGCGGGAATTTACGCTGTTCGAAGCGGACTGAAAACTTTAATTTTAGAGGAAAAGCTTGCTGGTGGAACAATCGCTGATGCCTCCTTGGTGGTGAATTATCCTGGGTTTGCGGAGATAAGCGGCGGGGAACTTGCTGAAAAAATGACAAATCATTGCAGAAAAGTAGGTGCCGTTATTCATGATTTGGAATCTGTAACTGAATTAGACCTTTCTGGCGAAAAAAAAATTGTTAAAACCTCAGTGGCAACTTATGAGGCAATGGCAGTGATATTTTCGACTGGTTCACATTACAAAGAACTTGGTGCTAAAGGTGAAAAAGAATTCCGCGGCAAAGGGGTAAGTTACTGCGGTGTGTGTGATGGACCGTTTTTTAAAGGTAAACGTGTGCTTGTTGTTGGCGGCGGAAACACAGCTTGTACGACTACACTTTACCTTTCAGGTTTATCTTCGGAAGTTGTTGTGATCCATAGGAAACAAGCGTTCAGAGCTGAAGAATCATTAATATCAGATATCTCAACAAAAAACAACGTAAAAATCATGTGGAACACTGAAATTCAAGAAATAAAAGGTGACAAACAGGTCAAATCAGTTACTTTGATCGATAACATGACAAACAAAACTACTGAACTGGCAGTTGATGCGGTTTTTGTGCAAGTTGGCGAAGCACCAAACAGTCAGTTCGCTAAAGCCGCCGGAATAGAGACTAATGACCATGGCTACATAAAAGTTGACATGAACCAACAAACAAATCTGTTAGGCGTGTTCTCGGCAGGCGATGTCACTAACCAGCCAATAAAGCAGGTTGGAACAGCGGTTGGCCAAGGTATCACTGCAGCTCTTGAAGCGTACAGTTACATTAGACGACCGTATTACAGGAAATAAAGAGAAAGTATTATATTATTCTAAACCGTTTTTCATGGTTTCAATAGGCTTTAAGCTAGATCTTACGTGCTCTTAGTTTAAAGTAGCAGCGGTGTATGAAAAGAGGTTTCAGAATGAGTGAAAAATGTCTCGCTGTAGTAGAAATTGACCAAGACTTATGCAGTCGGTGTTATGTGTGCAAATCAATTTGCCCTTACGAAGCCATTAAAGCGGACTCAACAGGAAAAGTTGAAGTTAATAGTCAAGACTGTCAAGTTTGCGGTATATGTTACAGCGCTTGCCCATCTTCAGCCATTAAAATGCAATATTACACTTACGATAATCTCTCAAACTATGTCAAAGATGCACTTGGAAAAGCCGAGACTCCTGAAACGCTTGTTTTGATGTGTAGAGGAAACTCGCCTTCTACAGGCGAGGTTCAAGATATACTTAAAGAGCAAGGATTAAAAGTTAACAACTATATTGCTTTGCGTTTGCCATGTGCAGGCAGGGTTCCAACTGATTTTATTTTTGAAGCGCTAAATTCAGGCGTAAAAAATATTGTCTCGGTTCAATGCGAAGATCCATTTTGCCGATATAAAGAAGGAACAAAAATCAACACACGAAGGCTCGTTTTAGCCAGAAATGTTCTCAAACAGCTAGGTTATGACGAGAATTGTGTAAGAGTTGTAAAGTTTTCTCGCAAAGCCGTCTATGACGTGCAGACATGTGTTGGCTGCGACAAATGCATCTTCATCTGCCCATACAAAGCAATTGAGTTTGAATCGTTCGCAACTCCAAAAGTAAACGAGGAGAAATGTGTTGGTTGTGGCGCATGCCAACTGGTTTGTCCTCAACATGCTATCCAAGTGAAAGGCTTTGAATTTGAAAATGTTCTCAAACGTTATGGCACTACTGCTGAACAATTGAAAGCTAAAAGCAATGCTCCAGCAGTTCTTGCTTTTGTTTGTCAATGGTCAGAATTTTCGGCATTAGATAACCCTAACAAAGTATTTGAAGGCAAGAATGTGCTAGCTCTTGAAGTTCCCTGCTTCAAATCGTTAGACCCAGTCCACATTGTGAACGCTTTAAACTGCGGTTTTGATGGCGTCATGGCTGTTGTTTGCTCGTCTAAAGATTGCAAACTTCAGGAGGGCAGAGCTACTGCGGAACGGAACCTGGATGTCATGTTGAACGTGTTGAAAAAGAAGGGTATGCTTGACAGATTCGAGCTATTCGAGGAGTCGCCTAGATGCGCTGGGGACTTCAACGAAAAACTGGATGCTTTCTACAGAAAGATCTCAGCATTACCTAAAAGTAAAATAACCGTGGAGGCGACTGCAAAACGTACAAAATAGTAACTAAAAAAGAACTTGCTCCAAAAATAAAACTGTTCGAAGTTGAGGCTCCGGACATTGCAGCTAAATCCCAAGCTGGACAATTCCTAATAGTCATAAACGGCAAAACGGGCGAGCGCATCCCATTAACAATCTGCGGATACGACAAAGTGAAAGGAACAGTTTCGTTTGCCTTCCATGAAGTCGGCAAAACCACAAAAGCGCTTGGGTTACTAAACCAAGGCGAATGTATCGATAACGTTACCGGTCCTCTTGGCAATCCGTCTGAAGTCAAAAACTTCGGCAAAGTCCTTTGTGTCGGCGGAAGCGTGATGATCGCACCAATGTTACTACAGGTTAAAGCAATGAAAGAAGCAGGCAACGACGTCACAACAATTCTTGGAGCACGAACAAAGGAGTTCATAATGATGGAAAAAGAAGCAAAAACCATCAGCGACAAAGTTTACATCGCAACAGACGATGGTACAAAAGGTTACAAAGGCTTAGATTTCCTTAAAGACTTGCTAAAAAAGGAAAAATTTGACCGTTGTGTAGTTATGGGTCCAGTAATTTTAATGAAAGATGTTAGTGAAATAACTAAGCCTTATTGCATACCAACAATTATAGCTACAACGCCTATAATGATTGACGGCATGGGTATGTGTGGAGTATGCCGTGTCTCAGTTGACGGCAAAATGCAGTTTGGTTGCGTAGATGGACCAGAATTTGACGGACACAAGGTTGATTTTGACGGGTTAATTTTGCGTCAACGCACGATGTTGCCTGAAGAAAGATTAAGTTCAGTATTGTGGGAAATAAGTGGAGGTTGTAAGTGTGGCAGAAGCAAAGCCTAAACCAAAGTTGAATAAGAAAGCTGTTGAAATGGCAAAGCAAGAGCCTAAAGTGCGTGCTAAAAACTTTAGTGAAGTTGCTTTAGGCTACAATGAAGCAGAAGCACTTGAAGAAGCAAGTAGATGTCTGCAATGTCCTAAGCCTATGTGCATGACCGGTTGTCCAGTGGAAGTTCCAATTCCCGAATTCATTAAACTGCTTAAAGAAAAGAAATACAGTGAAGCCATTGCCATGATAAAATCGAAAAATGCATTGCCAGCTGTTTGTGGCAGAGTTTGCCCTCAAGAAGTACAATGCCAAGCTAAATGTATTATTGGAAAAATGGGTGACCCGCTTAGCATCGGACGCTTAGAGCGGTTTCTTGCCGATTGGGAACGCGATAATGGGTATGCACTTCCACAGAAAGCTGTTCCTACAGGCAAGAAGGTTGCAATCATCGGTGCTGGACCTGCGGGATTAACAGCGGCAGCAGACCTTGTAAAACTCGGTCATGAAATCACAATGTTTGAAGCCTTGCACGTTGGCGGCGGAGTGCTGTCTTATGGTATTCCCGAGTTCCGTTTACCTAAAGCAATCGTACAAAATGAAGTCGCATACATCCAGAAACTAGGCGTTGACTTGCGGCTAGGCAACTTGGTTGGACGAATTCACACTATTCCAGAATTAATGAAAAACGGTTATGAAGCTGTGTTCATCGGCAGCGGCGCAGGCTTGCCCCAGTTTACTGGTTGTCCGGGAGAAAATCTTGGCGGAATCTACTCAGCTAACGAGTTTCTAATACGTGTTAACCTCATGAAAGCGTTCCAATTTCCAGACTATGATACTCCAATACGTATAGGCAAGCATGTGGTTGTCATCGGCGGCGGAAACGTCGCTATGGACTGTGCAAGAAGCAGCATGCGACTTGGAGCAGAAGCGTGTTTACTCTATAGACGTTCCCGTGCTGAGTTGCCCGCGCGGCATGAAGAAGTCGAGAATGCTGAAGAAGAAGGGTTGGTCTGCAAGTTTCTTGGTGCGCCAATCGAATTTTATGGAGATGAAAGCGGATGGGTTAAAGGCATGAAGTGCATCGCGATGGAGCTAACAGAACCTGACGCAAAAGGAAGACGTGGCGTAAAAGAAGTTCAAGGCTCAGAATTCACAATGGACGTTGACACAGTAATTATTGCAATCGGACAAACCCCAAACCCAATCATACAGCGAACCACAGATGGTTTACAAAGCGATGCGCGTCACGGAACAATATGTGTTAATGAAGTAGGCAAAACCAGTTTGGACGGAGTTTACGCAGGCGGAGATGTTGCAACAGGAGCAGCTACAGTTATAAGCGCAATGGGCGCTGGAAAACGAGCGGCAAAAGCAATGCACGAATACCTAACAAACAAGAAATAAACTGCTTTACTAGTCTTTTTTTAGACTAATTTTTACTTTTATTTTGATTATTTTATTCTATTAAATTGTCGGGCCATGCCATAGAGTATTATAGCTTCAAGGCGAATGAAATCTGCTTAGAGCGGTTAATTAATGAGAAAGATGAAAGGGTCGGGCAGCTACCTAAAGAACCAGGTTAGAAAAAACCTGGCAAAATCGGTCGTTTGCTTACTGTTGTTTGGCTTAATCTTCATCGTTTCAAGTGTAGAAGCGCTCTTGACCCTGAGCTTGAATATTTTTGAAGCTGTTGGCTTTGTCCTCTCTATAGCGCTCTTAGCAGCTTTTTACTATTTCTTGCGTAAATATCGAATTTACGGTGGCGGCTGGGAGGGAGAAAAACGAGTAATCAAACTTTTAAGCAGCAAACTCAGCGATGACTATATCTTGTTAAATGACTTGTACCTACGTGGTGGCGGCGGTGACATCGACCATGTGGTTCTTGGCTCCAACGGCATATTTGTTTTAGAAACTAAAAATTGGAACGGAAACATAAGTTGTAACGGTGATTTATGGCAAAGAACGGGTAAACAAAGCTTCAAGGGGAGTCCAAGTAGGCAGGTTAAAAGGAACGCCGCAACGATAAAAAACATAATTGATTCTTCCCAGGCTTTGAGCCCTCTTGGTATTTATGTTGAAGGTATAGTAGTCTTCACAAACAAATATGCAACTCTCCACATCAACAACCCTACAGTTCTAATTCTTACCCTTCCGCAACTTCCGAACCATTTAACCGCAAATGTGAGCCCTTACAAGTTTACTCGCCAACAATTAGAAGCCGTTGGAAAAGAAATTCTTAAACAAAAACGTTAATGCTCTTTTTGTGTTGGTGGCGTTATTTTGAGCCATGCTTTTCTTTTGACGAAGGCAATTGCAGTAACGCTAGTTATCAAAAGTGTGCCCATTGTGAGGAAGTTGGAAACTGTGAATGCCTGGTGCTGGAAAATTGCTGAGGCAGCGATGGCGAGAAAAACGTAGAACGTAATTAAACCTGTAACTAATTGAGCACCATGGATTACTTTTCTTGCTTGGTAAGCCTTTGACTTTATTTTGTTGAGGGCTGATTCGATTCGTTTTGAAACATCTGGCAGGTCATCTAAAAGCAACGTTGTACCGGTTAAGACAAAAAATCTTCCAGTGTTGACTGCCAAGTTTGCAGAATTTAATAAGAAGAGGTTAACTAAGCCCACAGACGTGAATGCCATCACGTAGAGTGACGAGGTAAATAATACGAAGGTGCCGTAGACATAATGGTGAAACCATAATCGTCCAGTATGTAAACATCTTCCTATGCTTGCGCTTGGGAAAATGTTGATGACTGCTGCTGCAGCAACTAATAGAAAGAGATTTCCATTAATGAGATAAGGCGAATATGCTCTCCAAGCGTGAAAGTAAAAACCATACAGGATTCCAGCTATGGAAGCTACCGTTATCAGTGAATTAAGAACCAATGTTAAACTATATGTTTTTTTTAGCCAAACCCAAATGCTGCCAGCCATAGCCTAATCCCTAGAAAGATGTCTTTCCTTTTTAAAGTACTGCAAAATCACTCATTTAAAATTAACGCATGTTCGCGGATAAAATTTACGGTGTAAATCAACATGTGTTGCCTATTTCGCTACTCAGAAACTTCTTGTAAAGATCGGTTGGAGTTTATGTAATTGTGTGATTACACAACAAAGCATTATCTAAACAGTCAACTGTTTTTTCTTTAGCCTAAAAATTTATAGGCACTCAACAGAGCTTTTAGTTGTATAGATGGTGAAAAATTTGGGAAGTATATGGTTAGGCGCTTTCGTAGGATTCTTAGTAATGGTGGTCCTTGCTTTTCTGTTTCCAGGAATTGGTTCTCTAATCGGTCTCTTCATCGGCGGCTTAGTCGCTGGACTCGTGGCTAAAGGGGTTTTCAAAGGATTAATGGCTGGTTTTCTAGCAGGCATATTCGCTTCAATAATAATAGCAATTCTTGCCTTCATCGGACTCGCATTCGTAGGCGGACTTGCTGGAGGACTTACAGGCGCATTTTTCGGAGGTTTAGCTGGTTTAGTATTAGGCGTTGCAGCAATCGTAGCAGCTATATTTGCAGGGATTATTGCAGCTGTGGGCGGTTTAATCGGCGGAGCAATTACCCGCTAACCACTTTTATTTTTTGTTAATTAATAACAAGCTCGTATAAGTTGACTTTTTTGCTTAAGGTAAAAAGTGGTTGGCATGGTTTATCTGTCTAACATGAACGTTTTTTCGTGAGAAAGCTTCTCAGGCACCTGGTCCAAAATCATCTTTTCAGCTGGCTTCTTAGTTAAGACGATGGGTGACAATTGCTTGGCAAGCTCCAGCGCCGAAGCTAATTTACTGCCTCGCTCCGCATATATCTCAAAGAGAACGCTGTCTTTATGTACTGTTTCACCAAGTTTCGCATGAAGCACAAGACCTGCGCCCTTCTCTCTGGGCGCTCCAGCTTCCCTTGCAATCCGAACAATATCTTCTGTACTTAACCAGATTACTTTGCCGGCGTGCTCAGATCGCACTTCAACCATTTCAGTTCCGACAGGTAAATCGTCGGGCTTAACCTTTTGGTTTCCACCTTGAGCCCCAATAATTTCGCGCATTTTAGCCTCAGCTTTTCCAGAATCGATCATTTCCTCTGCTTTGGCTCCGCCGTTTTCAACTCCAACCATCTCAAAAAGCATGCCTGCAAGACTAACAGCCTTATCTCGCAGATCAGGAGGACCACCGCCCATAAGAGTGGTTAACGCTTCACGAGCTTCAAGGGCCGGTCCAATACTGCAGCCTAACGGCTGATCTCCAAAGGTCAGAGCGCACTGGATGTTTAGTCCTAACCGTTTTCCCAAATCAACAAAATCTGATGCTAAAGTGTACGCCTCGGTACGGGTCTTGATTTTAGCGGCCATGCCGGTTGGAATGTCAATAGCAACATGTGTGGCACCCATTGCTTTTTTCTTGCTAAGAATCGACGGTAAAAGCATAGGGTCAATTCCTAGCGGGTATTCAACTTGAATGAAAAGATCATCCGCTGGCGCCAGCTCCAAAGCGCCGCCCCAAACCAAGCATCCGTTCGTTTTCGCAACAACATCCTTAATCTCGTTGATGGATAAATTTACGGGGCAGAGGGTTTCTACTCTGTCTGCGGTTCCAGCAGGCGATGTGATTGCACGCGAAGATGTTTTGGGAATTGTGAATCCAGCTGCCGCCACAATAGGTACGACAAGCATTGACGTTTTGTCACCTGGTATGCCGCCGACACTGTGCTTATCAAGAATTGGTCCCTTGCCAAAATCAAGGGTTTTGCCCGTTGCAACCATCGCTCTTGACAAGGCTTCGTTTTCAGCTGTGCTTAACCCATGAATGCTCAGCGCCGTTAAGAAAGCCGCTATCTCAACATCGCTTAAATGCCGTTCAACCACATCGTTAACTATCCCAAAAACATCTTTTTCACGTAGTCGTTCTCCATGCAGTTTAGCTCTGACGTTAAATAATGACTCCGGTAGCGGAGCTAATCTAACATCAACGGTCTCATCCTCTTTTACGCCCAATGCCTCGACGGTTTCTTGATAGAATCCAATGCGGTTCTTGGGAAAATAAGGGGCGATATTGGCTATGGCAATCATTTGCTTGCCGCCATAGTTTATGTTTATTCTGTCAGAGCTATGTACACCTAGAAGACTGGCGGTTTCATCGCTTATGATCGCGATTCTGCTGCCGCCGGTTGTAATCATTAAGACTTCAACATGTAACTCCAATTTCGAGACCACGCTAACTATTTGATGTTGCCAGAAATAGTTAAAGATTTAAGCAAAAACCAGTCACACTATCTTGAGACGAAATACTTGAAGTATCTTGATTTTGTAGATCCAACTTATAAGCCTAAAGAGACTGACTTAATCTGCACTTTTTATTTGGAGCCCGATGGCATCAGCATTAAAGAGGCGGCAGGCGGAGTTGCCGCGGAAAGCAGTGTTGGCACATGGACAGAGCTTACCACTGAGAAGTCATACGTCGCAAGGTTGGCAGCGCACGTTTACAGCATTGAGGGCAACGTTGCGAAAATTGCTTACCCTATTGAACTTTTTGAGCCATCAAACATGCCAAATATTTTGAGTAGTGTTGCAGGAAATGTTTTCGGGCTAAAAGCGCTCAAAAATCTGCGGCTTCTCGACATCCAACTGCCCAAAGTCCTGCTCAACAGCTTCAAAGGTCCAGCTTTTGGCATAGCTGGAATCCGCAAACTCCTAAAAGTTCCCGAGCGTCCATTGGTTGGCACAATAATCAAACCCAAACTCGGATTAAACACTAAAGACCATGCGAAAGTGGCTTATGATGCTTGGAGCGGCGGCTGTGACATCGTGAAAGACGACGAAAACCTCAGCAGCCAAAAATTCAACCCATTCGAAGACCGCTTAACAAAGACTTTGGAGAGCTGCGACAAAGCGCAAGAAGAGACGGGTGAACGCAAAGTATACATGATAAACATCACCGCAGAAACCAACCTCATGCTCAAACGAGCACAAGAAGTCATCAATATGGGCGGCGAATACGTCATGGTTGACATCTTAACCTGCGGCTGGTCAGCCTTACAAACCCTCAGAGAGCAAAATTTCAAGCTCGTTGTCCACGCACATCGCGCTGGGCACGCTGCTTTCACCAAGAACCTAAAGCATGGCATCGCCATGAAACCCATCGCAACCGTTGCACGAGTGATTGGTGTTGACCAGCTGCATGTAGGAACCGTGGTTGGCAAAATGTCTGAAACGAAGAATGAAGTCTTGGAGAATATTTATGCATGTAAAGCTCCACTGGGCTGTTTGAAGCCTGCATTACCTGTTGCCTCAGGCGGATTGCACCCAAGACTTGTTCCTGCAATTCTGGAAACTTTCGGCAATGATGTGGTGCTTCAAGCTGGCGGCGGAATTCACGGGC
>Ga0182021_10005748_pt1 | contig 14735 bp, 12 predicted proteins | sample 612E3MmetaG_FD_120493 | JGI IMG/M metagenome (GOLD analysis project Ga0182021, IMG submission 120493) | Permafrost microbial communities from Stordalen Mire, Sweden - 612E3M metaG (Illumina Assembly) | ecosystem: Environmental > Terrestrial > Soil > Wetlands > Permafrost | place: Sweden... | reverse complement strand
TAGGAACGGGGAACTCCTTGGCTAGCCATCCAAAGTCCACTATATCAGGCCATTTGTCTCTATCGAAGCCCGGTGCAGATTTGAGAGTTTCATCAGACACATTTAGGGTGAACTTCTTATCGGAATATGATATAGATAGAACCTCCCATGGTACGGCAAACAGTTTATCGTTGGGCATCCAATTAACACGATCGAACGACAATGCCACGTAAGCAACTCGCCCCAGTTCGAGGTCAATCATGATTTCCTGAACTGCGCCCAGATCTTCCCCTTTCGCATTGGTCACTTCATCACCCTTAAGAATACTAGCTGCCAATTCTCTCGGTCGTTTTGCTGCTTCCATTTCGTTCCTCCTTATTATGTTTGTTTATAGATTAATGGTGTGTCCCATTACCAGTGAAAACTCGATCTAGCCATATCCTATGCCCTCTTATCATTTAAGTCAATTCCGTTGTTTCAACTTCAATAAGTATTAAAAATGACTAGGGGGCAAGGACGTGGTTGTTTAGGGGGAAAAATCCAATATTCGTCACCATACATCGGCTTGCGCTTGAACCTTAGGATGGCAAGCAGTGTGACTTTGTTTTCAATAAATAATTATGCTATGCTTTTGTCCGATGAAAGGTTATGTACATATCGTCGCAATTATTGTTATAGCCGTTATCGTTGTTCTTTTATTGCTTTTCGCTTTTCACGCTAGGCCTTGGCATGTTGCTGCACCGAGAATAATAGGGACATCAACATAGTGGTGTTTTAATAATGAATTTCTTATGACATTCAGTCCTAACCGACGTTATCTCCAAATCCGAGTTAAATGATGCCTATCATAACACGAAACCAACTTTGCAATTTTTGTCATCGCCCGATAATCCATGGCAAACCAACATTTCTTTTTGCTATTGATAAACCCGCTGCTAGAACCAGGTGCTTTTCCGTCTGCTAATTAGATAAATAGTACAAACCATAATAGGATGAATAGTTGATTGTTTTATCCCTAGCGACATTATAAAATTAAGATAGTTTCGATTCATTGAGCACCTATTTCTTTGAGAAAAAGCACCTGTCTTTCCCTGGCGGGTGCTTTTTCTTTTGTATCTAATTCACGCCCGTTTCATGCGCACAAATAACTACATCCGGCGTTATAGTAAGTGAAGACCGTAGAACTATTGTGATGAGCCAGTTATAAAAAACCGAGATTGTTGACGAAACAGGATTGACGAATTAGAATTTAGACAATTTATTGATGGGATGCGCATTAAATGACAATTACTATTAAAATTATAGACTGGCGTTGGGTGCTTAACAGCCAAATCGAAACGATATACACAACTGACAGAGGGATCCAGTATCGAGGTCCTCGACATGAAATTATATTGGGGAGATATTATGCAGTGGAAGTCGTTGATACGCCCGGACATGAGCACGAAATAATTAAATTCTTGTCCATTATGGGCGAATAAAAACCAAATCAACCCACCGCTAACTAATGGCTGTCAGCACGGCAATCAAACCGAACAACGGTTTTGGCATTTCTCCAATCCAAGAACCTACTTTATATAGTGAATAAAAATCTCAAGTTAACATCGGGGATTGGAACTTAAGTATTTTCACCCAGCTGAACGCCTAAACCACCACGTTGATCTTTAACAATTGCTTCAACACTCTTGTATTTGGCGACAATAGGCACTGAAAATTTAGGCCCACACCAGGGATATTTTACCGTTATCGTGCTCATATACATCTTGCCTCCGATTAGGTTATGTCTGAATTTGTCGTTAAAATGTAACAAAACTCCAAATGCATAAACCGTATATAGGTATCAGTCTCCATGAATTCCAACGAATATTTGATTAAGTTAGCCGATGAACTTGGGGAACCGGTACTCAACCAACCTGCTGGCTCGGTATTGGAAGACCTGTCGCATTATGTGATTGATGAGTCCACTCGATATCAATTTCGATGAACGTCATTTGACTGTCCGCAGTAAAGAAGTTAAATTGACCCGTATGGAGTGGTTATTGCTGAGTGATCTGGTTATCAACTCGGGACGCTTGATGTCTTATTTTGACTTATGATCGCGGATCTGAGGTCCAGAATATCGAGATGATTATCAAATATTCAGAACCTGGATCAGCCGTTTAGGGCAAAAAATAGAGATTAACCCTGCAGCGCCCAAACCGGTTTATTAGTGTGTCGAGAAATGACTTTAGATTTCGATTGACTAAAGTTTGGTTAGTATGCTATTCTGTCGTCAAATCATGAAGGTCATCTATCTTAAATCCCGTTCCAATTACGGAAGGACGGGACGATACCTGTTATAGACCAGACGGGTAAGATGCTTGCCAAAAAGAAAATAAAGCCCAATGTTGAAATTATATGAAAGAAAAATGTTATACAGGTTATAATTTGTATCAGCGTTAATCCACGACCGCGATATAATAAGGAGAGAAATGTCCGACGGATACATGGGTAAAATGCTCTTGGTGGACTTGTCTACAAAGAGCATCAGAGAAGAAGCCCTTGAAGATAGTTTATGCCGTGATTTCATTGGCGGCTATGGATTGGGAGCCCGAATTTTATACAGCCGGCAAAAAGCTGGTGTCGATCCATTGGGCACGGAAAATACTTTAGGGTTTGTAACCGGTCCATTGACAGGGACTCCCGTACCAACAGGTGCAAGATATGCTGTGGTTGCAAAGTCTCCTTTAACCGGCGGCTGGGGAGACGCAAATTCAGGTGGCGAATTTGGCCCTTATCTGAAGTTCGCAGGTTTTGATGCAGTGTTTTTTACTGGGATTTCCTCAAATCCGGTTTTTTTATTAATTGATGATGGTAAAGCTGAAATACAAGATGCCAGTCATCTATGGGGAAAAGACACTTACGAGACCGAAGCCATTTTAATGCAAGCTTATGGCAAACATGCACGAGTAGCTTGCATCGGGCCCGCGGGTGAGATGCAATCGCTAATCTCCTGTATAATGAACGATCACGGAAGTACAGCAGGACGGTCCGGACTTGGTGCTGTAATGGGCTCAAAAAAGCTGAAAGCGATAGTAACCCGCGGTACCAGAGAAGTTCCGGTCCATGACAAAGCCGTTGTTTTAAATATAAGAACAGAGCAAATCAAGGCATGGCGGACACACGGCACAACAACAGCTCCGTGGGAAGAAATGCATAAATACGGCACCAGCATTGTTACCTATAATGCTGCTCATAATGGTGACAGTCCGGTGAAAAACTGGGGTGGTATCGGTGTCTATGATCTGCCCGACCGTTCCGGCCTTCACCATGATGTTTTCGCTGCCATGGTAGAAAAAGGTCACGGTTGCTGGCATTGTCCCATAGCTTGCAAAGGAATTCTAAAGGCTGGAGAGGGGGAATACAGATATGCTGCAGGTGTTCACCGTCCAGAGTATGAAACAGCAGCAGCCTTCGGAGTTAATTGCCTAAATAATAATACTGAATCGATATCGAAGGTGAATGATATCTGTAACCGCGCAGGATTGGATACAATATCGGCCGGTACGGTCATCGCCTTTGCGACCGAATTATATGAAAAAGGAATTATTACCAGGCATGACACAGAAGGGATTGACCTTAAGTGGGGCAATCATCACGGATTGGTAGAGATGACAGTCAAAATATCTAAAAGGGAAGGATTCGGAGAAATTTTAGCGGATGGAGTGAAGGTCGCTGCTGCAAAGATCGGGAAAGGTGCGGAAAAATACGCTGTTCATATCGGCGGTCAGGAACTCGGTATGCACGATCCCAAAATAACCCGGCCGCACGCGTGGCCGGCGGCAGGAGCCTGTTACATTATAGATGCTACTCCGGGTCGTCACACCTCCGGCACCGGGCCCGCCGGTTTTAACGTGCAGGTACTTAACTCAGCCGGAGTGTGCCTGATGGGTTTTGCTTTTAACGACCGATTAGGTGAATTTCTCAATGCGGTAACCGGTTGGGATCGTCCATGGGAAGATATTCTTAAGGCTGGCGAAAGAATAGCAAATATCAGACATCTATTTAATCTCCGCGAAGGAATTAACGAGCTGAAATGGCGTGTCCATCCGAGAATCATTGGGGAACCACCTTTTACATCCGGTCCGCTGGCTAATGCGACGCTCAACATTGATGCGGAAGTCTATTGGTTGTTGGGCACCATGGACTGGGACTGGGAGTCTACAAAACCCAGCAAAATAAAGCTTCTCTACCTGGGCCTCGAGGATATTGCCAAAGACCTTTATCCCGAAGGTAAAAAATAATAGCAGCAATGGTGTGTGCATAATAAGCCGGATTTGCTTGACAAATGGCTTAGGGCGGGCTTACAATTACTCTGATTTTTCAATCACCAACACTCGCTATTTTAGGCAACAGGAATGATCCGCATGCGTAAATTGAGTGTTTTGCTGGCGTGCAATGAGACGCTACCGGCTGAAGCAATTGCCGAAGCTTTTAACAGCCGCGGTGATATTGAAGTAGTTGGCAATTTAAATGCCAGTCAAGATATCATCGAACTGGCACTGACATTAAAACCTGATGTGTTGATCATCGGAGTGCATTTGTCCGGCATGGACGGGATTGAGACAACACGCCTGATCCACAAGCGTTGCCCCAATATATCTATCATATTTCTGAGCGCCTATAACCAGAAATCATTCGTCATCAACGCGATTCGTGCGGGAGCCGTGGGATTTTTACCTCTATCCTGCAAATTTGAAACACTGGTTCAGGCTATACACGGGGTGAAAGCAGGCTTGGCGGGCTTCGATACGACGATATTGGATAAACTGATGTCGAAGTCGACAGAAGGGATAGTTTTCGATAACAAAGCAGAAACCGTTAATTCTAGAGAGATCGAGATATTAAGACTCGTAGCGCGTGGTAAGAGCAACCGGGAAATTGCGCGTGTGCTTTTCATAAGTCCGCGTACGGTGCAATCACATCTGGCTAATATCTTCCATAAACTGAAAGTTACAAGTAGAACGGAGGCGGTGACAGCTTCAATTTCTAAAGGGTATCTGGACATCAAAGAATTACCTGATTATATCGATACTATTCTGCAAAAGAATGATTTGAACCTGTCCTGAATCAAAGTTCTGCAGGCAATTGATGCGGGGAAAAAACCCTAACTCCCTCTTTTTGAGTCGCAATATTAATGTGCGTAAGCATTATTACATCCTGTGTAACTATGCGCAATAGGCCAATTCGCTTACGATAAAAACAAAAGATGGAAATATGACGGGTCGTCCGCTCATAAATTCAGGAAAAGCATCATATGCTTAGGCCATCCGGTCACATTGTAATGACTTGTTCTTCTTTTTTTGGCTACTGTAAATGAACTTAATATATGAGCAAAAATGCACTAATAATTAAGCTATCCTAGCATGTTAAATAAAATAAATGTGTGTTAAATTATGTAGCAGACATGGTTTGCAGAAAAACCCTGCAAGAAAACACAATAAATATCATCGCAGACTATGCCAAAATAAGGGAGGAAACAAATGGGAACAAAAAGGCTTAAAACATTAGTCACAGCTCTTTTTACATCGGTAGTTATCGCGATTCTCATCATTACCTCCGGTTGTTCAACTAAAACCTCGACCCAAGCGACGGGAACAGGAGAGGCGAAGATCTTTAATCTGGGCGCTATACTTCCGGAGAGTGGTTGGGGATCATCTTTCGGGGTGCCCGCGATGGACGGAGCGCGTCTTGCAGTGTCCCAGATCAACGATGCCGGGGGATTCACCGTTAACGGACAAAAATACAAGATCCAATTGCATGAATATGACGGCGGAGATCCTACCAAGGAAGCTGCCGGAGCCACCCAACTAGTGCAAGCAGGTTGTTCGATAATTTTATATGAGGGATCTTCAGATTCCGCGGTTCAGGCTGTAACAGAACCGGCGAAGAGTCTGTTAATAATCGCAGGAGCGCCTCCCACTGTTACCGGCCAGGGAATTAAATACACTTTTTGTATCGAGAACTCCGCGATGGGTAGCGCTTTCTGGCCGGCAATGCTCAGCGGACCGGGTGGCAGTACGTTATTTACAGGCATAAAAACAGTGGGTATTCTTACTGAAAATTATTCTACTTGCGTATTCGCCCGCCCGGGCTTCATCGATGCTTGTAAAGCCAAGGGATTTAATGTCGTATTTGATGAAACAGTTGAATCCGATACGACCGATTTTTCGGCCGTTGTGGCTAAATTGAAGAAAGCCGATCCGGATATTCTGTTTTTCAATTCTACGGCCAGTTCAACCGTTCTTAATCTTTTCCCTCAGATGGCAGAACAGAACTATTACCCTGTGACTTTTGGTTATGACTCGCTTCTCAGCCGTCCGCCGGCGATTAAACAGATTGCGACATCCGGTGCAAATGGGACTGTCGAGATGTGCGGTGGCGGCGATGTCGCCAACGGTGTAGGCGCTTTGTTACCGGATTGGGCATCTTCGATGCTTGGAATCGACAAAACAAAATTGGCATCGTATACCCAGGGAATGGCTACTTCATATCCGGGCAATGATTCTGGCGCGGCGCTCACTTATTATGATTTTACCTATGCAATGGTTTACCATATGGTAAAGGCCAACTCACTTGATCCTGATGCCATTGCAGCTTCCATGACAAGCGGAGCGGTATACAACGGAGGCGGCGGCATATATAAATGGTACAAAGAGAACCATATGATGCCTTACAATGTGGTCACCGCAAGAGTAGAAAATATTAATAATAAAACCGGTGATTGTATACTTGACTTTATCGGCGGCGGAACCCCTATCGATTATACCTACAATAATTGGAATTTCACGGTAAAAACTCAGATCGATGTGCAGAAAACACGGAGTCGAGCAGCTTTAGTAAACGTACCCCAAAATTAATAAAACAAAATGTCTTATTTGGGGACACCGGGGATCGTCCGGTGTCCCTGGAACCTGTAAAAGGATGTTCTGACGATGGAGTTATTTATCCAGGCGTTAGCGGCTGGTCTCGTAATAGGTTGCGTTTATTGTTTAATCTCCATAGGGTTAACAATGATTTTCAGCATCATGCGGATTGTCAATTTTGCCCATGGAGAGTTTTTCATGTTAGGCGGCTACATCGGCTGGTTTGTCGTAAATCATTATGTGTCTAATTACTGGCTGGCTGTCCTGATCGCAGTACTGGCAGGCGGAATATTGGGGTTTTTAACCGAGAAGATATACAGCCGGGTTTACGGCAAGAATTTACTCTCAATGTTTATGATTTCGCTTGGTTTGGTTTTGATATTACAAAATGGATCCCAGATAATATTCGGGGCCATGTCGCGGAGCCTATTTAATTTTTATCCAACGGTACGGGAAATCGGATTTGTCAGGATTAACGACCAGCGATTAATCATCGTTGGTGCTACCATTATGGCTATAGCAGGCGTCTTACTGTTTTTCAAATATACAAAAATGGGTAAAGCAATGAGAGCGACAGCAGGAAACAGACGCGGAGCTGGTGTTGTTGGTATCAAGGCTGAACGCATGTCGATGTTTGCTTTCATAGGTGGTATTGCTTTAACTGCGCTGGCCGGTGTACTGCTGGCACCCCTGTATTCTCTGTTACCCACTATCGGTGACCGCCTGACAGGAGTGGCCTTTACGTGTATCGTTATCGGTGGAATCGGCAGTATAGGCGGCGCCGCTATTGCCGGTTTTGCGGTGGGGATTGTGGAAAACATTTTTGGCACCTACTTCTCGACCGCCTGGGCTTTTGCCCCAATGTTTGTTCTCCTTTTACTCGTTTTAGTTGTCAAACCCCTCGGACTTTTTGGGAAGGAGGTCGCTTGACACGAATAAAAAAAATATTTCCTATCTGGCCGGTATTGCAGTTGCCATCATACTACCGCTTGTTATCAGGTTAACAGGTGCTTACTGGGCGCATATATTAATTTTAATCGGGATATATGCCATACTAGCAACAAGCCTTAATCTGATAATGGGCTATACTGGACAGGCAGACTTGGCACACAGCGCCCTTTACGGAGTTGGCGCATATACTTCGGGAATAATAGCAATAAGATTCGGCATCAACTTCTGGATAACGCTCCCCATTGCCGGCCTGGTCGCAGTAGCTATCGGGTCAATCCTCGGTTTGATTACCTTAAGGCTGAGAGGAACCTATTTTGCGCTTGCGTGCAGTGCTTTTCTTTTCCTAATGTCGATGGTTTTTACGAACCTAAGAAACCTGACCGGCGGGATACAGGGACTGTTATTCATTCCCAGCGCCTCCATTGGAGGATTTGTCATTCATCAGAAGGACAAAATTATCTGGACGTACATAGTATTCGCTGTGCTCCTGCTCACCATTTTTGTTGTAGATAGGGTCGTGCATTCCCGTGTTGGGCGGGCTCTGATCGCGATCCGCGAAGACGAAGATCTGGCAAAAAGCACTGGTGTGAATACCTTCTGGTATAAAATGATTGCATTTGTAGTGGCGACTTTTTTTGCCGGAGTCAGCGGAGCTTTATTTGCTACCTACAATGGCATGGTAACACCGGCTAATTTTGATATTATTTTGTTTTTCATGATTGTCGCTGCGTGCTTTATCGGTGGATTAGGTACATTACTCGGACCGGTTATCGGAGCAGTAATAGTGGTCCTGCTACCGGAAATTTTGCGTGTTACCGGTCAATATTATTTTGTAATATTCGGTGTTTTTATTATTGCAGCTACATTATTCGCTCCTGATGGCGTGATAGGTTTAGTGACCAAGGCTCGCAAGAAATTAGCCAGACGCCAACAAAAAGCTGTGGATTAGGACATGAAAATTCTGGAAGTTAAAAATCTGACAAAAAAATTTGGCGGTCTTGTGGCTGTGAACAACTTCAATTTGGAAGTTGAACAGGGCATGCTTTTTGGATTGATCGGTCCTAACGGATCTGGGAAATCGGTTTTTTTTAATACGATATCAGGAATTTATAAAGACAACGGCGGAGATATTATCTTTAAGGGGGAGAGGATCAATAATCTACCCCCATATACTATCACCAAAAAGGGAATAGCCCGCACTTTTCAAAGCAGCCGAGCGTTTTCTGAAATGAGTGCACTGGAAAATGTCATGTTGGGTACTCACTGCCGGACCAGTTGCACACTGTGGGGTGCGATATCCCGCACGCGTGTAGTACGTAAAGAAATGAAAGAGACCGAAGCCAAAGCTCTAAGTATCCTGGAATTTGTCGGGATGAGTAAAGCTCAGGATACGCCGGTTAAAGATCTGACCCATGTAATGCGTAATATGATTGGTATTGCTGTTGCTTTGGCTACCGATCCGATATTGCTTTTGCTTGATGAGCCGCTTGGCGGTATGAATCCTAATGAAGTTGCCAGTTCAATGGAGCTGATAAAAAAGATCCAGATCCGCGGCATCACTGTCCTGCTAGTGGAGCATCACATGAAGGCGATCATGGGGATATGCGATCGAATTGCCGTGATCGATATGGGTAATAAGATTGCCGAAGGAACTCCGCAAGAAGTCAGTCAAAATAAAGAGGTTATCGAAGCCTATCTGGGAAGGGGACAAACTGCTTAAAATAACGGGAGTCCATTCATATTACGATACGCTGCACGTGCTTAAAGGTGTCGCTCTAGAGGTCGGTGACGGCGAACTTGTAACCGTTATCGGCGCCAACGGGGCTGGCAAAAGTACACTGTTTTTAACTATATCAGGGTTTGTTCATGCTGCTCAAGGGACAATCGAATATAACGGTAAAAATATTATCGGCATGGACAGTGCAGATATTGTCAGATTAGGAATATGTCAGGTGCCGGAAGGCAGGCAGCTTTTCCCGATGATGACTGTAAAGGAAAATCTGGAAATGGGTGCGTATTTGCGTAAAGACAAAAAGACGATATCTCAAGATTTAGAGCAAATGTATCAATTATTTCCCAGACTCAAGGAAAGAACCAGGCAGCAAGCCGGAACCCTGAGCGGGGGCGAGCAGCAGATGCTGGCAATTGCCAGGGGATTGATGTCCAATCCCAAACTATTATTGCTAGATGAACCATCTCTTGGTTTGAGTCCGGTTCTTGTTGAGACGCTTTTTGATATTATCAAAGAAATTAAATCCCGTAAGATAACCATACTGCTGAACGAGCAAAATGCGGCGATGGCTTTGCGGTTAGCGGACCGGGGATACGTGTTGGAAGTGGGCAATATTGTACTTGAAGGAACGGGCAAAGAACTATTAAATAATGATAATGTAAGGAAGTCTTATCTCGGGATGTAAAGTTTTTCATGGTTAACAGGGTTTTAATTGATTTACACCAATATTTGAATCCCTCTTTAGTTGTTAATGACTCAGATCCTAATCTGTTTTCCAGCTTTATGAAAGTCCAGAGCAGGACACAAACCACATCTTTAGTGCAACAGATGTGAAAGAGGATTAATGAACCACATTAAAATAGATCCTGAACGCATTACTAGTGATATCGATCGGAATATTTTCGGCGGTTATCTGGAGCTGGGATATCCTGCAGTTGATATCAATTGCGGAGTTTATTCTCCCGATTATCCCGGGGTTGACGAAGACGGACTGCGTCACGATGTAAAGAAAGCACTGGAACGCCTAAAAATGGGGGTTATACGCTTCCCCGGTGGAAATTTTGCCTCCGGTTACCGCTGGACAGACGGTGTCGGCCCTCGTGAACAGCGTAAAGCCAGGCATGACCTGGCATGGAATTCTGTTGTGCCAAACCAGTTCGGCACGGATGAATTCATGCGGCTGTGCAGGAAACTGTCCACGGAAGCTTATATTAATGTCAATGCTGGTGACGGCAATATCAGAGAAGCTGTCGATTGGATTGAATACTGCAATGGCACTGGGAATACAGGAATCGCAAATTTACGTCGCAAAAACGGCTTTGACACTCCATATAAGGTCAAATTTTGGGGTATTGGCAATGAGGTCGATGGCCCCTGGCAAATAGGAGCTAAAACTCCTGCTGAATTCGCACGCGTTCTCACGGAATACACAAAGGTAATGAAATGGGCGGATCCGGAAATTAAATTAATCGCGGCCGGCACTTCGCTCTGGGAAGATAATAATATCCACCAGCAATCCCGTTGGGTGGAATACCTGCAATTGATGCTGGAACAGGCAGGCAATCTGGTGGATTATATTTCAATCCACCGGTACGCCAACCCGTTAAATCAGATGCCATGGGAAAATTTCATTTCCTTTTCCGAAGATTTTGATCAACGTCTTACTGCCTATGAGGGATTGATCGGTGCTGTCTGTTTGGAAAGAGCCATCAAACATAAAATCGTTATTGCCGTCGATGAATGGGGTATCATGCGGCTCGGTAGCCAAGAAATGATGATAAATAATCTGGAAGATACTTTAATTGCGGCATTAAATTTTAATATTTTTATCCGTCACGCCAATTCGGTCCGTATTGCTAACTTTCCGGGCATGGTGGAATCGATTGGCATCAGTAACAGGGTACGGCCCAATAAACCGGTGTTGCTGCAAACCGGTTATTTCCCGTTTGAACTTTACAGCCGTACTTGCGGACAATTTGCCTTGGATGTTTTTTATTCCGGGGAAACCTTCACCGGCACCTATTTAAACCGTACTTATAACGGGATTCGAACGCTCAACGTGGCTGCTACGCTCAACGAACCACGAAAGCAAATAGTAGTTTACATAGTAAATCAGAGCCAATACGAAGTGATGGAAACCAGTATCTCGCTGACTAGAGGTGAGTTTTCCAGGGGCGTTCAAGTATATACGATAAATGGACCAGACGTTAAAGCTGAGAACACCGACGCGAACCCCACACTGGTAGGATTACGGCAGACCTCATTTGAGACTTCGGGAAAATCTCTACATTTTAATTTTGAACCCCATTCGGTTACTGTTCTTGTCTGCGGTATCAGATGATACAGCCAAACGGAGGAACAGCGTAACCGTCCAAAAATCAGGAACCAGTTCTCGCTATCTGTTGAAGATAGATTGAATGTAGCTAAATAAAAACGGAGAATTTAATTGAATACAGGCGCAGAATTTGAGAAGCTCTTCCAACCGATTAGAATCAATCAAATGACCCTTACTAATCGAGTTGTATTGCCGGCCATGGGCAATAATTATGGTTCTGATGCAGGCTTCGTTACCGAACAGCAAATCGATTATTACGCAGAAAGGGCAAAAGGCGGCGCAGGTCTGCTTATTACCGAAATGGTCAGTATCGATTCTCCGGTGGGGCAACGGGGGGCGCAACAACTACGCATCGATGATGACAAATACATCCCTAATTTCAGGAAATTGACTGAACAAATACACAAAGCAGGCAGCAAGATGGCGATGCAACTCTGTCATGCCGGTCTGCTCGCTGCTTCGGATAAATTTCTCCTGCAAACCGTGGCTCCTTCTCCGGTAGAGCACTTTGGCCAAAAGGTAACTAAAGAACTGAGCACCGCTGAAATCGAAGAGATTATTAATCATTTCGTTCAGGGAGCAATACGGGCAAAAGCAGCAAACTTCGACGGGGTGGAGGTTCATGCTGCCCACAGTTACTTGCTGGCGCATTTTCTGTCCCCTTATTTTAATAAACGTAAGGATGATTTTGGCGGAAGCGTTGAGAATCGTGCGAGAATCCTTATAGAAATAATCAGCAGCATCAGGCAATCGGTAGGGCTGACTTATCCCATCTGGTGCAGGATGAACGGGATAGAATACGGACTGGAAGGCGGACAAACGCTTGATCAATCGAAACAAATCGCCCGGATGGCAGAGAAAGCTGGGTGTGATGCAATTCATGTTTCTGCCGGCGGATATGGTTCGTATTACGGTTATAACCGGGCACAAATGGGCCAACCACGGGGCAATATGGCTGAGCTGGCCGCTGAAATTAAAAAGGTAATTGGTATTCCGGTGATTGCGGTAGGACGGATTGACTTGCAGCTTGGCGAGCAATTGTTACGGGAAGGGAAAGCAGATCTGATTGCCATCGGGCGGGGTCATATCGCCGATCCGCATCTGTTGAAGAAAGCATCCGAAGGCCGGTTTGATGAAATCCGTCCATGCTTAAGCTGTAATGTCTGCGTCGATGATTTGACGATGTTGGATGTTACATTGCACTGCTCCGTCAATGCCTGTGTTGGTCAAGAGCGAGCGTGTAAGATTACAAAAGCTGCAAAAATTAAAAATGTACTGATTGCCGGCGGTGGTCCGGCCGGCATGGAAGCAGCAATCACGGCTACCCTTCGTGGTCATAAAGTGATTATTTATGAGCAGCAATCACAGTTGGGCGGCAAGCTCATCCTTGCTGCTACTCCTCCCCACAAGGACGAAATCGGACCATTTAAAGACTACCTGGTGTCTCAGGTCAAGAAATCTGGCATTCAGGTCGAACTCGGTAAAAAAGTCACTTTATCTGTCATTAAAAAGCTACAACCCGATGTGCTTGTTTTAGCTGCCGGTTCTTTACCGCTTTTCCCAAAAATTCCCGGCATCCAATGCCCCAATGTTATCCTTGCGGAAGAAGTACTATCCGGCCGGGAAACCGGTCAAAAAGTGATCGTGATCGGCGGCGGCCTGGTGGGCTGCGAAACCGCTGAATTCCTGGCGCAGCAGAAAAAAAGTGTGACCATCGTAGAAATGCTCGCTGAGATCGCAACCGGCGTGGGGCACTCTTTTAAAGCCGGACTGGTAAACCGGCTGTCGGCTAGCGGCGTTACCATGCTTACCGGCATGCAGTGTCAAAAAATTACCGCAAATTCTGCTGTTGTCGCCGGTAAATCAGGAGATGAGCAACCGATCAACGCGGATACAATCGTTCTCGCGGTCGGCGCCAAACCCAACGGCGAGCTTGCCAAAACCGCCGCGGCCACAGTACCTGAAATTTACGTGGTCGGCGATTGCCTAGAACCGCGCCGTATCATCAATGCCATCGGCGAAGGGCGTAGGACAGGCATGATTATCTAACCGCGTAGCAGTTCAGGATTGTCGTTTTTAGGGATTTGACTCATGGAAATAGAAATAGTGTCTGTAAATAAGCCGCAGATACCAGCGTGTTTTAAAAATGCCCGCTGGTATCTGCTGCCTTAATCGTTGCTTCACAATGACCGGTCGATATAGTGTCTGTAAAATTCAGGTTAACTTAACATAGAGTATCGGTAATTATTCACCGGATTACAATGTTTCAAAAAGTTTGCCTAATCCTTTCACCGGAAGTTTGATATTCAGAGTTTTAATCCCAGCCCAGATACTTGTGACATCATCGATAACGACCGGCTTACCAAATTCAGCTTCGAGACACTGTACTACAGGCGGACCTCCCCAGACACCGCAGGCAATATAAATACCTTCGGCTTCCGGGGTTTCTAGCATCGCTTCCCTGGCTAAATCATACGGTATATTCATCGGCAATTTGGCCTTCCCCAGAGTACCTGCTTGAAGTGGAAACCCATCCCCGCTGTTAATGACACGCCGCTGTTGGCGCAGTTCTTCCCTAACCGTTATTCAGGCAAAATAAAAGACAGAATAGAGCCAGCTCTAGTGGCTTTGGACATGGAACAGTTGGGGATAGTGGTGTGTTTTAGGGAATCTTGTGCTTAAACAAAGAGGGCGTTACCAGAATGTAACGCTCGCATAATCGCCGTTATAAAAGCAAAAAACGCCCCTAGTAAACTAGAAGGCGTTTTCATTTTGCGCTTTTTAGTAGTTCAAATAGTGTTTTACAGCTTGCATTATTAGCTGTGAAACGGTA
>Ga0182021_10005747_pt1 | contig 14735 bp, 11 predicted proteins | sample 612E3MmetaG_FD_120493 | JGI IMG/M metagenome (GOLD analysis project Ga0182021, IMG submission 120493) | Permafrost microbial communities from Stordalen Mire, Sweden - 612E3M metaG (Illumina Assembly) | ecosystem: Environmental > Terrestrial > Soil > Wetlands > Permafrost | place: Sweden... | reverse complement strand
GCGATCTGCAGATAGCGCTCCACCCCCGCGACCATCAGGATCTGCTTGAATTGCTGCGGCGACTGCGAGAGCGCGTAGAATTGCCCCGGATGGATCCGGGACGGCACGAGGTACTCGCGCACGCCTTCCGGCGTGCTCTTGAAGAGGATGGGCGTCTCAACCTCGATGAAATCCTCGGCGTCGAAATAATCGCGCACCGCCTTCGTCGTCCGGTGGCGCACCTCGAGATTCCGGCGCATCTTTGGCCGGCGCAGGTCGAGATAGCGGTAGGTCAGCCGGAGATCCTCGTTCACCCGGTCCCCACCGGCGTCATCAAGCGGGAAAGGCGGCGTTTCGGAGAGGTTGAGGATCTCCAGGGCGGTCGCGTCCACCTCGACCTCGCCGGTGGGCAGGCTGGGATTGGCGGTGCCCGCCGGGCGGAGGGTGACCTGGCCCGTCACGCTGATGACCGATTCCGGCTTGATCTGCGCGGCCCGCGCCCCGACATCGGCGTTCGAATTCGGCTCGAGCTTCACCTGCGTGACGCCCTTGCGGTCGCGCAGGTCGATGAAAATGATGCCGCCCTGGTCGCGCAACGAGTCGACCCAGCCGGCCAGGGTAACCGTGGTGCCGAGGTCGGCTTTAGTGAGCTGGGCGCAATGGTGCGTACGCTTCATGATGGAGGCGAAAATCGAAAGGCGGCCAACTAAGCGGACGCGGCCACCGGAGCGCAAACCTGAAATTGGCCGGCGGCCCGCCCGCTGGGCGGGCGTTCAAGCCTCCAGTTCGAACGGAAAGTTCGAGTAGCCGAGCATCTCGCGCTCCATCCGCTGCACCCGGCTGGGCGTCTCGTCCTGCTTGAGCCAGTGCTCGTCCGCGTGGGCGCGCAGCTGGCGGAGATACCCGAGGACGAAGTTGTGCGACAGCTCGCTGTGTTCCTGGGTCGCGCGCTTGACCGCTTCATCAAGCGCGACGATGCCGGTGGACTGGAGCAACTCGCACATGCCGAGGATGCGGGAAAACTCCTCCTGGATGGCGGCGATGTCGTTCACCTGCCGGAGCCGCTCGGTCCATTCGCGAAAGGAAGCGACCGGCACGCGGGGCAGCACCGCCGTGGCCTGCGGGGTGTCCGCCACGGCGGACTCGTGCGCGTCGGCCACCCGGTTGATGAACGCCGTCTCCTCCTCGAGTTCCGACGCGGCGAGAATCGCCAGACCGAGCGCCTCATCCGCCCCCTTGGAAATCCGCTTCTGCGTCCGGTCATAACCCGAGGAGATCATGTTGCGCGCGGTCCCCAGCGCCCGGAGGTAGGCCTCCATCTTGCGCTGAAACCGCTCAATCGATCGTTCCCAGTCCGCAAAATCGTTGACGGTCGCCAGCCCTTTCAGGAATTCGGGGCACTCCGTGCGCACATAAGTCTCCGCATGTTCGATCAGCTGCGGGAGCAGGTGCCCCGCCACCTTTTCCAGGCTGGCCAACGAAGCCTCGACCTTGCTCAACTCCGCCTGGGCGGCGGCAATGGTCGCCGTGACCTCACGCGGGCGGCCGGCGATGGCCATCAACCGGTCAACCGAGGATCGCGTCTTCTCCAGCGCTTCGATCCGCGTCCGCAGATCGTCGCGGGATTCCTCCAACACTGAACGCGCGACGCGCAGGTGCGCGTCGTTGATCAACTCCTGCTTAAGTTCGTAACCGATGTCCGCCATGGAGGTGAGGAACGCGACTGGATGGGATTAGCTTTACCCCACCACCCCTAAACCGCAAGCCCGCGTCAGGTTTCCAGCGCCTCCGCGGGGCCTGCTTCACTCCTACCTCCTGAGGAATCAACCCTATTGGCCGGAGACGATCAGGCTCTGCCCAGTCATCTCGGCCGGCTTCGGCAGACGCATGAGTTCGAGCAGGGTCGGCGCGAGATCAGCCAGCCGGCCGCCCTTGCGCAGCGTCGTCTTGCCCGCGGCGAAACCCTCACCCACCACGAAGACCTCGACCAGGTTCAGCGTGTGCGCCGTGTGCGGACAATTCTGTTCGGGATCCCACATCTGCTCACAGTTCCCATGATCGGCGCAGACCAACGCCGCTCCGCCCATCTTGAGCACGGTCTCGAGCAGCACGCCCGTGCCGAGATCGGTCGCCTCGACCGCGCGGATCGCGGCCGGCAAGGAACCCGTGTGCCCGACCATGTCGGGATTGGCGTAGTTGACGACGAGCAGGTCATACTGGCCCGAGAGCAGGGCGGAGCGCGCCGCCACCGTCACCCCCATGGAGGACATGTCGGGGGCCAGGTCGTAAGTGCCCACCTTCGGGCTCGCCACGACCGCCCGGTCCTCGCCGGGAAACGGCTCCTCGCGATAGTCGTTGAAGAAAAACGTCACGTGCGGGTACTTCTCCGTCTCGGCGCTGCGGAACTGCTTCAGCCCGAGCGAGGAGATGTATTCGCCGAGGATGTTCTTCATCTTGGCCGGTTTTAGCAGGATGGTCTCGACGGGCAGGCCCTTCTTGTACTCGGTCAGGCCAGCGAAGAAGAGGTCGAGCTTCCGACCGCGGTCGAATTCCTTGAAGCCTTCCTCGCAGAAGGCGCGGCAGAGCTCGCGCGGGCGGTCGCCGCGGAAGTTGGAAAAGACGACACTGTCTCCATCGCCGATCGTCGCGACCGGCTTGCCATCGGCGCCCACCACCCAGGTCGGAATCACAAACTCGTCGCCTTTCTGGGAATCGTTGGTCGCCTGGTTGTAATACTGCTGAACGGCCGCGGTGGCGCTGGGCGCGGTGGCGTCGGCCTTCGTGCCGGTGAGCAGTTGGTAGGCGCGGCTCACTCGCTCCCAGCGGTTATCGCGGTCCATCGCGTAGAACCGGCCGCACACACTGGCGACCGTGCCGACCCCGATCTCCGCCGTCTTGGTCTCGAGCTGCTTGATGAAGCCCAGGCCGCTGGTCGGGGGCGTGTCGCGCCCGTCCATGAAGGCGTGGATGAAGATATTCTTCGTCACGCCGGCCGCTTTCGCGATCCGCAGCAGGCCGTAGAGATGCTCGAGCAGGCTATGCACGCCGGCGTCGGAGGCCAGGCCCATGAAATGCAGCTTGGTGCCCCGGGTCTTCACCCGGTCGAGCGCGGCGCGCCACACGGCGTTCCCGGCGATCTCGCCGTCGGTGATCGCCTTGGTGATGCGCACGATCTCCTGGTCGACGATGCGACCGGCCCCGATGTTCTGGTGGCCGACCTCGCTGTTGCCCATCACGCCAGGCGGCACGCCGACGTCGAGCCCGCACGCCTTGACCAGGGTCACCGGATAATTCGCCTGCAGCCAGTCGTCGCAGGGTTTGCGCGCGAGGTGGACCGCGTTGAAGCGGTCCTGCTCGGGATGGGGATTCTTGCCCCAGCCGTCGCGGATGACGAGGAGCACGGGTCGGCGTGGTGAACTCATGGGAGACAATGTTGATTGGGAATCGTGACCGGCCGGCCGCCGGTCGGAGCGTAGAACCCATCACTGATGCGGTCGCGCCGCGCCACCGGCAACGCCAAAATCCCCGCCGCCATCGTTTGTCATTTCGCCGGTATCCCCGGCCGGCCGAAGCGCGAACGCGAGAGCAGGGCCTTGGGTCACAAGCGCATGATTGGCGTTTGGCCGGCGCGACGAGTTTTCAAGGGAGATGGGCCCTTCCCGCCGGGTTTCCCCTGACCCGATCGGGAGGGACTGGCGACTGGCTCGCCTTGCAGCATGGCCCGAACCCCAGCCGATTTTCGGGCACCCTGCCCATAGACCAGCTCGATGAGCTCGTCGACGTTGTTCTCCAAGGCTAAGGCCTGCGCCTGCAGTTCCCCGGCGGCGGCGGCAGTTTGTTCTCCACTGGCGGCATTGCTCTGCGTGATCCGGTCGATTTGGATGATCGCTTGGTTGATCTGCCCGATGCCCTCAAGCTGCTCTTGCGAAGCGCGGGCGATCTGCTGCACGCATTGGTCCTCCTGTCGCGTTTTCTCCATGATCCTTTCCAGATGGCTGCCCACCTGGCTGCTCACTTGGGATCCCCTCCGTGCCTGCGCGACCGCGGTTTCCGCCATCGCCGCCGTTGAGCGCGCGGCCTCGGCGCAGCGCTGGGCCAGGCTGCGAACCTCATCAGCGACCACCGCAAAGCCCATGCCGGCCTCGCCGGCCCGCGCGGCCTCGACCGCGGCGTTCAAGGCAAGGATATTGGTCTGGAAGGCAATTTCATCAATCGTCTTGAGGATCTTGGACACATTGCCGCTCGAGTCTTCGATCGCGCCCATCGCATTTTTCAACTCGGCCATGGCCTGCACGCCCGCCTCGGTCGCCTCGTGCGCCTCCATGGCTAACTTCTCCGCCCGGGCCGCATCGTCAGCATTGTGGCGAGTCATGCTGGAGGTCTCCTCCAGCGAGGAACTGGTTTCCTCGCTCGCGGCGGCCTGTTCGCAGGCGCCTTTGGCCAACGCCTGGCTCGCATCGGAAATCGAGGCGGCTGCCGAGTTCAAAACCGTCGCCCCATTGCGCAGCGTCCGACTGATTCGGGTGAGCGGTTTCGCCACCTGATAATGCACTTGGCTGGCCACCACGATCGCCAAAATCCCGATCAAAAGCAGGGTTGTGATCACCGCGGTGCGCAGGGTCGTGCTTCTCAATTCGGCGGTGAAGTTGGCCCATTGCTCCTTTGTTTCGGTGAGCAAATCGGTGCTGAAACGGTAGCCCAAAACCCCGCCCACCGGCCGGCCGCTCATTTTGGGATGGCATTCAATGCAGCCCGGCACGACGGCAACCGGCTTGTAGATTTCGAACGAATTCTCCGTGCGGCGCCGCCGAAGCTCAACCGAGCGCAGCAGGTCGGACTTAAGGTCCGCCGGCAGCGGTTTCTTGAGGTAGGCCGCGTGGGTCGAATGCGTGACCACGCCGGTCTGGTCGAACAAGGAAAGCTCCTGCACGCCCTTGACATCTTTCTGCGCGAGCAGGAGGTATTTGAACTTCTCCATCTCGCCGTTGAGCATGGCATCGAGCAGGGATGTTTCGGATTTCTGCTGGAGATTCTGGACATTCTCCCACTCGGCCGCCTCGGTCTTGGTCAGATTGTCCGCCGCCAACCGGCTCAGGAGCGAGAGGATGCGAAATTGCTGGAAGGCTTGGGAGCTAAGATAGACGATCGCGATCCCAGCGAGAATTGAGACGAGGAGTTTTGTCTGCAGTTTCATGCGGTCCCCGCGGGTTTGGGCCAGCGCGGACGAACGGAAGCTGTATGACAGGCGGAACCACGCGGCGCGGTGCCGCAGCAATCGTCCCCCTAGGGGTTTTCCTTTAGTTTTTCTTTTGATCGGCCGGCCAACCGCCTCGGTAGCCGGCAGATGTATTCGTCCAAATGCGGCGGCGGGAAAGCGTTCCTAATGACCCCGCCGCCGGTGCATCCGCCCGCGCCGGCGTTTGACATCCGGCGCGAATCTCCCGACCTGTAGCTGGCCGCCCATGCCCTCCCGCGCCGTCCTCCTCGTCAACCTCGGCTCGCCCGATTCCCCGTCGGTCACCGATGTCCGCCGCTATCTCGCGGAATTTCTCGGGGACGAACGGGTGCTGGATGCGCCGGCCCAACCGCTGCGCTGGCTGCTGCTTCATGGGATCATTCTGCGCACCCGCCCCGCGAAGTCGGCCCACGCCTATGCCAGCGTCTGGACCCCCGAAGGCTCGCCGCTGGTCGTCACCAGCCGGAGCGTTCAACAGAAGCTCGCCGCCGCGATTGGGCCGGAGGTGCCGGTGGCCCTCGCCATGCGCTATGGCCGCCCCTCGATCGCCGCGGTCATCGGGCAACTGGCGGCCGACGGCGTCCGCGAACTGCTGCTCATTCCGCAATATCCACACTACGCAATGTCGAGCTGGGAAACGGTGGTGGTGAAGGTGCGCGCGGAAGTCGCCCGGCTCGCGCCCCACCTGCGGTTGGAGACCGTCCAGCCGTTCTTCGCGGATGCCGACTACATCGAGGCGATGTACGCCCGGATGCAGCCCGCGCTCGCCCGGCCCTACGACCATCTGCTTTTCAGTTTCCACGGCATTCCCGTGCGCCATCTGCGCAAGGCTGATTCCTCGCGCGCCCATTGCACCCTGGTGCCGGATTGCTGCACCACGTGCTGCCCGGCCCAGGCGACCTGCTACAAGGCGCAGATCACGCGCACCACGCAACTCCTCGCCCGGCGCGCCGGGCTCGACCCCGCACGCTATTCCATCTCATTCCAATCGCGCCTCGTCGGAGAACCCTGGCTCCAGCCCTACACCGACCACGAGCTCAAACGGCTTCCCGCCGAAGGCCGGAAGCGGCTGCTCATCATCACCCCGGCTTTCACGGCCGACTGCCTCGAAACGCTGGAGGAAATCCGCATGGCCGGGCGCGCCACCTTCCTTCAGGCGGGCGGCGAGTCCTTCGAACACATCTCCTGCCTGAACGACCACCCGGCCTACATCGATTTCCTGGCCGGCCGCGTGCGTCGGTGGCTCGTCGCTTCGCCGGAGGAGAAGACTCCGACGAGCCTCCTGCACGTTCAACGGAATTGAATAACGTCCGACCCTGTCAAAAAATCTTGAATCTCCCCATCGGGGCCGAGCGGCGCCACTCCGGACAACTTTTCTCTTAACAACGGATGCACTTTGGGCACGATCCGTGCCCCCGATGCGGCGTCCGTTTTTCCATCAGCGCCCTCTCGACCCAGGCTTCCGTGGGTGATCCAACGCAAACTCAGCCGACTGATGCCACCGGTGCCAACCCCCGTGGCGCGGGCGGAGCGCTGCTGGTTCTCGATGGCAAGGGGAAGATCCTGCTGGCGGACCGCGCCGCCCGGTCGCTCTGGCGCGCCGGCGAGGCAGGATTGGTCGGCGACCCCGTCGCTTCCCTCTTCGTGTTCGAGGTCACCTCAACGGACGCCCTCTGGCTCGAATCGCAGTGGGAGGTGTTGCAGGCCACTGCGACCGCCGCCCCGTTGCGGCTCACCGCCCAACTCAAGAACGGCGGGAGCGTGGAGGTGGCCCTGCGGCTCGAACCCGCCGCGTCCGCTTCCGGGCCGGGCTGCCTGGCCTTCGTGCAACCGGTCACGACCGCGCGGACTGGTGACGACCTGCTGTCGCTGCTCGCCGACCGCAGCCCGGCCGGTGTGTTCGATCTCAACTTCAAGAACGACACGTTCTACTATTCTCCCGCCTGGAAGAAACAGCTCGGTTACGCCGAGCACGAGCTCGCCGCCTCCGCTGAGACCTGGCGCAGTCTCCTCCATCCCGAGGACTCCGCCGCGGCGCCCGACCAGGTTGTCACCAAGTTCTTCAGCGGCGCGCGCAGCTTCGCCCTTGAGTACCGCCTTCGACACAAGAAAGGCCACTACGTTTGGCTCCAGGGCCTCGGGATGCAGGTCTTCGGCCCCGCCGGCGAGATCGAACGCGTGGCCGGCGTGAACCTCGACATCACGGAGCGCAAGGAATTCGAGGAGACGTCGGTCGAGAGCGAAGAACGCCTCCGCGAACTCTCCGAAGAGGGCCCGCTCGGGGCGTTCGACCTGAATTTCGCGGCCAATCGCCACTGGATCTCCCCTGCGTGGAAACGCCTGCTCGGTTACGCCGCGAACGACGTGATCGACGGCCCGGAGGCGCTCGCCAGCTTCATGCATCCAGAGGATCTGCCCGACGGCCTGGAGGAGTACTTTCTTTCCAAGCATTCCGGCCTGCCCGCCTACCTCGACCTCTGCCGGCTGCGACACAAGGACGGCCACTATCTCTGGGTGCTTGGCGGCGTCTTCCGCCAGGTATCGCGCAAGCGCGAGCTGCTCCGGGTGATCGGTTTTCACTGCGCCCTTCCGGCGGAGCTGCCCGTCGCCGGGACCCAGGCCGTTCCTCCCGCGTTCCTCGCGGACGCCTTCGCCGAACTTCATGAGGGTGTCCTGCTCACCGACACCGCCGGCCGGATCACGTTTGTCAACGACAAGGCGGCGGAACTCCTCCGGGAGATGCCCGACGTGCTCCGCGGCCGATCGCTTACCGAAGTATTGCCCCTCGTGCACCGCACGAGCGGGCGGCCGGCTGAATTCCCGACCAGCCGGCTGATCGAGCTCGGCCAGGCCGTGGCGCTCAACAACGACTACGCGCTCAGCCGCGGCGATCGGGGCGCTCCTGAGCCGATTTCCTTCAGCGCCCGCCCGGCCCAGAACGCCGCCGGCGCCACCGTCGGTGCGGTCGTCGTCTTCCGCAACCCCGGGCAAATGACGCTCACGCCCGATGAGCTCGTCAAGGCCAACCGCTTCGAGTCGCTCGGCGTGCTGGCGGGCGGCATCGCCCACGATTTCAACAACCTGCTCACCACCGTCCTCGGCGGAGTCTCGCTCGCCAAGGACGTCCGCGATTATTCCAGTCTCGAGGACAGCGAGAAGGCCTGCATGGCGGCCAAAGGGCTGGCCAGGCAGCTCCTGAACTTCGCCAAGGGCGGCGTCGCCACGGAAGCCGTCCTCGCCCCCCTGAACGTGCTCCGCGAAGCGGCGCAAGTGGCGGCCGCCGGCTCAGCCACCGAGGTGTTGGTTGCGGTGGCGCCGGGAACCAGCAACGTCCTGGCCAATCGGGAACAGCTCCGTCAGGTCATTCAGAACCTCGTGGTCAATGCCATCCAGGCCATGCCCGAGGCCCGCCCGGGCCACGTGTGGTTGCGGGCCGGCAATGTCACCCTCGCCGATGGGCAGGTGCCGCCGCTGCCCGCCGGCGGATATGTCCAGTTCGAGGCGCAGGACGACGGCGTCGGCATTCCGCCGGAAAACCTCCAGAAGATTTTCGAGGCCTTCTATACCACGAAGAAGCATGGCACCGGCCTCGGCCTTTCCACCGTGCTCGAAATTGTCCGCAAGCATGGCGGCCAAATCGGCGTGGCCTCGACGGTCGGCTCGGGCACGACCTTCACCATCTTCCTGCCGCAGGCCGAGCAGAAGGCCGAAGTGGAGGCCCACCGCGCGCCCACCCTGAGGTTCGGCACCGGTCGCATCCTGTTCATGGATGACGACGAGAAGATCTGCGCGCTCACCGGGGGCATGCTCGAGAGTCTCGAGTACAAGTTTGACACCGCCCGGAACGGGGAGGAGGCCATCGCGCTCTACAAGCGCTATCTCAACATTGGCCGGCCCTATGACGCGGTCATTCTCGACCTCACCATCATCGGGGGCATGGGGGGCGCCGATACCTACAAGAAGCTCCGCGACCTGGATCCCGACGTGCGGGCGATCATCGCCAGCGGCTACGACAACGAGGAGATGGCGAGGCAATTTCTCGAGATGGGCTTCTGCGGCTACCTGACCAAGCCCTATCGCGTCACCGACCTGGGCCGCATCCTGAAGACGGTGCTCGGCTAAGGCGCTCGCCCGGCGGGTTCCTCCCGCCAGGTGAGCGCATGGCACATCGCCACGCCGGCGGCGTCGGCCTCGTCGGGAGCCAGCACCGCCCCGTGACCGAGCAGCCCCATGATGGTGCGCTGCATCTGTTGTTTGCTCGCCCGGCCCGCCCCCACCACCGCCTGCTTCACCCGCAGCGGCGGATATTCGAAGACGGGGCGGCCGCGCAGCGCCGCGGCGGCAATCGCCGCGCCCCGGGCCGCGCCCAAGATCTGCGCCGTCTGGAAATTCTGCACATAGATCGTCTGTTCGAGCGCGACGTGCCGGACGCCAGCCCCGTCGAGATACGCCGTCACCGCCCGGTGAATCTCCGCCAGCGCCTCCGCCATCGGGAGTCGCGCCGGCACGCGAACGGTGCAAGCGCGCAGGAGAACCGTCGGTCCTCCGGGGACGAACTCGATCAAGGCCAGGCCGGTGCCGCGCAGGCTGGGGTCGATGCCGAGCACGCGGCCGGTGAACGCCGGCCGCCGCAGGTCCGGGGCCTCCGGCCAGGCGCGGGCCGCCAGCGTCCCCGCCAGTTTCGCCTTCCACATCTGCCTGACCGACATGCGAGCCATCGATGAAACCACGAATACACGGACCGTCCGGAAAAGAAACGATTATCCGAAAAACAGCTTCACTCCTGCCACAAGGGTCAGCCCGAGCGCCGTCAGTTCAAACCACCGCTGGTTCAACCGCCGGACGATCCACCGACCGGCCAGCGCCCCCGCCAGCACGGCCGGCGCGAGCAGGAGATTGGTGAGAAGACTGGCCGGCGTGATCATGCCGAGCCCGACCATGAAGGGCACCTTGAAGAGGTTGAGACAGAGAAAGAACACCGCGCTCGTGCCGAGGAACTCCATCTTCGGCAGGCGCATCGCCAGCAAATAGAGGATCATCACCGGCCCGGCCGCGTTGGCCACCAGCGTCGTGAAGCCTGCCAGCACCCCGGCCATGACGGCGAACCACACGGGCGCCGTCGCCGCCCACTCATCGGGTTCCGCCAGGTCCCGACCGGAACGGGCGGCGGCGGACCACCTCCGCCAGACGTGGAGGAAGAACATGGCGACGACAATGCCGCCCACCAACCGGCGCGTCGCGGCATCGTCGAGCCGGTCGAGGGCGAGCGTGCCGAGAATCACCCCGAGGGCAGTCCAGGGAAAGAGGCGCCAGAGGAGGCGCCAGGCGGCATGCCGCCGGTAGGCAGCCACGGCCACGAGATCGCCAAAGATCAGCAGCGGCAGCACGAAGCCCGTGGCCTGCCGGGCGGGAATGACGTTCGCGAACACGGCCACAAACAAAATGCCGAATCCAGCAATGCCCGTTTTCGCCACGCCCACCAGAAATGCGCCGAGCACGACCAGCGCCCATTGCCAAGGTTCGAGGTTCATCTTCGTTGGACCGCGATCGGCGCCCGTCGGTCAAGGCTGGAATCGCGGCACCTCCGCACCTGCGGCGCGGCGCCGGAGCTGGCCGCAGGCGGCGTCGATCTCCTGGCCGCGCGAGCGGCGGAAATGCGCCACCACCCGCCGGGCCCGCAATTCGCCGATGAACGCCTCCGCCGCCGACCGCGCGGAAGGGGCGTAGGCGCGCCCGGTCAGGCTCAGACCGGTCGCGTTGTAATGGAGCAGGTTGACGTGCATCCGCCGGCCCGCCAGCAGCGCGGCGAGCTGCCGGGCCTGTTCCAGAGAATCGTTCACGCCTGCGAGGAGACAATACTGGATCGAGACCGGCCGGCCGTGGTTCCTCGCCTGGAAACGGTCGGCCGCCGCCATGATGTCCTCCACACTGAAGCGCCGGCCGGACGGAATGAGCTGGGCGCGCGTGGCATCGTCCGGCGCATGCAGGGAAACGGCGAGGTTGATGTTCAGGTCCGCCGCCCCCATCGCGTCGATCCCGGGCACAATCCCGACGGTCGATACGGTGATCTGCCGCCAGCCAAGCGAGCCGAGCTCGCCGCCGGCCATGCGCCGGACCGCCTCAAGCACGTTCTCCAGGTTCAACATCGGCTCGCCCATGCCCATGAACACGACTGTCTGCAGCCGTCGGCCGGCGGCCTTGGCTTCGCGGCGCAGATGCAGGAACTGCTCCACCATCTCGCCAGGCGAGAGGTTTCGTTCAAACCCGCTCTGGGTCGTGGCGCAAAAATCGCAGGCCAGGGCGCAGCCCACCTGGGAGGAGACGCAGCCGGCCACCCGGTCTTCCCGGTAGGCCGGCATGACCACCGACTCGACGGTTCTTCCGTCCGCCAGCCTGAGCAACAGCTTGATCGTTCCGTCCGCGGCAACCTGCCGGGCCGCCAAGGCGGAGGCCAATCCCCCGCCGTCCGCTCCGATCCGGGCCTGGAGTCCGCGGGGCACGGCGAGCACCGGCCAGCCCACCTCGCCGCCATTTGCGTAGAAGCTTCGCAACAGCGGTTTCGCATGGGCGGCCTTGAAACCCCAGGCCTCCAACTGACGCTGGAACTGGGCGAGGTTGTAGTCGGAAAGTGAATTCATATCGCGGCGCTGGGCATGACCTGGCCCGCTTCCACCCGGAAAACCTGCCAGTGCCCCAGGGCGGCATCGTCGGGCAGGCTCGTGCCCGTGGCAATGATCTGCAGGGTCGGGTCCAGCGCGGCCCAGAAGCGCCGGCGCCGCTCGGGATCGAGTTCGCCCAGCACGTCGTCGGCCAGCAGAACCGGCGGCACCCCGGTGCGTTCCTGGCAAAGCGCGGCCTGGGCCAGCCGAAGCGCCAGCACGAGGCTGCGTTGCTGGCCTTCCGAGGCAACCTCCCGAGCCGGATGACCTTCGAGCGTAAACTCGAGGTCGTCACGATGCGGCCCGCGTTGGGTGGTCTTCAGCAATCCGTCGCGCACCCGGCTGGCGGCGAGCACTGCCGCAAAGGCCTGTTCATCGGGTTGGTCGAAATCCGGCGCATAGGCGAGCCCGGCGGCCTCGGCCGCCGGCGCGAGGCGACCGTAGGCCATCCGCAAGTGCGCGGCCAATACTCCGACGCCCTCCGCGCGCAGGGCGATGAGCCGGGCGCCCGCCGGCGCCAACTGGGACTCGAACGCCGCGAGCTCCGCGCCGCCTCGCCCGGCCTTGAGCAGGCTGTTCCGTTCCGCCAGCGCGCGATGATAGGTCTGCAACGTGCTGAGGTATTCAGGATTCGTCGCCGCCAGGGCCAGGTCGAGCCAGCGGCGGCGCCCAGCGGGCGTCCCGCGCACGAGCAATTGGTCCTGCGACGAGAATACCACCGTCGGAAACCTGCCCACGTAATCCGTCAGGCGGGTGACACGCTCCTGATCGCACCAGACCTCCTTCCCGTCCGCGCCCAGCTTGATCGTGACCATCGTGTCCCCGAGGCGCTCATGCGCCAGCTCACAAGCTACGGCCGTTTCCGTCTGCCCGTGGGCAATCACCTGCCGCGCCTCGATCGTTCGGAACGAGCGCAAGGCGGTGAGAAAACCCGCCGCCTCGAGCAAGCTGGTCTTCCCCTGCCCGTTCGCGCCGACCAGGAAATGCTGCCGGCCCTCGAAGGCGAGGCTCGCCAACCCCACATTGCGCCAGTTCTGAACTGTGAGTCTGCGCAGACGCATGATCTCCGCTCAGGGTTGGATTGAACCGGGCAATGGTGACCTCCCCAGTCCGGCTTTCGTCACTTTCCCGGCGCCCGGCGTGAGCGGAGGCATCGCGTTGCATTCGGAATACGGCACGCCTGCACCCTTCAACACCCCGCCTCCGGACGCAAGCCGCCGCCGCGGCCCGCCAATTATTCCGTCGCGATTTTCGCGATCTTCGATCTAATCCAAACCATGAATTTCGACGTCTGTCTGCAGGAAACCGTGCGAACGTTTCAGGCTTTGCAAGCCATCCGCCCGCAGATCGATTGTGCCGGCGACATGATCCTCCGCACGCTCAAGGCTGGCCAGAAGCTGCTGATTTGCGGCAACGGCGGAAGCGCCGCCGAGGCGCAGCATTTCTCGACCGAGCTCGTCGGCCGCTATTTCAAGACCCGCCGCTCGCTCCCGGCCGTCGCGCTGACCGCCGACGGCACGCTGCTGTCCTGTATCGGCAACGACTTCGGCTACGACGACGTTTTTGCGCGCCAGATCGAGGGGCTCGCCCAGCCGGGCGATCTCCTGGTGGTCTTCACTTCCAGCGGGAACTCCGAGAGCATTCTGCGCGCACTCCGCGCGGCGCAGCGGCTCCAGTTGGAGACCATCGCCTTCCTCGGTCGCGGCGGCGGCAAGGCCAAGGGGTTGGCGACCTGCGAGCTGGTTGTTCCCGGGACCAGTGGCCGCGCCGCACAGGAGGCGCACCTCTTCCTGCTCCATACCTTCTGCGAACGGATCGACGAGGAATTCGCGCAGCGGATTCCTTAGCGGTTTCCCGACCCGCGATCCGGCCGTAGTACCGCTTGGCGGGTTTGGCTTGCCGGCTGCCGCGGGCGGCGTCTTGCTCGCGCCCTTATGAGCACCACTTCCACTCCGGCCGAACACGCCGTCATCAAGACTTCCTATGGCGAAATGACCGTCGCTTTCTGGCCCGAAGTCGCCCCGAAGACAGTTGAGAATTTCAAGAAGCTCGCCCGCGAGGGCTTCTACGACGGCACGGCGTTCCACCGCATCATCAAGGGCTTCATGATCCAGGGTGGCTGTCCCAACACCCGGGAAGGCGCCTCCGGCATTCCCGGCACCGGCAGTCCCGGCTACAAGCTCAAGGCGGAATTCAACGCCAAGGCGCACGAACGTGGCGTCCTGTCGATGGCGCGCTCGGCGCATCCCGACTCCGCCGGCAGCCAGTTCTTCATCTGCCACGGGGCCGCGCGCTTTCTCGACAAGCAGTACACCGCGTTCGGCGAGGTCGTGAAGGGGCTCGATGTGCTCGACCGGATCGCCAACGTTCCCTGCTCCGCGAGCGGCGGGGAAAAGAGCACGCCGATCGAACGCATCGCACTCGAGAGCGTCGTGATCGTGCCAGCGTAGCCACGGGTTCTTTGGCGCGGCTTCGCGGCACCTTTCGGTGGCGCCGAACGGTGACCAGCGATTTCGCCGGTCGAAAACTGGCGCCACCTGACCACCAAATGCCCGGCCCCTCCGCGCGTTGACTTGAGCTTGGCAGCGATCCCGCAATCGGGCACAACGCTCAACCATGAACACGGCGGTCGTCTATGCCCCGGCAATCGGTGTGGTCCTCGGCCTGCTGTTCCTCTGGGGCAGCCTGCACCTGCGGCGGAAACGCCGCCTGATCGACGATCTGCCCACCGCCAAGGCCCAGGGAGTCTTCATCGGCCTGGTGGAACTGAAGGGCACCGCCGAGATCGAGGCGCCGCTCTCCGGGTTCCTCAGCGGCCAGCGTTGCGTGCAGTATCACTACCACGTCGACGAACATTGGTC
>Ga0182021_10005746_pt1 | contig 14737 bp, 8 predicted proteins | sample 612E3MmetaG_FD_120493 | JGI IMG/M metagenome (GOLD analysis project Ga0182021, IMG submission 120493) | Permafrost microbial communities from Stordalen Mire, Sweden - 612E3M metaG (Illumina Assembly) | ecosystem: Environmental > Terrestrial > Soil > Wetlands > Permafrost | place: Sweden... | reverse complement strand
CACGTTGCCGCTGCAATAGGCGTCCATCAAACCCGGTACGCCAAGCGTCGAATCGGGGCGGAACACCCGTGGATCGATAAAATCGTCGTCCACCCGCCGGTAAATCACATGCACCTGTTGCGGCCCTTCTGTGGTGTGCATGTAAACCTTTTGTTGATGCACGAACAAATCCTGGCCTTCGACCAGTTCCACACCCATTTGACTGGCGAGGTAGGCGTGTTCGAAATAGGCGCTGTTATAAGATCCGGGCGTCATCACCACAATGACCGGATAAGCGACATTCGGCGGCGCCGCTTCGCGCAGGGTGTTGAGCAGCATTTGCGGATAGTGTTCGACCGGCTCGACGGTATGTTTGGCAAACAATTCCGGAAATAAACGCATCATGGTTTTACGGTTTTCCAGCATATAGGAAACTCCGGACGGCGTACGCAGATTGTCTTCCAATACATAGAAATCGTTTTTTGCAACCCGTACCAGATCAATCCCGGCGATATGGGCATAAACCTGATTAGGCAGGTCGACGCCCTGCATCTCGGGGCGATACTGCGCGTTATCCAACACCTGATGAGCACTGATCACGCCGGCCTTAATGATTTCTTTGTCGTGATAAATGTCGTGCATAAAGGCATTAAGCGCGCGCACCCGTTGTTTGAGACCCAATTCCAAACGCTGCCATTCCGTCGCGCCGAAAATACGCGGGACTATGTCAAATGGAATCAGACGCTCCGTGTCGTCTGTTTCGCCGTAGACTGCAAAGGTAACGCCCAGTCGCCGGAACAATAACTCGGCTTCAGCGTTTTTACGCTTCAACGTGCCCTCCGGCAAATCTTTTAACCAGTGTCCGTAGTGTTTATAAATTTCACGAACGGCTCCATTATCGGCGTACATTTCGTTAAAATATTTTTTTAAAATTTTCGTATTCATGCTTAATCTTATGAAGAAGTCTTTCGTTAAAATATTTTTTGTTTTTCTTAAAACATTAAGCAAGTGTTAGGCCATAATTATATAAGCTTGTTTATGATGCGAAATAAGGATGCCTACAGCGATTACTGCGCCGGAACGGCTGGTTGTTTAATGGCTGCTATCTATTCTAGGGCTCTTATGGGTGCAATGCTAATGTTTTAGGCATTGCGCCAACAATATGACCAGAGTAGCGTAAAATACCTCTATGATTATAGAGGAAGATAAATTTTTTGAGCATAATATTAAATTTTTAAAAAAACTGAAATGTGGAACAATTCATGCTTTAGCTATTGCATGCTGCTTACTAAAACAAAGTTGTTGTAGTAGCCAAACTCCCATCGGGCAACAGGAAGAAAAATTATGACCATACGCGTCGCCATTCGTCACAAAACGGTATACAGCTTTGACCGGCCGGTATCGTTGTCGCCTCATGTATTTCGATTACGTCCGGCGGTACATAGCCGTACGCCCATCAAGGCTTACGCCTTGCGCATCGAGCCGAAAAATCATTTTATCAATTGGCAGCAAGATCCTTTCGGCAATATTGTTGCGCGGGTGGTATTTCCTGATAAATGCCAAAAACTCAGCGTTGAAGTTGAAGTTATCGCCGATATGACGGTGATTAATCCCTTCGATTTTTTTGTTGAGGATTATGCCGAGAACTATCCGTTTAAATACGATGCCATGACCCTCAAAGAGCTGCAACCCTACCTGGAAGTCACTGAAAATGGCCCGTTATTGGTGCAGTGGGTCAAAGAACTGGATGTCGGCAAACGCTCCATCAATGATTTTTTAGTCGATATTAACCGCAAAGTTTTTGCCGCAATCAGTTATAACATACGCATGGAAGTGGGCATACAAAGCTGTGAAGATACGCTGAAAATACTCAGTGGCTCATGCCGGGATTCGGCGTGGCTGCTGGTGCAGGTTTTGCGCCATCTGGGGCTGGCCGCCCGCTTTGTGTCCGGTTATCTGGTGCAGCTGACCTCCGATATAAAATCGCTGGACGGGCCATCGGGGCCGGAGCATGATTTCACCGACCTGCATGCGTGGACGGAAGTCTATATACCCGGCGCCGGCTGGATAGGCCTGGATCCTACGTCGGGCTTGTTGGCGGGCGAGGGCCATATTCCATTGGCGTGTACGCCCGATCCTGCCAGCGCCGCGCCGGTCACCGGCGGCACCGACAAGTGCGAAGTGGCGTTTGAATTTTCCAATACCGTGGATCGTTTGCACGAAGATCCGCGCGTCACCAAGCCTTATACCGATGAACAGTGGTATCACATCGACGCCTTGGGTCAATACGTCGATAAACGGCTGATTGAGGATGATGTGCGGCTGACGATGGGCGGGGAACCGACCTTTGTTTCGGTCGATGATATGGAAGGCGATGAATGGAACACGCACGCTGATGGTGCAAACAAGCGTGACCTTGCACAACAATTGACCATTCGTTTACGCGATGAGTTTGCCAAGGGCGCAATGCTGCATTACGGTCAAGGCAAATGGTATCCCGGCGAGCCGTTGCCGCGCTGGCAATACGGCATATTCTGGCGTAAAGACGGCGCATCAATCTGGCGTAACCCGTCGTTGCTAGCCGATATTAATAAAGATTACGGGCATACGGTTAAGCAGGCGCAAAAATTCATACAGCAAATCAGCCGACATTTGGGTGTGCATACCCGCTATGTAGCCACGGCTTTTGAAGACAGTTTTTATTATCTCTGGCAGGAAGGCACGATACCCGAAAATATCGATCCTTTAAAAAGTAATTTAAAAGACTCTATCGAGCGCAAAACGTTAACCAAACTATTGGATACCGGTTTAGACCAGCCCGCAGGTTTTGCCTTGCCGATAAAATGGAATGGCGCTGAGCTGTGCTGGCAGAGCGGCCCCTGGGATTTCCGGCGCGGCGCGATGTTTTTAATCCCCGGCAATTCGCCGATGGGCATGCGTTTGCCGTTAGCCAGCCTGCCTTGGGTTGCGCCGGACAAGCGTGATCCTACCGAACCCCAAAGCCTGTTTGAAGATTTGCCGGAATTGGCCGATTATTACGGCGAGGTGATGCGCCGCTACAGCCGCCTGGATGCCAAAACCAATGAACATCCCGAAATTATCGAACAGGAAACCGGCGATGACGAGGCGATAGAAGTTGAAGTGCCGCATACCGCGCTGTGTGTGGAAGCCAGGGAAGGGCGCTTGTATATCTTTATGCCGCCGTTGACCTCGTTGGAACATTATCTGGAACTGGTCGCGGCCATTGAAGCCACCGCCGAAAGTCTGGCTATACCTGTGGTATTGGAAGGTTATGAGCCGCCGCGCGATTATCGCGTCGAACGCTTAATGGTGACGCCTGATCCCGGTGTTATCGAAGTGAATATACATCCGTCCAAAACCTGGCAGGAGTTGGTGAACAAAACCACCGTGCTTTATGATCTGGCGCACCAAACTCGGCTGGGCACCGAAAAGTTTATGCAGGACGGGCGTCATACCGGCACCGGTGGCGGCAACCATATTACCATGGGTGCGGAGATGCCCACCGATAGCCCGATATTGCGCCGCCCCGATTTATTGCGCAGCCTGGTTACCTACTGGCAACATCATCCCGGTTTGTCGTATTTGTTTTCAGGCATGTTTATCGGCCCGACCAGTCAAGCGCCGCGCGTCGATGAAGGCCGGGATGAAAAACTTTATGAACTGGAAATCGCCTTTCAACAAATGCCTGAAGGCGAAACGCCAGCGCCGTGGCTGGTTGATCGCCTGCTGCGCCATTTGCTGACCGATATTACCGGCAACACCCATCGTTCCGAGTTTTGTATCGATAAACTCTATTCGCCGGACAGTTCCACAGGAAGATTGGGCATACTCGAGCTGCGCTCCTTCGAGATGCCGCCGCATGCGCGCATGTCGCTGGTGCAGACCGTATTGCTGCGATCCTTGATCGCCTGGTTCTGGCGCGTACCTTACAAGCACGATTTAGTGCGCTGGGGAACCGAGCTGCATGACCAGTTTATGTTGCCGCATTATGTACGCGAAGACATGAAACGAGTGACTCAAGACCTGCAACGTGCCGGTTTCGGCTTTGACCTGGAATGGCTGGATCCGTTTTTCGAATTCCGCTTTCCGCGCTATGGTAATACCCTGATAGACGGCGTGGACATGGAATTGCGTTTTGCAATCGAACCCTGGCATGTACTGGGCGAGGAAGTTAGCAGCACCGGCACTGCGCGTTATGTGGATTCGTCGGTGGAGCGTTTGCAGGTGTCAGTCACCGGATTTACCGAGGGTCGTTATGTCGTCACCTGTAACGGCAGGCGATTGCCCATGCGCAACACCGGCCGTAAAGGCGAGTTTGTCGCCGGCGTACGTTATCGGGCCTGGCAGCCGCCTTCGGCCTTGCACCCCACGATTGCGCCACATACGCCGCTGGTTTTCGATATGATCGATACCTGGAACGGTCGTTCGGTGGGCGGTTGCACCTATTATGTCGCTCATCCCGGCGGTCGCAGTTATGACGATTTTCCGGTCAATGATTATGCGGCGGAAACCCGGCGCATGACGCGTTTTTGGGATTACAGTCATACGCCGGGCGTTATCATACGTCCGCCGCTGGCTTCATCGCCGGTTGCGGCCTCGGATAAGCCGTTATTGGCAACGTTTAGCGTTACTGATGCCGCGCCCAGGGCGATGGCGCCGCCTGCGGAAGAATTGAGTACGGAGTATCCGTTTACGCTGGATTTACGCCATCGCAGCCGGTAATTTATCATTCAAAAATTTTTTGTACCACAAAGAGCACGAAGGACACGAAGGAAAATTTATTCATCGTTCCCATGCTCCGCGTCTCGCACCGCAGGAGCTGTGCAGGATTCGTTCCCACGCCGGAGCGTGGGAACGATATAATATGGCAACGCATGTCGAATAAGCAGATAGTAATAACGACATAAACACGGGGACTAATTTAAATGAGCGATAAATTAAAAGCACTGACTCCAGCAACATTGATACTGGAAGGTAATAGTTATTCATTGCCTACCTACATCGGCGTTGAAGGCGAAAAAGCCATCGATATTACCAAGTTGCGCAGCCAAACCGGCTATGTAACCCTGGATGACGGTTACGGCAATACCGGCGCTTGTGAAAGCGCCATCACTTATATCGACGGCGAAAAAGGCATACTCCGTTATCGCGGCTATCCTATAGAAGAATTGGCCGAACATTCGCGGTTTGTCGAGGTCGCTTATTTGTTGCTGTATGGCGAATTGCCCAGTAGCGAGCAATTGTTGACTTTTTCAACCCGTCTTAATGAGTCATCCATCATTCATGAAGATGTGCATCATTTTTTCAGCGGCTTTCCGCGCGGCTCTCATCCTATGGGCATACTGGCGACTATGGTGGCATCGTTGTCTACATTTTATCCGCTGCCCGACCAGTTGGATGCCGATACGGAAGTGCAAATTGTCGCCAATCTAGTTTCTCAGGTGCGCACTATTGCCGCCTTTTCGTATAAAAAATCAATCGGTGAACCGCTGGTTTATCCGTCCATCAAGTACAAATACACCAGCAACTTTCTAAATATGATGTTCTCATCGCCCGTGCGCGATTATCAACTGGATCCCGACATCGTCCGCGCCATTGATATGTTGTTGATACTGCATGCGGATCATGAACAAAACTGTAGCACGTCATCGGTGCGCACGGCGGGTTCCAGTATGGCTAATGTGTATGCGGTCATTACCGCAGGTATTGCCGCGCTTTGGGGGCCGCGCCATGGCGGCGCCAATCAGGAAGTGATTAAAATGCTGGAACAGATCCATGCCGAAGGCGGCGATGGCACCGAGTTTATCAATCAGGCCAAAGACAAGAATTCCGGGCGCAGGCTGATGGGTTTCGGTCACCGGGTTTATAAAAACTTCGACCCCCGCGCCCAGGTCTTAAAACAGCATTGCGATAAGTTGCTGAATAAACCCGGCGTCAACGATCCGCTGTTGGATATCGCCAGACGGCTGGAAGAGATTGCGCTCAATGACGACTATTTTATTTCCCGGAAATTGTATCCTAATGTGGATTTTTACTCGGGGCTGATCCTGCGTGCGGCGGGCATCCCCACCAATATGTTCACCGTTATCTTTGCGATAGGCCGTATGCCCGGCTGGCTGGCGCATTGGCGGGAAATGATCCACGGCGAGCAGGTCACTATTTACCGTCCCCGCCAAATTTATGTCGGCGAGACTTTGCGTCATTATCAGTCTATTAATGAACGGATATAAATAAACAAAAGGAATGATCCGTGCCTGATACCAAACCTCCGGCCAACGAATTAGGCTCGCAATATTATGCTACGCAATTGGGCGTTTACGATGAAATGTATGCCGCTGAAAATAAAGCGCTGCCTTATTGGCAGCGTTTTATGGCGGCGCTGGACAGCATGGGCAGCGAAAAACTGGAGCTGCGCCGCCGGGAAGCCCAGCGGCTGTTGCGTGAAAACGGCGTTACCTACAATGTTTACGGCGATGCGCAAAACCTGATCCGGCCGTGGCGGCTGGATCCCGTTCCCTTATTGATCAGCAGCGAAGAATGGACGGTTATCGAGGCGGGCCTTAAGCAACGTGCCGAGCTGCTTGACTTGATACTGAAAGACCTATACGGCAAACAAACCCTGTTAAAAAAGGGCTTGTTGCCTGCCGAGCTGATTTTCGGTCATGAAGGTTTTTTGCATGCCTGCGTCGGCATCGAGCAAACCCGGCAGCGACAGTTGACGCTGTATTCGGCGAATCTTGCCCGCGGCCCCAACGGGCGCATGTGGGTATTGGATGACCGCACCCAGGCGCCTTCGGGTTTCGGCTATGCCTTGGAAAACCGCACGGTGATGCGGCGGGTTTTATCCGATATTTTTCGGGAAACGCATGTACACAGGTTGTCCGGCTTTTTTAAGTCTATGCGCAAGGGGCTGGTGGATATTGCGCCGCACAATAAGGAAGATCCCCGCATCGTCGTGCTCACGCCGGGGCCGCTCAACGAAACTTATTTCGAACACGCTTATCTGGCGGCTTATCTGGGTTTTACCCTGGTACAGGGCGGCGACCTGACGGTGCGTGACGGTCGGGTCTGGCTTAAATCATTGGAGGGCTTGCAAGCGGTCGACGTTATTTTACGCCGCGTCGACGACTCTTTTTGCGATCCTTTGGAATTGCGCAGCAGCTCACAGCTGGGGGTGGCAGGATTGCTGGATGTGGTGCGGCGCGGCAATGTCGCGATTGCCAATCCGCTGGGCAGCAGTGTCCTGGAAAATCCCGGTTTGCTGGCGTTTTTACCCCGATTATCGCGTCATTTTTTAAACCAGGAACTTAAGCTGTCCTCGGTGGCGACCTGGTGGTGCGGGCAGCGTCGCGAGCGCGATTTTGTGTTGCAAAATCTGGATAGATTGGTCATTAAACCCATCAATCGTAGTCAGGGCAATTATACGGTATTCGGCGGCCTGTTAAGCAGTCAGGAAAAAGAATCCCTGCGCCGCCGGATTATCGCTAAACCGCATGGTTTTATAGGCCAGGAACAAGTCAGTTTTTCTACGTTACCGGCGTTTATCGACCATCATATCGAACCGCGTAACGCTGTTTTACGCAATTTTGTGGTTGCCAACGGCGATGATTATGTGGTGATGCCCGGCGGTTTAACCCGCATTGCCCGCCAAAAAGATAATTTTATCGTCTCCAATCAGGCCGGCGGCATCAGCAAAGACACCTGGATATTGGCCGCCGAACCGGATAAGCCGGTCAGTTTATGGATACAACCCCGGCATAATCAATTGATCGATGTCGTCACCGAACCATTAACCAGTCGCGCCGCCGACAATCTGTTTTGGGTGGGTCGCCATCTTGAACGCATAGAAGCGGCAACCCGGCTGTTGCGCACGGTTTTGCTGAAATACCGGGAAACGCTGGAAGTTAAAGATTCCGTCGATAATGATTGCCTTAAGGTATTGTTACGGACATTGACCCTGGTCACCGGCACTTATCCGGGCTTTATCAAAGGCGATCCACAACGCCTGAAAACACCCGATGCCGAATTGCTGTCGTTGGCTAAAGACAGTCATCGCAAAGGTACTTTGACAGAGAATATTCAGGCTTTTGTCCATGCGGCATTCAGTAGTCGCGACTTGTGGTCGCAAGATACCTGGCGCAGCGTCGATAATATTCAACGCCGATGGCAACAACGGGTCGTCAATAATCAAGACCTCACTATCGAACAGTTGCCGAGTCATCTGGACGATTTAATTACCGGACTTGTCGCCTTTATCGGTTTAACCGGCGAGAGCATGACCCGCGAAGCCGCCTGGTTGATGCTGGACAGCGGGCGCAGGCTGGAGCGGGCGCTGGCGTTGATTGCATTGCTGCGCTCGACCTTGGCGCTGCGACACGAAGACGTCTTGCAAAATCAGATGCTGGAGGCGGTGTTGGTGACTACGGACAGCCTAACGATTTATCAGCGCCGCTACCGGTCTTTTATTCAGTTACCGATGGTGCTGGCGTTATTGTTGCTGGATGAAACCCATCCGCGCTCGGTCGCTTATCAACTGCATCAGTTATCCATCCATGTGGACGCCTTGCCGCGAGCCAGGAGCAAAAGTCGGCTCAGCGAAGAAGAACGCCTGATTTTAAAAGCCTATACCGATTTGCGTCTGTGTGATGTGCTTGAATTAACCCAGGTTGATGAAAATGACGGCATTTATGCAAAGTTGGATCAGGTGCTGTCGAATACGGCTGATTTATTATGGCGTATGGGGGAGGTGATTGCAGAAGCTTATTTCAGCCATTCCCAGACCTCGCAGCTGATGGTGCAAAACACCCCCGAGGACGAGCTATGAAATACCGCATCACCCACACCACCTGCTATCGCTATAGCCAGCCGGTAGGCTTGTGTCAGAATGAGGCCCGATTACAGCCCCGCGATTTCTGGCGTCAGCGCTGTGACAGCAGCCGCTTTGACATAACGCCGACGCCTTCTGATTTTCACGAGCGGATTGATTTTTTCGGCAATCGTGTGGCTTATTTCGCTATCCAGCAAGCGCACACTCAACTGACCGTCACCGCCATCAGCGACGTGACGATATTTCCCAAACAAAATACCGTGGATTTGTTTAATCAACCGACCTGGGAGCAGGTGCGTAGCCTGTTACAGGAAATGCCGACACAGGGGCAAGCACAAAGCCAGCAGGGGCAGAGTCAAAGCCAAGTGCAAAATCAGGAACTATCGCCTGACATACTGGAAGCCCGGCAGTACCTGCTGGATTCGCCTATGATCACAGTGGCGCCGGAACTGGCCGCTTATGCGCAAAATTCATTCCAGCCTAATCGTGCGTTGGTCGATGTCGTGCATGACTTAATGGGGCGTATTTATAAGGACTTTACTTATGACCCGACCTTTACTACGATTGCCACGCCTTTGTCCGAGGTGCTTAGTCACCGCCGGGGCGTTTGTCAGGATTTCGCCCATCTGGCTATCGGCTGTTTGCGGGCTTACGGCATCGCCGCGCGCTACATCAGCGGTTATGTCGAAACCTTGCCTGAACCCGGCAAGCAGCGATTGGTCGGAGCGGACGCCTCACATGCCTGGTTTTCGGTTTATAGTCCCGGCAGCGGCTGGCTGGATTTCGATCCGACCAATAATACCGTGCCGCTGGATCAACATATTACGCTGGCCTGGGGCCGCGATTATGCCGATGTCACGCCGCTTAAAGGCATCGCTTTCGGTGGCGGACAGCATACGCTGTCGGTATCGGTGGACGTGTTGAGGTTGGAATAATCAGCAAAAAAGCAAATACCTACCTACCACAGAGGCGCAGAGATCACAGAGAATCAAAATAATGGATTTTTTCGGTTACTCATTTTTTAACCCAATAATTTATCTCTGTGTCTCTGTGGTTTATTTTTCTTTCTAGATTTATCGGAGTTTATATGAGTACCATACATCTTGTCGGCGGCGAAAAAGGCGGCGTAGGCAAATCGGTGGTTGCGCGGTTGCTGGCGCAATACATGATTGATCATGACGTCCCTTTTATTGGTTTTGATACCGACCGGTCGCACGGTTCGTTGCTGCGTTTTTACGCGGATTACGCCTCGCCTACAGTCATCGATAATTACCAAAGCCTGGACGCCATTATAGAAACGGCTACAGCGCAACCCGAGCAGCGCATACTGGTCGATCTGGCGGCGCAAACCCATCATCCGCTGGCGCAATGGATAGACGAATCCGGTGTGCTGGAATTGGCGGAAGAATTGGGGATTAGGCTTTGTTATTGGAATGTCATGGATTCGGGCAAAGATTGCGTGGATCTGCTGGACAAGCTGCTCACGCAATTCAACACCCGGCTTAATTATGTGTTGGTGCAAAACCGGTTGCGCGACGAACACTTTAATATCCTGGAATCTTCGGGCGTTAAAGAGCGAGCCTTGGCTTTTGATGCAAAAGTTATCACCCTAAAGCGTCTGCATGCGCCGGTAATGACTAAGATAGACAATAACAGCTACAGTTTTTGGGCCTCAAAAAACAAAGACGCCGATAGCCTCAATCCCTTGGGCTTGCTGGAAAGACAGCGGGTTAAAATCTGGCTCAATCATGCTTATGGAGAAATTGAATCGGTAGGCGTTTGATAGCGCTTATCGCACACCAATTAACTCAAGACTTAGCATCACAAGCTTAATATCAGTTATTTAAGGAGTTTATCTGCATGAAATTGAAAGTTAGTTGTGATCTCCGTTTTGAGATAGTTGAATCGAGCGTTTTAATTTTAATACTGCGTCCTTTTCGAGGCGCCCAGCAATGGATTAACCGTGAAAGCTATATTATTGAACCTGAAATATCGATCATAGAAAGCACTGACAGCTTTGGTAACTCGTGCCAGAATTTGGTTGCACCTGTCGGCGATGTTTTAATCTATACCTCGGCTGAGGTCATGGTTGCAGATAATGTCGATATAGCGCCGGGGGCTTGTTTTGTTGAAATCCAGTATCTTCCTATCCAGGCGCTACCTTTTTTGTTACCGAGCCGCTATTGCGAATCCGACCGCTTTGGCGATTTGACCAGGGACATAACGATGGATGCTCTGCCGGGTTACGATCAAGTCAACAGAATTACGGATTGGGTTCGGGATTCTATAGATTACTTGCCCGGCACCAGTGAATTTCCACTGTCAGCGGTTGAAGTGCATCATTTGGGTCATGGCGTATGCAGAGACCTTGCCCAGCTCGCCATAGCGCTGTGCCGCAGTATCAGCATACCGGCGCGACTGGTCGTAGGTTTCCTACATAATCTGCAACCGATGGATTTACATGCCTGGTTTGAGGCTTATGTCGGAGGCCGATGGTATACCTTTGACCCCACGCAACAACACTTGCAGGGCGGACGGGTGATTATCGCTTTTGGACGCGATGCGGCGGATGTGTCGATATTTCATCAGTTCGGTTCCGGTTGTCTATTGAACAGCATGGACGTACGTGTTGATTTGCTGGATAATTGACCAATTAACAATTTATAACAACGGCTAAACGGTCATGACTTATTGTATTGCAGCTTCTATAAACGAAGGACTTATCCTGGTTTCTGATTCAAGAACCAATGCCGGTATTGATAACGTCAGCACGCACGGCAAAATGCATGCATTTAATACGAACAGCGATCGTAAGATTGTGTTGCTGTGCGCCGGTAATCTGGCGACTACGCAAGCCGTTTTAGAGCAACTGCACCCCGACAAGATCAAGAACGCCGAAATCAATTTTAATAATGTGGAAAGCCTGTTCGAGGCCGCCGAATATTTAGGCCATGTCAGTGTTGAAAAACAAAAACAACACACTGGCGCTCAAGGACAATCTGGATTTAACCCGACCGCCAGCTTTATTTTAGCGGGTCAAATCGGGGCCGACTCGCATGGCGCTTTTATGGTTTATGCGGAAGGCAACACCATAACCAGTTCGGCCAACACGCCTTTTTTGCAAATCGGTGAGAGCAAATACGGCAAACCGATACTCGATCGTTTCCTTAAACTGAACACCTCCATAGACGAAGCGGCGCGCTGCTGCCTGGTGTCTATGGATTCCACCATCCGCAGTAACGCCAGCGTTGGCGCGCCGGTGGAAATGCTGATTTACCGTAAAAACAGCTTTAGCCTGGACGAGTATTACTGCTTCGACGACGATGACGATTATCTGTTGCAGCTAAGACGCAGTTGGGAAACCAAACTGCGCGAGGCAGTTGCGGCCTTGCCTACCTTGAATAAAGGCTCGGTGAGGCCGATGCGGGTGGATTTGTAGGCGGATAATTGGTTTAGGTTATTTCCGGGAAAGAATATCCCTTTAAGAATCTGATTCATAGAAAAGAAAAGTCCACGAAAAGCACGAAAAAAGTAGCCGAAATGATAGGTTGCGATATATTTCGTGGGCTTTGTGTCTTTCGTGGACGAACTCTTTTGGTAAATTAATTATTGGAAAATACCTTAAAACTCTGGCGCTGATTTATTCCAGACCCGTTTCAGCGAATGTGTGCTGACCACATCCTACCCCCATGACCGATAAAGGCGCAGTCGCCAGCTTGCGCGACTGGCTGAATGACAACGAGATAACACCATGATTAATCAAATGACCCTTAACGGCGTTAAGGGCGTGATTACTTGTGATTCGGCATGAAGATGGGCCGCGTCGGTTGCATCAAAGCTCAGCGCCAAAAACAGATTGGCGCCCGGTTTGGTGATATGGCGGATTTCAGTATCAATAGTCACAATGATCTTCCTTTTATTTGGTAAGGCGCAAAATGAGAGCAGCTTGGTTAAAGTGGAAGGCTCTCCTAAAGATAGAGCTGTTTATAGGCATCAATCTGTTCGGAAAAACTTCCATTAGCTTGCGCCAAAGCGTCCAGATCGGCTGTTAATAGCGCCTTAATGTCGGCTAGTCGGGCAACCTTTAAATCAAGCAATTTTTGCACTTCAGTTTCCGCTTTCGCCTTATCGCCTTGTAAATAAAGACTGGCTGATAAGCAGTAATATGCGTAGCTTTTTTTCTCATCTAATTTAACCAGCTCGATTACTTTTCCGGTGGGCATTTCAAAATACCAGGCCTCTTGATTTTCCGGCTTCATCATAACCGTTTCATCATCCAGCCATTCAAGCGCTTGCTTTTGATAACTCTGTGCCTGACTTAAATATTTAAGCTGCCAGTAAATCTTCGCGCTCTCAAGCGAGGACAACGGGTATTCTTTATTTATTCCATATTCCCTAATAGCTTCTTCGTAATAGTGTTGTTTAAAATAAACAGCCGCCAGGTTGTTTCGATATTTAGGCGTGGGCGATATGTCTATGGCTTTCAACGATTCAACCTTGGCAGTTCCCAGATTGCCTTGTTGGTTATAAAGCCTGGACAAATCATAATGGGCTTCAGCCAGCTTGGTATTTTTCTCTATCGCCTGATTATAATGCTGTACGGCCTTATCGGGCTGATCATTCGTCGCATAAAACTCACCCAGAAATAAATTAACATAGGCGTCGTCTGGATTTTCTTGATAAAGACTATCAATGGCGTATTTAAATCCAGACTGGGATAATAATTGCCGAATCTGTGCTAATCTCAAGCCCCATGCGGCTTGCTGATTTTGTCCATTGGATTTAAGTTCCGCCTCAAAAATCCGTTCAGCATCGGCGTAACGGCCCATATTTAACGCATTATCCCCTTCGACGATTAATTGATCAGCAACGACTTCAGGTTTTTTTGATACATCATAAAGGTAGGCTATTCGACCGCCCACTGCTATCGCTACGATTATTGCAACGGCAAGGCTAATCTTTTTTATGTAATTCCATAGCTTGGGTAAAAAATTCATGGTTTCGTCCTAATTTGTTGTCAACGATAATGCAATGACAACTTCTTTATTATCCCTGTCAGGATCAATCACAGTATCAAGAATAAATACTCGTTCGACCGGTATGCCTACCGTCTGAACAATATACTTTGCAACTGTTTGCGCTCGGGCCGAAGCGAGCTGTTTAAGTCGATCCTGTTCCGGCTTGATAATGGTAAAAAGCTTCTGTTTGGCAATTTCATAAAAATCACCCGCCTTGGGATTCATCAGTTGCGGCGTCCCTAAAAATGATTTTTGCGCCAGCAGCGGAAATTTTTCAATAAACATATCCGCTAATAAACGCTTGTAATCGTCGGCAGAAAGTTCGACATATTCATGACGTATTTTTTTATCGGTATTTTTATTGATTTCATCGGCCCTGCGTTTTTTAAGCAGCTCATATAAGGCATCTTCCCGGATAATCGGCCAGTCCTGTTCCACGAAAGCTGCGCCTTTAATGTCCAAGTTCAATACCGGTCGATCTTTTAGCGCTTTGGCTAAAGTGTCCAGCTTTGCCTGCTGCGGCGGGGTCAAATACGAATTGCCTGCGGGAAAGCCAATCGTGCTCATGTCTTCTTCGCTGCCTATTAGCGCAGCCAGCGCCCGGAAAGGCGAGGTGATCACTTTGCTAAGCACATTGATCAACGCATCGGTAACAATGGCGCCTACACTGAATTTCGGATCATCCAGGCTGCCGGTAATGGGGACATCTATTTTTATTTTACCATCCGCATCTTTCAGCAGCGCTACCGCAAGCTTAAGCGGCAAGGATACCAGCAATTCCCAATTTGAAATTTTAATAAAAACAATAAGATAGAAATATATAAATTTAGTAATATACAAACATAAAAACTGCGTTTCTTCGTAAGCCAATGGTTTATGCGGCTTGTAGCCT
>Ga0182021_10005745_pt1 | contig 14738 bp, 5 predicted proteins | sample 612E3MmetaG_FD_120493 | JGI IMG/M metagenome (GOLD analysis project Ga0182021, IMG submission 120493) | Permafrost microbial communities from Stordalen Mire, Sweden - 612E3M metaG (Illumina Assembly) | ecosystem: Environmental > Terrestrial > Soil > Wetlands > Permafrost | place: Sweden... | reverse complement strand
TTCGCCTTCCTGGCGGGCCACGAATCCTTCGCCGCCGCCGAGGGCGCCATCGGCCTCGCCCGCAGCGCCAACAAGGCCCGCAAGGCTCCTCTGCGCGTGATCCTCAACGGCCTGGGCAAGGACGCCGCCCAGATCATCAGCCGCGTGAACGGCTTCACCTACGTGCAGACGAAGTTCGACTACGCCTCGGGCAAGCTGAACATCGTGAAGGAGATCGCGTACTCCAAGGGCGAAAAGGCCAAGGTGCGCTGTTACGGCGCCGACGACGTGCGCGAGGGCGTGGCCATCAATCACCACGAGGGCGTGGACGTGTCCATCACCGGCAACTCCACCAACCCCACGCGCTTCCAGCATCCCGTGGCCGGCACCTACAAGAAGGAATGCGTGGAGCAGGGCAAGAAGTACTTCTCGGTGGCCAGCGGCGGCGGCACGGGCCGCACCCTGCATCCGGACAACATGGCCGCCGGTCCTGCCTCGTACGGCATGACCGACACCATGGGCCGCATGCACAGCGACGCCCAGTTCGCCGGTTCATCCTCAGTGCCCGCGCACGTGGAGATGATGGGCTTCCTGGGCATGGGCAACAACCCCATGGTCGGCGCCTCCGTGGCGGTGGCCGTGGCGCTGGAGCAGGCGCTGGCGAAGTAGCCTCCGAAAACTAGCGCGACAGATCGTCGTAGCGGAAAAGCAGACGCTTCAATGGCGCCAGAAGCTTGCGGATGACCAGTCCGGGCCGCGCTGTGAGCCTGTATTTGAAGTACGCATCCTGCGCCGACAGGCATCCGAAGATCCAAACGGTGAAGGCCTCGGCTTCTTCCATCAGATCCAGCGACTTGAGCAAGACCCCACTCACGTTGGTCCACGGCTGGTAGACTGACTGATCGCCGATCCAGTCGATGCGCTCCGGGCGACCGAAGGCCTCCACTGCCAGGGGCAGAAAGCGGCCGACGCCCGGAGCGTCGGGATCCAGCCCCATCTTCTTCGCCCCCACCCAATCGACGGCGATGAGATTCTCGCCGGCGATCATGGTCTTGGTGTGGTTGGGATTGGGATCCGCGAACACTCCGAATTCACCATCGGCGCTCCAGAAGGCGTCGATCAGGCCGAAGTGCACGGGAAAGTGCTTCATGCTCTCGATGGTGGGCCAGTCATACTCGCGCTTGCCGTGATACTCCCTGAGCTTGTCCTGCATCGGGAGCGTCCCGTAGATGTTCTTCAGAGTGAGCGTGTAGTGACAGAACAGATGCGTCTTGTTCTTGGCAAAGGAAATACGGAAATCAGCATCGCGCCAGGTCGGGCCCACGAAGTGCCGGCCGAAGCGCCCGCCGTAGTCGAAGGGCACCATCTCTTGGGTGAGATCGACGATGCGGTAGTTCTTGTTGGTGGAGTACCCGACGTACGCGGCCACCTTGAGCACCTCTCGGTTCTGGTAGTAGTTGCCGTAAACGCTCTGCGCCTCGACCAGGGTGACATTGGTGAAACCGCAGGCCACGATCCGGTCGACCAGCGCCTCCACCAGCGCCGGATCCGTATAGGACGAGATGTCCCGTTTGGAATGCATGAACATGAAGTTCGGCTTGATGACCACCCGGAAGTCGGGCTTGCTCTTGCCCGAGGCGGCGAAGCGCCTCTCCAGCACATCCCAGAATCCCGACTCGGTGACGACTTGATCGAGCAAGGCGAACTTGTCCTCGCCCCGGCGGACCACCACGGTCGTCGTCGGCGTGGTCTTGATCTCAGCCGGTGGAGAATGCAGATAGAAGGTCTGTGCCCTGAAGAAGGCCTTGTTGGCTCGTAGAAAGAAGACCAGCGTGATCCAGAAGAGGACCCCGTCCACCAGCGCGATACCGAGATAGCTGAGGGTGCGGCTCTGCAGCAGAAACAGCATCAGGGCCGACAGCGAGGACGCGCTCTTGGAAACCAGCAGGATGACGACCAGGTGCCGATACTTGCGGATGTTGTGCTGGGCAGCGAAGCAGATCGCCGCGATGGTCATCATCATGGAGAAGGCCAATGCGGTCCAGAAGTGCTCGCCCCCGATCGGAGTGAGCGGCAGAGTCGGGAACAGGTACGCCGAAAGCCGGTTGAAGAGCGAGAGAATCGGATCGGGAAAGAATATGAACGCCAGGCCCACCAGGAAGTAGACAGCCGCGCTGCCCTTCAAGAACAAGGTGGCCTGCTTTTCCTCTCTGCTGATGCGGATCATGACGGACCTCCTTCCCAAGCTCCACTGACGGGCGCTTGCCAACTAGAAAACCGACATAGGCAAGACGGGCCGCAATCTAACCCACAATGCGCGCTCTTCAGGAACTGCCGTTGGCAAGGCGCTGGATGACGAGCAAGGTCCGGTCGTCGCTGGCCTTGAGGCCGTTGGCCTGATCCACCGCACGGAAGATGTCAGCGCTAAGGGCGGCGGCTGTGACGTGACGGCGCGACTGTGCGAGAGCCACCAACTGCCGATCGGCCTCGTCCGCATCGGGCCAGGAGTCGCTGATGCCATCCGAAAAGGCAAGCAGGCAAGCGCCCGGCTCCAGCACCGCCGTGCCTTGCTGGTAGTTCGTTTCGGCAAAGGCGCCCAGGACGGTGCCGCCCACCGCTAGGCTTTGCCATTTTCCATCGGGCTGGATGAGCAAGGGCCGATTCTGGCCCGCGTTGACGTAGGTGAGAGCCCCGGTGAGCAGGTCCAGCCGTCCCACGAAGAAGGTCGCGTACTTGTCAGGCGGAACGGTCTTGTGAAAGGTCTGGTTGATACGGGCGGTGGCCTCGGGCAGGGAGCCGTCGCGCCAGTGCGCGCGCACGGCGGCCTGCAGAGCCACCATCAGCATGGCCGCGCCGATGCCCTTGCCCGATACGTCCGCCAGAACCATGTGCAGGTGCTGATCATCGTGTTCGAAATCGAAGTAGTCGCCACCCACCATGAGGCAGGGCTCGGTCGCTCCATCCACGCGGTACCCTGCAATCTCGGGCGCCCTGCGGGGCAGTAGGTGGCACTGGATCTGTCCCGCCAGGCGCATGTCCTCTTCCAGCCGCCGCCTGTGCAGGTCTTCTTCCAGCAACCGCGCGCTTTCGATCTTGCCGGCCGTGACATTGGCCAGAACGGTCAGGATCTGGAGATCCCGATAGGTCAAGGGCGGCACGTCGCTTTGAGTGTCGAGATAGACCAGCCCCAGCACACGGCCAGGGCCGTCTCGGTTCGAAGTCGACCACAGGGGCGCGCACATGACGGAACGGATCGGGTCGGTGCGCACGCTGTCCCGATCGCGCAGCCCGGGATCCTCGAACACGTCGGGCAGCAAGAAGGCGACGCGATCGTCGAGCGCCCGCTTGGCGATGCCCTGGCTGACCCTCACGACGTCAGGGCCGAAGCGCGAGCGCGCGGCTTTCAAGGTCGGCACCGGAGGCTGCCCTTCGAGCAGCATGATGGCCGCACGCTCGGCCGGGATCGCGTGGAGAATGGCCTCCAGGATCTTGTCGAAGAGATCAGGCAGCGGATGATGGACCACGAGAGTATTCGTGGCCTGGCACAGGACGCCCAGGAGGCGGTCTTCGCCGATCAGATTGGTGACGTCGATGGCATCCTTGGTGCGCAGGGTCATCTCCGGCACGACCTCGGCCTTCACCACCCCGTCGCCCGGCCCCTCGCCGGCGCCGTCGGGCAGCGCGGTTTCGTGGAACTCAAGCGCGATTCCGCCGACCGTGATGGTGTCACCCTCATGCAGGACCTGCTCGTCGTGGACGCGGATATCGTTCACGTAGGTCCCGTTCGCGCTCTCCCGGTCCAAGACATAGCAGCCGTCCTCACGCCGCTGGAACTCGGCATGGTGGCGAGACAGCAGCGAGTCGGGGAAGAAGAGATCGTTGTCCTCGGCGCGGCCCACCGTGGTGTGCTGACGCAGGCGTATGCGCCTGTAGGTGCGCCCATGGACGTCACGGACTGTGACTTCGGGAATGGTTTGTCTGAACCCGTCCATGGGACTGCCTGATGCCGTCTTCATCATCTCGCTAATCGGGATGTGCAGGACGACCCCGGCTGGACACGGCATCCCGACCATGTTCCAACTCGCTGATCACGAAGATTGGGTGGGATGCATACTGCCGAAACTGACCGAATGCAACCACCGCCATCCACCGTATCATTGGATTTCCCGACCAGGTTCACGACGTGACGTCTGGGAAGGGAGTACAATATGTGGGTCTGACCTCGCGATACGCTGGCACGTCAGGAAAGGAGAAACCATCTCGTGCGAATCAAGTTGGCCATCTCACGCGTGGTGATTGCTTTGGTGCCGCTGTCGGTCGTCTTGCCCCGGACCAGTGCGGCGCAGGTGAACGTTCAGGTGCAGATCGGGGCGCCGGCGATCCGGTTCGAGACCGCGCCGGCTCTGGTCGAAGTCAGCCCAGGTGTGCAGGTGGTGCAGGACTACGACCAGGAGGTCTTCTTCGTGGACGGCTGGTACTGGTACCGCTCGGGCCCGCATTGGTACCGCACGCGCGACCACCGGGGCGGTTGGGTCGTTGTCCACCGGCGGGAGGTCCCACGGGGTTTGGTGCGCATTCCGCCCGGCAGGTACAAGCACTACCGGGGCGGGGGTCCGCATATGAACGAACCGCCACGGGCGCCGGGGCGCCGCGGTGAAGGCCACTTCAAGCAAGAGGAACGCAGGGAATTCAGGGAGCACAACGACCGTGGCCGTCTTGACCGTGGCAATCACGGCTTCAACCGCGACAACTTCGACCGCCACAACGACCGGCAAGAACGTAAAGAGCACAAGGAACACGGCGAGCCGCGGCACCGCTGAGTACGCGCCCACTACTGCGCGGCAAGCGTATCGCCCTATTCTCGCACTTTCCCGGCCGAGGCCGGCAGCCCCACCTCGGCCGCGATGCGCGCGCGCAGGTCGGAGCCGCAGTCGAGCGCGCTGCCACAGCCGTCCCCGAGATTGCAACATGATCGGCCCGGTCGGGCGGGCATGGGCGCGTTGCCGGTGAGCCTGGGATGCTTTCTAGTAAACCCAGGTCTCTATCTTGCAGGCCGAGCTACACCCGTCCCCGGAGATGGTGTTGCCGTCGTCGCATTCCTCGTACCCAGGCTGCGTCTTGCCGTCTCCGCAATGCGGTCCGAGCACGCAACCCTTGGAACACTCGCCGTAGGCCCCGGTCGGGTTGGGCCCGTCATCACACTCCTCCTTGTCTTGCTTCACGCCGTCGCCACAACGGGGGCCGAGCTTGCAGCCGGGGCCGCATTCGCCATAGCCGCCGTCGTTGACGCCGTCATCGCACTCTTCACCCGCGGAGGTGTCGACGATGGCATCTCCGCAGATCCCTTCCTGCCGGCAGTTGGGGCTGCAGCCGTCGCCACCGACGTTGTTGCCATCGTCACATTGTTCGCCGAATTCCGGGGCCAGGACGCCATCACCGCACCGTGGGCCCAGCTTGCAACCCGGAGCGCAGTTGTTGTACGAGCCATCATTGGCGCCGTCGTCGCATTCCTCGGCGCCAGCCGGACCATTGACGGTTCCGTCGCCACAGCGGGGGCCGAACTGGCAGGTCGATGAGCAGCCGCCGTAGGTTCCGTCATTGACTCCATCGTCGCAGGTTTCGCCAAAAGCGGATTGCACCTGCTTGTCTCCGCAGCGGGGCGGCGTCACGCAGCCGGGCGCGCAGCCGCTGGTAGCCGTGCCATAGGCGCTCGTGTTCGTCCCATTGTCGCAAGTCTCAGGACCATTGACGACGCCGTCCCCACAGTATGGTCCGCGAACGCAGCCGGGCTGGCACTTGCCATACCCACCCACGTTGGTTCCGTCGTCGCATTGCTCCCCGGGAGACAGGATCCCATCGCCGCAAATCGGTCCGCAGACGCTCGCCGAGGCATTGAACCCACTCAAGGTCAGCTTGTATGACGATCCGGTGGTCTGGCGTTCGGCTTGGAAGACCGCTATTTCGTAGACCTGGCCGCTCACCAGTCCGAGGGTAGTGGACTGTTGAGTCGCCGCAGGCGGAGGAGTGACGGGCATTGTCGCCGTGATTGTCGTGGTGCCGTTGCCGTTCGCGCCAATGACAATACTGCCGTCGACGGGAGTATGAATACCGCCTAGATCGACGGCGAGTTTTCGGTTGATGAAGACCCATACATCGTCGTCGCCGACGAAGTCCAGTGTGTAGCTCTTGGTCTTGTCGTAGAGGAACCAATAGCGAACCTCGCTGGTGAAGCTGAAGTTGTGCAGGCGCTTGTTTCCCGCGGCATCCAGGTCGAAGGGCCAAGTCCCCATCGGGTCGTAGTATGGCGGAATCTGTGCGGCTGTCAGCTCGGAGGCAGGAGTGAAAGTGTCGCCGTCAACCGGAAAGAAAAGCGGGCTGCCGTCGACCTTGGACACGATGAAAGTGGCACTGTAGGAGCCGTTGTTGGTGTAGCACGTAAGCATTGTCTCTCCCGCAGCCACCTTCTTGGAACAGTCATCGGTTCCATTCGCGTACTTGGACGTGCAAGGGATGGGGTTGCCGGTCGCGTCCGTCAGTTCCGCTCCGACGTTGCCGCAATAGTAGGCTGTCTCAGTGGTATAGAACTGTTCGCCGTTTGCTCCGTAGCGGTTGACGTAGGCGCCCTGGCCGTTGTTCCAGAGGGTCATCTGGGACGGGGTTGAGTGGTTGACCCCGGATACGTCCTTGTACCACTGGCTGAACGAGTTGGCGCTCGCCACATGGGCGTTGCCGCCGATGCCCGAGTAGACGGGCTTGCCCGTGGTGGCATCGAGAGTCGCGTTGACCATGCCCGGGAGGGGATTGTATGAACCGCTGACCCCGAGTTCAAAATCGTCGGGAACGTCTCGACTGAACTTGAAGTCGCGATACACGACCGGAACCAGCATGGTATCGCCCAGGGGCGGCTGCTTGCATTCATAGCCAGGCTCGACCTTGCAGGTCGACGAACAGCCATCACCGTTGATGGCATTGCCGTCGTCGCAGTCCTCGCCCAGGTTGCCGAGCACGATGCCATCGCCGCAGGTCGATTTGCACGCGCCCGACTTGCAATCCGGCTCGAGAGTACAGAGCGGCGTACAGCCGTCGCCCAGATCGTTGTTGCCGTCGTCGCAGCTTTCCGTGCCTTCGGTTTTGCCGTCGCCACAGGTGGTCTTGTGGCAGACGTACGCACCGGGGCTACCGCTGCAGGACCAGCCCGGCTCGCGCTGACAGGTGCTGGAACAACCGTCGCCGTCGTTGGTGTTGCCGTCGTCACAGCGCTCGTTCAGGAGCAGGATGCCGTCGCCGCACTTGGCAATGCACTTGGCACCAGGGAATGGGCAGTCATAGCCTTTTTGGATCTTGCATTGGTCGCAGCCATCATTTGGGTCGTTGTTGGCGTCGTCGCAGGTCTCAGCTCCGGAGACGATGCCGTCGCCACACTTGTTCATGTTGATGCAGGGCTTCCCCGGCGTGGGACATTGGAAGCCTGACTCTATGGTCTTGCAATCGGCTGAACAACCGTCGCCGCTGACGGCGTTGCCATCGTCGCATTGCTCGCCGAGGTCCGCGCTCTGGATCCCATCCCCGCAGACCTTCACACGCTGGCAGGGACTGCCGGGAACCGGGCACAGCCAGCCGGCTTCCTTGTGGCAATTGGAGTCGCAACCATCGCCCGATACCGTGTTTCCGTCGTCGCAAGTCTCGTCGCCCTTCACCCGCTTGTTCCCGCAGAACTCGACCCGAACGCAGGGTTGCCCGGGGGTGGGACAGTTGAAGCTCGCGCTCTGGACCGTGCAGTCGGCGCTGCAGCCATCGCCGTCAATGGTGTTGCCGTCGTCACACACCTCGCCGGGCTCGACCTTGCCGTTGCCGCACTCGAATGAGGAGATGCAAGGCTTGCCCGGTGTCGGACAGGTGAAGTTCTTTTCAATCTTGCAGATCCCGTTGCAACCATCGCCCGGGACGCTGTTGCCATCGTCGCATTCTTCGGACGGCTGATTGATCTCACCGTCACCGCAGGCGGGACCCGAGGGTACCAGTTGGCAACTGACGGGTGGGTTGTCGGACAAGCAGGGGTTGGCCGTCGTGCCTCCTTTGCCCGAACCGCCGCCAGCCCCGCCAAACGGAGAGGTGCCGATGAGGCCGGTACTTCCACCAGCAGCAGACAAGTGGTTGCCACCCGCGCCAGTCCCTCCCGAACCACCCGTCGGCGACGCCGCCACTTCGCTCGCCGAACATCCGGCCGCGGTCGCCATTGCAGCGGACAGACCAAGAATGACCAAGAAACGATAATGCGCGGCCATTGGTGCCTCCGATCGCTGTCTTGCTTCGCAGAATAACTCCATTTCCTCACAATGTCGGTATTCCAAACAACTCAGGGGCGCTTTTCGCGTACAGGTACCCCAGATTATTCGGCAGGCCAGCGCGCCATACCGAGTTGGGTGCGGGATCGGGCGTATCAGCGTGTGATGAAACGTAGGTCGGTATCGGACAGCACGGTGCGCTAGCGCGCCTCGACGAACGCGGCGTCATTCGGGAGGTGCAGCGCAGCCCAGCCGGGCGGACGCACGATTCACGTCAGCCCCCAGAACTGGCTTCCCAGCATCTCGGCTCGCCAGTCGAGCACGGTCTGCCAGTCGGGCCTGCGGAAGTAGGTGCCGGCCTGCTCGTCGCCCGGCCGCATGCCGCGCAGAAAACAATAGAGCACCCCGCCGAATCGACGCTCGAACCCAGCGCGATCGTCGAGGCCGGCCAAACGCAAGACGGCCAGTGTGTAGAGTCGCGCCTGGATCTCGTAATTGCTTTCGCAATGAACGCGCAGCCGGTCGCTGCTCCACGACGGAAGCCAATCACCCTTCCAGTCGCACAGGTAGATGCGGCCTTCGTGCTCGAACAGGTAATCAATGAAGCCCTTGACCAGGCCGCGTTCAATGGACCAGGTGCGACCATCTTGCTGCGCGAGGCCGGTCTGTCCCAGCAGAGGATGATCTCGTTCGGGAATCGGATACAAGAACTCAGTCTCGCGCAGCGACGGGCGCGCCAAACCCAGGCCGGGCACCAGGCAATCGCCCAGGCGCAAGGGCGTGACCAGCGCGGTGTGCACCAGCTGCGCCGCATGCGGGATCTGGTCGGGGTTGCGCTGGTGGCGGTGGGCCAGGCGAGCGAGAAGCTTTGCAATATCGGGTCGCGCCGCCCATTGGGCCGACGAGCCAGAATCGGCCAGGCCATCGAGCGGAACCTGTTCCAGGATGCCGTGCAGGAAGATCCCGGACAGCCGCCCACGCGCCAGTTCGCGCGGGTCGACCAGTGAAGCGGCATCGTGCTCCTCTGGCTCGTTGGCGGTGGACAGATCGGCCGGCTCCTCGGGAATCACGAAGCCGCCATGGCGGCGCTTCACCCCGGTGTACGACGTGATGACGAAGCCGGCCCGCTCTCTCGCAATTCGGTGAAATTCGCTCGACGGCACCCCGGCCGACAATCTTGGCGGCTGCCAGTCCGAGAGCGCCGCAGGCGCAGGAGCAGGCAACACCACGGGGGGCTCACCCGGACAGGCCACCGGCACGCGATGGAACCGCTTGCTGGTTTCGGCGTCTCCCAGCAGCCTGTCGAGAATGGGGCCGAGAAAACGGTAGGGACCTGAGAAAGCACGGGGACCTGCTGGGCAGCGCGGAATGTACAGGCGAGCGCGGGCGCGGGTGAGCGCCACATAGAGCAAACGCCGATCCTCGTCGGCAGTTTCGTTGGCATAGCGCTCCTCTTCTTCGGGCGCGAGCGAGCCCAGGTGCACCACCCTTTGGCCTGCGCGGTCGTGAAAGACCCTGAGTGAACTGTCCGTCCTTCGATGAAGTCCGCCGTACACGAAAACCACGTCGGCCTCCAGGCCCTTGGCCGCGTGCACGGTCATCACCTGAATGGCCTCGGCGTCACTCTCCAGTCGCTGCACGTTTCGCTCGTCGCCTGGAGGCAGGCGCGTCCCGTTGACATACGCCCCCAAAGTCTCGACCAGTTCGCGCAAGGTCGCATGGCCGCGCGCCGCCTCCTCATGCAGGATCTCGAAGATGTGCAGATAATTGGTCAGGGCCCGCTCACTTTGGCTGAGACAGATCTCGCGGCATACGATTCCGCTTTGCCCGAGGATGGTGGAAAAGAGGGCGCCAAAGTCGCCAGTCAGGGCCAGGGTTCGCCATTGGAAGAGTTGGCGCAGCAAGGGGTCCTCGGGCTGGTTTCTTCTCGCCAGGTCGGCCAGGTCGAGAGCGAAGAAGGGGGTCAAAAGGGCGCGCGCCCGCAGCGTGTGGTCCTCAGGCTCGGCAATGGCGCGCAAGAGGTCGAGCACATCGGCGGCCTGACTGGTCTGGAACAGTTCGTCTTCCTTGTAGAAGGCGAAGTGAAGGCCAGCAGCCCGCAGGGCCTCGCCGATCTCGCGACATTCCTTGTTGGTGAAGGCAAGTACGAAGATGTCGCGGGCTGCAATTGGCCGCTGGCTCTCCCCGTCCTGGACGAACGGCGCACCGTCTGGGGAGAGCAAACCGCCAATCTCCTCCACCATCTGGCGCCGCAAGGCGCGTCTGGTGTCAGCCACAGGGGTCTCTTCGCCCGCTGGTTGCACATCCAGCACCACCACGCCGGGCTCTGGCTGACCGCCGGCCCCGCGCAGGCGTCGATCGGGGCGGCCACAGGTCACTGGCTGGTCGTAGTCGATGCCCGCCCCGGCCCGGAAAAAGCCCGTCGCCTGGTCGAAAATGGCGTTGTATCCGTCGATGACCGCTGCAGTGGAGCGGAAGTTCTGCGCCAGTTTCACCAGGGCGCCGCCGGCTCGCAGGATCTCCCCGCGCGCGCGCAGGTAGGTGTGCACGTCGGCGCCGCGGAATCGATAGATGGCCTGCTTGGGATCGCCGATGACAGTCAGGATATGTCCTGCGCGGCTCTCGAAGAAGAGACGGCGGAAGATGAACCACTGCACCTCGTCGGTGTCCTGAAATTCATCGATGAGCGCGTACCTGTAGCGGCGGCGCAGGGTAGAAAGCAGCAACTGCGCCGGTGCACTCTTGTCATCCAGGCCTTCGGCCACCAGGGTTAACATGTCCTGGAAATCGTAGAGGCCGGCCGCTCGCTTGCGTTCCTGCAGGCGCGCGCTGACCAGCGGCAGAAATTTGTGCGCCACGGCCGCGAGCAGGGGCGGGGTGGCAGCCAGCAAGTTTGCCAGCGCCTCCTTCACTTCGGCTACGCGAGGGTCGGCTGCGCCCTTTTCCAACGCCCCGATGAGATAGGCCCAGATATCCTGTTGAGGGTCGTCCGCGACAAAGCGTTCTAGGTCGCCGAGAAAAGCGGCCGGCGTGGCCGCGCCGCGGGCGTTGAGCACGATTTCGGCGAGCATCCGCAGACGGGGGCACACAGCCCCAGCTGTCTTGGCATGGACCTTGGCCTTCTTCAGTCGCTCGGCCAGCGTCGGATCAACGGCGGCCTCCACTGGCCACACGGCAATGGCCGCGGCCAGAGCGGACTCGTCGAAATCCGGCTGCAGAGCCTCGGGGCGTGACGGGAATATGCCAGTCAGCTCCTTTGTGCAGGCGAAGAGTCCGTGTTCCAAATCGGCGGTGGTGCCGCCAGCACCCAGCCAGACACCCAGATAGGGCAGCAGATCGGGCCGAACCGCGAAATCGTTCCGCAGGGACTCCACGAAAGCGGTGTGAAAGGCGTCACGCTCGTCCACCGTCTGCTCGTCGAACATGCGTTGATGCAAAAAGGCGTGGTCCGCGAGAATCCCGAGACAGAAGCCGTGGATAGTCGAGATGGTGGCGCGATCCAGTGCCAGCAGGGCGTCGCGCAGCCGGCCGCGCGCAGTCTCGTCAATCAGCCAGCATTCCTGGTCAAGCCGTTTGGCAGCGGCGGGGTGGTCGGCCGAAAGATGGCAGAGCTCGCTCAGTTTGCTGCGCAGTCGCAGGCAAAGCTCCGCAGTGGCGCGTTCAGTGAAGGTGACGACGAGGATCTCCTCCATACGCGCGTCGTGATTGAGCAACAGATCGACGACCAGGTGCTCGAGCAAGTATGTCTTGCCAGTGCCGGCCGACGCCTCCACCACGGCATGCCGGGTGCCCAGTTGATTCAGCTCGGGCGGTCGCGGATAGCGGATGGTCGCACTCATCCGGCCTCCGTTTCCAACTTGAAGAAAAGACCGAAACGATCGGCCGCCATGCGCGCGGCCATTTCCGCCGGGGGCGGATTCCATCGCGTAGCTGCGTCGCGGATCGATCCGTTCAAGGTACTGAAGCGAGAGCCGCCACCTTCGCGATGCAGTTCGCAAAGTCGCTCGGCCTCGTCCCCTGGCAAGAGACCCCTGCGCCGCGCGCGGAACACGGCTTCGCAGGGCAGAACGTATGCGTGCAGTCCAGTGGGCTGGCCGTCCGGGCCAAGCGTCCCGGTCAGCATGTCGCGCACCAGGCGGGCGAGGTAGTCGCGCGCGCGTACCATATCCAAAGCGGCGAAGCGGCGCCGTTCGATGTCCTGCCGGTCGACGTGGGTGAGCAAGAGCAGCCCGCGGTGGCCAGGCTGGCCATGGGACAATCCGGCCGCTGCCAGCACCACGTGATCGAGGAATGCAGCCAGCGATTCCCTGTCGCGCCGGATCTCCTCGTCGGCGTCCCTGGAGCGGCAGGTGAAAATGACAGAGGCACGCGGCAGGTCCAGGGTTTCAATGAGGACGCTGGTCCGACCATGCAATTGTATGTGCAGCGGAAGCTGCGCTTTGCCAATGCCCGACGCAGCCTCCAGTTCCAGTGTGATAGCAGGCAGGACCTCTTTGGCGTCCTCGTTCTCGGCGGCCCGGCCAAAGTGCAACACGCGTCCGTGCAACAGCCCACCATTGGCGATGCGGCCGAGCTGCTCGGCCCACTTGCGCAAGATGGCCGCGTGGTGCTCGCGCTCTGCCTCGCGAAACAGCCCAGCCGGGGCGCGGCCCGCCAGTTCCTCGCGCAGGCTGATCTCGTCGTAGCGGGCGACCGCCTCTTCGACTGATGGCACAGCTTCCGACGCGAGCACGGCTTTGCGCATGGCCTCGCGAAGGCGCGCGGACCGATCCAACGCGTCCGTGGCAAATAGCTCGTCCTCGCGGTCGGCCAGTTCGTCGTCGCCCAGGGTTTCGCGCAAGCGCAGGCGAAAGCGCGCCGAGCCCTGCAAGGGATCCTCGAGAAAGTGACGCAAATCCGCGAGCGTGATGATCACCTTGTCTGCGGCTTCAGTCGGCTCGGTTGTCGGCGCCAGGGGTGCGGGCAATGACAGGCGGGTTGCCACTTCGGCAAATGCCGACTGGGAAAGCGTGGAGTGAAGATCGTCGACGCTCGCCGGAGCGGCCGTTCCTGCTGGCACCGACTTGTGCAAGGACTCGCCCAGGTCCCAGGCCGCGTGCTCGGCGCGCGCGAGGGGCAGGGGGTCCAGACGCTCAATGTCGGCGTAGCGACGCAGCGGCGGCTTCTGCCCCTCGAACAGTTTCTTTGTTTCGCCTTCTGTGAGGTAACCGCTCGACAAAATCTCGCGCAGCTCGAGCAGCACCGGCGATGGCGGCCGTTCCTCGCCCGTGACCTCGTCGCGACCCAGGTAGGAAAGCACCAGCCGGTCGCGCGCGCAAAGCAGCGTCTCCAGGAACATGTAGAGATCCTGCTCGCGGGGTGTGACGTCGCCTGCTTCGCGCCGGGCCTCACGCAGATCCAGATCCCCACGGCGTGCGCTACGCGGAAAATCGCCCTGGCTCAAACCAAGCACGAAGACCACGCGGAAGGGAATGGCCCGCATGGGCACGAACGACGCGACAGTCACGCCGCGGGCGAGATACTGGCCACGCGAGCCGGGAATCGACGCCAGCGCAGCGCGCGCGAGTTCGGCCGCCACCCGGTAGCTGACCGGCAAGTTCTGCAGCCCCACGTCCTCGATCTCGTCGAGAGCAGCCCGCCAGCGCGAGAGCAGTCCCTCCTCGGCGTCATCGCTGATATGGGATGGAACAAGATACGCGGTCAGCATGCCGCGGATGAAGTTCAGCCACTCGGATAGCGGGCGCTCGGTCGGGCCGTCGATTCCGGAAGCGAAACGCGCATCAGCAATGAGCGAGCGCACCAGCAGCGCAAAACCGAGCGCACTGCCGCGTTCGTCAGGGGCAGTCTCAACCGGCAGATACTGACTGCCTTCGAAACTGACCGCGGTTTCATCGCCGCTGGTCTCCCCCAGCATAAACGCGCCCAGAGCCAGCCGGCGCAGACCCTGATCCCAGGTGAGCAGATCGCGATCCAGGTAGCTTCCGGCGAGATCCCGTTGCTCGGCCCCGCGCACGATGCCCAGATCGTCGATCAGGCGCAACCAGTCTGCCGGGCGGGCGTCGGGGAAACGCGCCATCAGTGAAGGATGAGTGAGAAGCGGCACCAACTCCTTGCGCGAAAACGACGAAAACGGCAGGTCGAGCAGCATTTGCGCGGCCTCGGCCAGCCGGTGCCCAGCGGCAACCGGCAAATCCACCACGTGGTGGGGCAGGTCGTGGCTTTCGGCAAAGACCGCGCCCACCTGCGACAGATAGGCGTCCTTGCGCGACTCGGGCACGACGACCGCGATGTCGTTGCAGCGCAGATCGGGCTGCGTGCGCAGGCAGCGCCAGATCTCGGCTGCCACCGCCTCCAACTCGCGGCGTATGCCCGGGCAAGCCAATACTTGCAAACTGTCGTCGGCGGATAGGCTTGGGTCAGGCTCAGTTCTTATGGTTCGGTGGAGGATGTCGTTCTGCAGGCGGCCGAGCAGCG
>Ga0182021_10005744_pt1 | contig 14738 bp, 16 predicted proteins | sample 612E3MmetaG_FD_120493 | JGI IMG/M metagenome (GOLD analysis project Ga0182021, IMG submission 120493) | Permafrost microbial communities from Stordalen Mire, Sweden - 612E3M metaG (Illumina Assembly) | ecosystem: Environmental > Terrestrial > Soil > Wetlands > Permafrost | place: Sweden... | reverse complement strand
TGCGTGTGATTTGGATGGTCATGCGATCCCCCCCGTCCGAATCAGTATTCGCGTTGAGGAAATCACATCGGCTGGGGCTTGGGAATCCCTGCCAGAGGAGTCAAAATTTCTGGCCGTTGGTATTATAGCAATACGCCCACCGACCAGACGCCAGGGGTGCAGACCGCCAACGTTCCGGCTCAATTTAGAAACAATTATGAACTCAGCTCTGTCGGCACCCGCGAACAGTTCAACGCCATGGATCGCTCGCGTAGCTTCGACAATGTCGATCTGTCGGCGCTTGTCCGCTATACGCCCAACGCCAATATCGACATGGATCTAGGCCTTTCGCGAACAGCGCGGGCGCCGAATCTCTACGAACTATACTCCTGGGACCGTGGTAGCGGCATGGCTCTCACGATGAACAATTTCGTTGGCGACGGAAACGGCTATCTCGGCGATCCTTATCTGAAGGCTGAGATCGCGAACAAAGTGAGCGCTGATTTCGATTGGCACACCCGCGACCGCGAGACCGCAATCCGCTTCTCGCCCTATTATTCGTATGTCGAGAATTACATCGACGCCGTGCAATGGGATATGGCCAACAATGTCCGTGTGACGTCTCCAACCGCCGGCAAATTCGTGTATCTCAAGTATGTGAATGAGGACGCGCGTCTCTATGGCTTCGATCTGTCGGCCAAGGCGCCTATTGCCAAAACGGCCCATGGCGACTTCAGCGTGGCGGGAATGCTCAGCTACACCAATGGCAGAGACATCTCGCTTGACACCGGCCTGTACAACATCATGCCGTTCAATGGAAAGCTCGCCCTGATACACAAGCTGGGCGGATGGCAAGGCGCGGCCGAAGTGGTGGGAGTGAGCGCGAAGGACGACGTATCAGCCCAGCGCAATGAGATGAAAACACCCGGCTACGGCCTGTTGAACCTGCGCGGCGCCTATGCGTGGGATAACATCCACCTCAACTTCGGCGTGGAAAACGTGTTCAATAAACTCTACTACCTGCCGCTCGGCGGCGCGTACCTCGGCGAAGGCGCGACCATGAGGGTCAATGGAGAAGTCAACAACCTTGCCAACTCCGCGTGGGGCACGTCCGTTGCCGGTCCCGGCCGCACGTTCTATGTGGGCATGAAAGTCGACTTCTGATTGAAGGCATGACCGGCGCGCTCTCCCGTCGGGCCACGGTTGCGCTCACAGGCGCGGCCTCGGCTCGATGGTAAGCGCCCGGTTCCCCGGCCTGCACCAAAGGGGCAAGGCCGGGATTACCTTTGGTCCATTTGGGCCGCATTGGGATCCCAAAACTGACCTGGGGTGCAAGGGATCGTGAGAGAACTGGCACTTCCGGAGTCGACCCAAGGCCGCTGTTGCGGGCGGCGGCAATCCCGAGGCACTTATTGGTGAAGCCAGGTTTGCTTAGACGTGCTCCACGGCGGTAATTCGCTTTTCGATAAGTGTGAGCCGGAGCACAACCTCGCGGGCGATGGCCTTGGTTTCGCTGATATCGGCTTGCGCGCGGGCTATCTCCGCCTCGACGCGCTGGAAACGTTCGTTCATCGAAGCTTCGAGACTGCCGATGCGCGTGTCGAGCTTGCCAATGCGCTCATCGATGCGCTGGAGCTGTACAGCGAGAAAGCGGAGGTCCACGTTTTCCGGTATATCGGTCATCCCGTCCCCTTGGCCTTGCCGGGCACTTTACCAATATCCGCGCGATCCGCGATGCGCGCAAGGCTTTCCTTCCGGCCCAGCACATGCAGCACGTCGAAGATGGGTGGCGAGGTGGTGCGCCCGGTCAGCGCCGCGCGCAGGGGCTGGGCAACGCCGCCAAGCTTGGCTCCCGCCTCTTCCGCATAGGCGCGGGTGGCCGCTTCGAGCACGGCCGGCTCCCACTCCTCAAGCGCTGAGAAGCGCGCGTGCAGAGCGGTGAGGTGCTTCAGCGCATCGCCTTCCAGGTGCTTGGCGGCTTTCTCGTCAATGTCGATGGGCCGCTTCACGAACAGATAGCGGGCGGAAACCAAGAGTTCCACCAGCGTCTTTGCGCGCTCCTTTAGTCCCGGCATGGACTTCTTGAGCTTGCTCCAGCCTGCCTTGCCGATGCTGCCCGAAAAGTCCTTGGCGGCCTCGATCTCAGGCGCCACGGCCTCGACCTGTTTCACCAGCTCCGCATCCGGCGTGTTGCGGATGTAGACGCCGTTGAGGTTCTCAAGCTTGGCGAAGTCGAAGCGCGAGGGCGAGCGGCCGATGGCGTTCAGGTCGAACCACTCGATGGCCTGCGCGGTCGAGAAAATCTCGTCGTCGCCGTGGCTCCAGCCGAGGCGCGCGAGATAATTGCGCATGGCGGCGGGCAGATAGCCCATGGCGCGGTAGGCGTCCACGCCAAGCGCGCCGTGCCGCTTGGAGAGCTTGGCGCCGTCCGGCCCGTGGATCAGCGGGATGTGCGCGAAGGAGGGAATGTGCCAGCCCATGGCGTGGTAGAGCTGCGTCTGCCGCGCCGCGTTGGTGAGGTGGTCGTCGCCGCGGACGATATGGGTGATGCCCATGTCGTGATCGTCCACCACGACAGCAAGCATGTAGGTTGGCGTGCCGTCCGAGCGCAGCAGCACCATGTCGTCGAGATCCTTGTTCGCCCAGGTGACATGGCCTTGAACGCGGTCGGCGATGGAGGTCTCGCCCTCGCGCGGCGCCTTGAGCCGCACGGCGTAAGGCTTGCCCTTCGGCCAATCCTCCGGCCCCTTGTCGCGCCAAGTGCCGTCATAGCCGGGCGCGCGGCCCTCCTTCTGGGCGCGCTCGCGCATCGCCGCAAGTTCCTCGGGCGTCGCATAGCAGCGGTAGGCCTTGCCAGTCTCCAGAAGCTCGTGCGCCACCCCGGCATGTCGCTTCGCCCGTGCGAACTGATAAATCGGCTCGCCGTCCCAATCGAGTTCAAGCCATTTCATGCCGTCGAGGATGGCGGCAATCGCGGCTTCGGTCGAGCGGACGCGGTCGGTGTCCTCGATGCGCAAGAGGAACTTGCCGCCCGTGTGCTTCGCGTAGAGCCAGTTGAACAGCGCCGTGCGCGCGCCGCCAATGTGGAGATAGCCGGTGGGGGAGGGGGCAAAGCGTGTGACCACGCCGGTGGGGGACGTCATCGGGATGCTTTCGTAGAGGTGGACGGATGTCTCGCGGGTCTGGAACAATACTGGCGTTGTAACCCCTCATCCTGTCCTTCTCCCCATGGGAGAAGGGACCCCTGAATTGGCCGCAGCGAGAATTCTGGCGTCCCCTCTCCCATGGGGAGAGGGACAGGGTGAGGGGAGGAACGCTCAATTCAGGCTGCTATACCATGTTGAATTCTTAATTGGTAGCCGCGGCAATTGCACCGCCGTCCAGGCTATCCGGAAGTTTTTGCACCGCGCTTTAACCACATTTGTCACAGCATGGCAAAATAGCTATACCGCATGGAGGGTGCGTTCCAGGTATTTGCCGTGAGTCATTCAGTTCCGGCGTTTGGGGTAGAGGTGCCGGCACGTTCGCCGGCGCTGGCCCGCGCCATCCGGGCGGCGGGCCGGGCGCTGGCGGCGCAGTTCGACGCCGAGCAAGGCCGCTGGTTCCTGTGGCTGCCGGTGTTTTTCGGCGCGGGCGTTGGCGTTTATTTCACGCTGCTGGAGGAGCCGGACCTGACGCTCTCGGCTGGGCTCTTCATCGCGGCGCTGGCGCTGCGCATCCTGGCGCGCGGCCACCTGTTCGCGTTCCTCCTCACCAGCATCCTGCTTTGCATGGCCGCCGGCTTCTTTGCCGCCAAGCTCAGGACGGCGATTGTCGCCGAAAACATGCTCGATCGCCACGGCGCCTATCATCTCGAAGGCTTCGTGGAAAGCTTCGACCGCCAGACGCCCAAGCGCGGCCGCGCGGTGATCCGGCTGACGAGCATGAAATATGAGGACGCGGATGTCGCCAAGCGGCCGTTCCGTGTGCGCGTGAACGTCCGGGGCGCGGTGACGCTCACCCCTGGCGCCACGGTGAAGCTGCGCGCGATCCTGGGGCCGCCGCCCGAGCCCGTCATGCCCGGCGGCTTCGATTTCGCGCGCATGAGCTACTACCAGGGCATCGGCGCTTCGGGCTATACGCTGTCGAAGCCCGAGGTGCTGGAGCCGCGCGAGCTGCCGTGGGATTTGAAGTTCCGCTCCAGGCTGGCGGAGCTTCGGGCGCGGATCGGCGCGCGCATCACCGGCGTGCTTCCCGGCCAGACGGGGGAACTCGCGGCGGCGCTGACCGTCGGGCAAACGGCGGGAATCGACGAGAACTCCCAGAAGGATCTGCGCGCCTCGGGCCTCGCGCACGTGACATCGATCTCGGGCCTGCATATGTCGCTGGTCGCGGGCACGGTGTATTGGTTCCTGCGCTGGCTGCTGGCGTGGTTCCCGTCCATCGCGCTGCGCTTTTCGGTGCGGACAATCGCCGGTGGCACGGCGCTCGTTTGCGTCACCATTTATCTGCTGCTTTCGGGCGCAGCCATCGCGGCGGTGCGCTCCTATCTCATGATCGCGGTCGTGTTCCTGGCGATCCTGCTTAACCGGCCCGCGCTGTCGCTGCGCAACGTGGCGCTCGCGGGCTTGGCTATCCTGATCGTGCTGCCCGACAGCCTGATCGACCTCAGCTTCCAGATGTCCTTCGCCGCCACCGCGGCGTTAATCGCGGGCTACGAGCGCTTCGGCCGCTACCTGCATTTCGAGGCGAAGAACGTGCGCGAGCGGCTTACCTGGCAGCCGGTCTATATCGTGGGCGGCGTGCTGGTGACGACGCTCACGGCGGGCCTCGCGGTCGAGCCGTTCTCCGCCTACCACTTCCATAATCTCACCACCTATTCCGCGCTCGGTAATCTGCTGGGTGGTCCGCCCGTGGACCTGCTCGCCATGCCGGCCATGATCGTGGCGCTGATCGCCATGCCATTCGGGCTCGACGAATGGCCCCTCAAGGTCATGGGCCTGGGCGTCGATGGCATGATGATCGTCGCGAAATGGGTGGCGGCGATCCCCGGCTCGCTCGTGATCGTGCCGGCCTTTCCCTTCGCAGCGCTGCTCGTCATCGTCTGCGGCGGGCTTTGGCTCGTCATCTGGCGGCGGCCCTGGCGGCTGCTGGGGCTCGCAGGCATCGGCTTCGGCATAGCGCTGACCTCGATCCACGACCGGCCCGACGTGCTCGTGGACCGCGAGGCGAAAGTCGTCGCCATCCGCGCTCCTGACGGCAAGCTGCAAGCGCCGAAATCGCGGCGCGGCTTCTACGCGCTTCAGCAGTGGCTCAAGGCCGATGGCGACGGGCGCACGCCGAAGGAGGCCTCCACGGGGGCTGGCTGGCAGTGCGACGCCACCGCCTGCGTCGCGATGGTGAAGGGCAAGCAGGTGAGCCTGACCATGAAGCGGGAGGCGGTGCAGGAGGATTGCGAGCGCGCGGCGATCCTGGCCACGCCGCTGGACCTCTATTTGCCGTGCCGCGCGCCGAAGATCCTGCTCGACCGCGGCGCGCTGTGGGAGAAGGGGGCGGCGGCGATCCGGATTGTGGACGGGCGGCTTATCATGCGCACGGCGGCGGAGCCGCGCGGGGTGCGGCCGTGGGCGCCCGCGCATAGGCGGCGGGAGGTGGTTTCGCCGGACCCGGAGGCGGAGACCGGGAAGCAGGGGGAGGAGAAACCGGCGGAGGAGGCGCAGGAATAGTGGAAGCAGCCAAAATTGTTCGCTCAATTTGACGCGATGCTGGACGCGCACGGTTTTGCGGCGAGCGGAGGACAAATCGTGGATGCGATGTTTGTCGAGGCGCCGCAGCAAAGAAACAACCGAGAGGACAACGCGAAGATCAAAGAAGGCGAGGTTCCCGAAGACTGGAGCGAGAAGAAGAAGGCGCACAAAGACACCGATGCGCGTTGGACGAAGAAGAACGGCGTGGCCTTTTATGGCCACAAAAACCACGTCAACGTGAATCGTAAGCACAAATCGATCCGGAAATACAAGGTCACGGATGCCAGCGTGCACGACAGTCAAGAACCGGATAACGTACCCGATCCGAAGAATGACAGCCAGGATACATGGGCCTATAGCGCCTATCGCAACAAGCCTTCGACGCCGTAGCAGGAGGCCGCGAATACTGAGCATTCCCGCGTCCGTGTCGGCATCGAGCATGTATTCGGACGCATCGAAACCGCCATGCACGGCTGCTATGCCCGCACCAAAAAACAACCTTCGCCCCTCCTTGCCGGCGGGGCTACCCCTGCACCCGCCTATTTTTGCTCCTCACCTGCTTCAGGGAGCAGGGTTATTAGAAGTGCCCAATAGCAACAACCCCGCCTATGAGGAGGCGGCGCAACTCGTCGCCCGCACGGCCACCTTGCGGGACAAGACCGGACAAGCCGCCTATGTCGAGGAACTCAAGGCGCGCTTCGGCCGCAAACGTAACTTCATGAAGCTGCTGGGCTGAGGCCATGCGGCCAGCGCCCACAAAAGGACGCCGGGGTCCTGCTGGCGCCTCTTGCTCGTAAGGCGGTATCGCCTTACATCGCTGCCATGAGCACGCTCACTGTAACGGCAAAGGGGCAAATCACGCTCCGCAAGGATCTCCTGAAGCACCTGGGCGTGGAGCTTCGGGGGAAGATCGGCGTCGAGAAGCTTCCCGATGGCCGGATCGAAGTGAAGGCAGAGCGGCCCGCGGGAAAGATCTCCTGCGTTTTCAACTCACTGAAACGGCCGGGTCAGACGCGCATTTCCATTGAGGAGATGAGCGAGATCGCAGCGAAGGGCTGGGCGGGAGAGCGGTGAAAATAACCGCCGGTACGAATGTGCCCGTCCGCGCTATCGTTGCCGGCGACGAAACACAAAGCAAGGCAGCCCAGGACGAGCTGGCGAATGCAGAGACGGTTGCGCTTACTATCCCGGCCCTCTGCGAGTTGGTTTGGGTCCTGTCGCGAGCCTATGAAGTCCCTGCCCCTGAAATTACAAAAACGATCCGCGCTTTGATGACCGCTGCCAACGTCGCCGTAAGCCGGCCAGCCGCGGAGGCTGGATTGGCGGCATTGGAGGCCGGAGGCGATTTCGCCGATGGCGTAATCGTATTCGAGGAAGCTTGGCTGGGCGCGAACGAGTTTGTCTCTTTCGACAAGAAGGCTGTGAAACTGCTTGAGGCGAAAGGCTATTCAATGAGGCTGCTTGCGTAACGCGAAGAGAGGATTTCCGCATGTCAGAATTCATCGTGCATACCATTCCGGGCAGCCCGTTTGCGCGGGCGGTGCTTGCGACGCTGGAGGAGAAAGGCCAGCCCTACCGCGTCGTGCCGATCGCGCCGGGCGGCCTCAAGAGCGAGCCGCACATCTCGCGTCACCCCTTCGGCAAAATGCCCGTTTTTGAGCACGATGGCTTCTCGCTGTACGAAACCCAGGCCATCCTCCGCTATCTCGACCGCATATTGCCCTCGCCCGCCCTCACTCCCGCCGATCCGAAGGCCGCCGCGCGGATGGATCAGGTCATGAACATCTCGGATTGGTATCTCTTTCAGGGTGTGGGCAACGTCATCGCATTCGAGCGCATCGTGAAGCCCGTGCTCATGGGCGGAACGGCGGATGAGGCCGCGGTTGAAGCTGCCATGCCTGCCGCGCACACGGTGTTCAAGGAGCTTGGCTGCCTGCTGGGCGGGCAGGACTACTTCGCGGGCGAGGCGATGACTTTGGCCGACCTCGCGGTCTCGTGCCAAATGGGCTTCCTCGCGGCGACGCCGGAATGGGCGCCGCTGACCGCGGCAAATCCGAACCTTGTTGCATGGCTTACCCGGATGAACGCGCAGCCCAGCATGCAGGCCACGACCTGGGAGAAGGTCTCGGCGATGGCGAAGGCCGCCTGACCGGCAGCTTGGCGGTACAAGCCCGCTTCCCGTTTTCCGGCCGGGCCTGCGCGAATCGCCCCCAGCCGGAATTGCCGCGAATTTGAAAGCAAAGGACGGAGTGCACCGCGCTCCGCCCCGGCATAGCTTCGCTGCCACATAAGCACGGAGGCAGCGCGGTATGCACGTAACATCGAAACCGGCAATCCTGTATTTCGGCACCCCAGTCGTGGTCGTCAGCACCATCAACGAGGACGGCTCCGCCAATCTTGCGCCCATGTCTTCGGTGTTCTGGCTCGGCTGGCGATGCGTCCTGGGGCTCGACGCCAGTTCGAAGACCACACAGAACCTCCTGCGCACGGGCGAGTGCGTTCTCAATTTGCCATCGGAAGAGAACGTTGCCGCCGTGGACCGGCTTGCCATGACGACAGGTTCGAACCCAGTTCCTCAACTCAAGGCTGCGCGCGGCTACCGCTTCGAACCTGGCAAATTCGGCCTTTCGGGTTTCAGCGCGGCGCCCTCGGAAACGGTAGCCCCGCCGCGCGTTCTGGAATGCCCGGTCCAGCTCGAAGCCACGCTTGCCGCAACGCACGGCCTAGCCGAAGATCACGGCGTGCTGCGCGGGCTCGTCAAAATCTTCGAGGTTCGCATTCAGCGCGTTCATGTGGACGAAGCGCTGCTGGTGCCGGGCCAGCCAAATCGCATCGATCCAGGTAGATGGCGGCCCTTGATCATGAGCTTTCAAAAGTTCTATGGGCTAAAGGCGGAAGAGTTGCACGGCTCACGCCTGAGTTCGGTCCCGGAAGAGGCATACCGCAGCCCGGAAAGCATCGGCGCCAAATGAGCGCACGGCAACAGGAAGGAAATGAGCGATGACGGAGGTTGAGATCGAAGCGGAGCGCAAGCTGATCGTGGCGCTCGATATGCCCGACGCGGGCGAGGCTTATGCGTTCTGGCAGCGGCTGGCGCTGCCGGGCGCGGTTGCCAAGATCGGGCTGGAGCTTTTGTTCGCGGGCGGAGTCGAGCTTGCGCGCAAGCTGTCGGCGGAAGGCGCGCGCGTGTTCGTGGATGCGAAACTCTTCGATATCGGCAACACGGTCGAGCGGGCCACGGCGCGGGTCGCGGCGCTGGGGGCCACGTTCCTGACAGTCCATGCGCAAGACCCGCAAACGGTTGCCGCCGCCGTCCGTGGCCGCGCGGGCTCAAGCCTGAAGTTGCTCGGCATAACGCTACTCACCAGCACAGCGCCTGACAGCCTGGGCGCGCAAGGTATCTCCTTGCCGTCGGCCGGATTGGTGCAGCTACGCGCGCGGTTTACGGCGGATGCCGGCTTCGATGGCGTGGTTTCGTCGCCTTTGGAAGTGCACGATCTCAAGGCGGCGTTCGGGGGCAAGCTAGCCGTGGTGTGCCCCGGCATCCGGCCGGGAACCGGGCAAGCCGTCGCGGGCGACGATCAGGCGCGCACCGCCACCCCTGGCGACGCGTTGCGCGCGGGCGCGGATTACATCGTCGTGGGCCGCCCCATTACCCAGGCAAGCGATCCAGCCGCCGCCGCCCGCGCCATTATCGCCCAGATGGCGGAAGCCGTCGCGGAAATGCACGGCGCGGAGAAAAGCCGGTAATGCCAAATCCGGTGAATTGCTTCGCAAGCTTTTTCCGTTCCCCGCGTAAGCCGGGCAACGCCGCCTCTTGAATCTGCTGTCTTTCTAACGCATTTACTATCGCGAATTTCCAACCAACGGGGATATGGCCATGCCGATCTACGGCTACGATTGCAATGACTGCGGCCACCAGTTCGAGAAGCTGGTCCGCTCTTCCGATGCGGCACCAACCTGCCCATCCTGCGAAAGCGGCGATCTCAAACGCCAGCTCTCTCTCATCGCCGATCCGGCCAAGGGCGGCAGGGAGGGCGGCGCGCCCGCATGCGAGAGCGGCGGAAGCTGTGCCGGCTGTCCCTGCGCGGTCAACTGACCCCGCCCTGGCTGCCGGCCGGGAGCGCTTCCCGGCCCCAGCGGCTTCCGTGGCCGTTTATCCGCCGTCTTCGTAAGATCGGGAACCGCTGGGCGCGCACCTGCCAGGTGCCGGGATATAGTCTAAGGCGTTCCACGCGGCGGGTTCGTTTACGCCCTCAGCATCGATCTCTCCTATTCCTTGTCCCGCTGGATAAGGCCGGAGCAAAATAAAACGAAACGTGCTGCTTATTGCCTGCGTTCGCGCGGTTTCGGAGTGCCGCGCCAAGGCGGCGAGTATAATTTCCGGAAAGTGGAAACAGTCTTTCAGAATCGTCGCGCGCAAAATCAGCGCACGTCGCACACCGAGGGTGCGTTTGACATATTCATTCAGTATTTGCTAAACGGGCGCGAGAGAGAAACCGGCGAAGGCGCTTCCCTCGCGAAGGGAGCGGAGGCAGTATGAGTGGCACGGCACGGCAGAACCGGGCAACAGGCTTAGCCTACAGCCTAAGCAATAAAATCGCGGCCGCCGAATCCTGGCCCGCGAACTGGGTTGCTGCCGGTTGCTTGGTCTTATTCGTCGCCGCTTGGACCTTTCACGGAGTCGTTGCCGGCGCCGGCAGAACGCTGCATCCGGATGTGTTTGAAGCCTATTCCTGGGGAAGAGAGTTTCAGCTTGGCTACAATTCGCACCCTCCATTTTGGGCGTGGATCGCCGGCGCCTGGTTTCTTGTGTTCCCCGAAACCAACGCGTCGTTTGTGCTGCTTGAGGCCTTGAACGCCGGACTGGGCCTCTTGGGCGCCTGGATGCTTACCGGGCTTTTCGCCAAGGGTCCGGCGCGCCATGGCGCGGCACTCTTGCTGCTGGCCACGCAGTTTTACACGATGATGGCGTTCCGGTTTAATGCCAACACGATCTTTGTGTCGCTATGGCCGTGGACGCTGTTCTTTTTCGTAAAATCCATCGATGACATGAGAATGCGCGACGCCGCGCTATTCGGCGCTTTTGCGGCTGCATGTATGCTTTCAAAGTATTATGCCGTGATCCTGCTAATGACCTGCGGGTTATCGCTGCTTTACCATCAAAATGGACGAAAATACGTCTTCTCGGCTGGACCCTGGGTTGCCGCCGTGGTTTTTACCGCGCTTGTCCTGCCGCATGTAATCTGGTCGCTGAAAGCCGGCACTCCTTCTGTAAGCTATGCTATGGCCCATACTGGGAAGGGTTGGCTGACATCCATCAATTACGCCCTTCTTTTCTTTCTAAAGGCGGCGCTCAATAACGCCGGTGTACTGGCACTCATTTTATTGGCGTGGTGGCTATCCAAGAACGCGGGCACCGGCGAGCCCGTGGAGCGGTTGCCGCGCTGGCGGCTGCAGTTTCTGGCCGTCCTTGTGCTGGCACCGCTTTTGCTGACCGCTGCTTTCGGTTTGGCGTTTCAACTGGGCTTCAAGCTCGACATCGTCATGGCGGTGGGGATTTTTCCGCTCGTGCCGTTGTACCTGATGCAGTTCGTGGCTCCCCTGGACGCCCGGCGCAGCTTCCAGATCGCAGTGGCCGCCGCGGCGGTGGTGACGGTTGCAACGGTCGCGGCCGCCCCCCTTGAAGGGGCGATGATGGCAAAGAAAAGCGCCCCATCCATTGACGAACCGCGTCAAGAGCTTGCCGAAGCCGTTACCGAGCTTTGGCACACCGAAACGCATACGCGGCTGCGCTATGCTGGTGCGCAGTTGGCCTACGCCCATAGCATCGGCTTCTACAGCGAAGACCATCCGTCGAACTTCATCGATCTCTCCTATACCAAGGCCCGCTGGGTAACGCCGGAAAAAATCAAGCAATACGGGCTGCTTATTGCCTGCGTCCATGAAGATTCAGAATGCCTCGGCAGAGCGGCTACCCTTCTTTCCGGAAAATGGAAACAGTTTTCCATGAACCTCGCGCACAGGATTGGAACCCGCCGCTCCCCCGAGGTTGCCTTCGACATCTTCATCATGCCTCCCCAGCCTGGGTAGCGCCGGAACGGCTTGTGCCGCCTGAGAGGGGCTGCTATTGACCGCCCCCAGGGGGTAGCGTCGCCGATGTCCGGTTTCATCCAAGCCATTCCAATTTCAGCGGAAAATGTCCAACCCGCCACAGCCGCTGGGCGATTGCCGGCGAAAGCCATCCTCGCCTTTGTGGCGGCCTGCGCGGCCGCGCGGCTGTTCGGCGCCTGGGCGGCAGGTTTCGCGGGCGACGAGTCCTACACCATCGTCATCTCGCGCATGCTTGCGCTCTCCTATTTCGATCACCCGCCGCTGCATCAATGGACCGTCCACGCCACCGAAGCCCTGTCGGGGGAGGGCTGGTGGCTGAGACTGCCGTTCTGGCTCATGGCGCTTGGCATCAACTTACCCGTTTACGGCCTGACGCGCAGGCTGTTTGGGCCGGGGGCGGCGCTTTGGGCGCTGTTCGGCTTCAACGCGTCGATCTATTTCGAGGTCTGGCCCGATGGGATGATCCTGCCCGACGTGCCGCTGTTTCTGTTCTTAAGCGCGGCGATATGGGCGGTTGCGGAAATCCTGTTCGGACCGAAGCGGGGCAGCAATGGCTTGACCGCGCTCTGGCTCGCCGCGGGGCTGGCATTTGGGCTCGCCGGCCTCGCCAAATACGCGGCGGTATTCGCGCCCATGGGCCTGTTCGGATTTCTGATGTTCTCGCCGCGCCACCGGCACTGGCTTTGGCACCCATATCCCTATCTGGGGGCAGCACTCGCGTTTGCGGTCTTCTCGCCGGCGCTGATCTGGAACCATCAGCATCAGTGGGTGTCCTTCGGCTTTCAAACGGCGCGGACGGGGTCCCGGCTGGCTTTGAACGCCGAGGGCCTGCGGCATTTCGCCGAGGCTCTGGGCGCGCAGATCGCGCTGCTTTCGCCTTGGGTTGGCGTGCCGCTGATGCTGGCGCTCTGGAATGCCGCGCGCTCGCGCGATGCCGGAAGCCCCGCCCGCTTTTTGCTTTGGCTCGCAGGCGTGCCGCTCCTCTTGTTCTCAGCCATGCCGTTCATGGGCCAGACGGCGATCCCGCATTGGTACAACTCGGCTTGGCTGTTCGCCTTTCCGCTGCTCGGGTCCTGGCTGAACAAAAAGAGTGCCGGCTGGCTTAAATCCTGGGCCATCGCGAGCGCTGCGCTTACCGCGCTGAGCTTCGCCGTGTTCACTACCTATATCGCCCAAGGCCCATTTTGGCAGGCAGCCAAGGCCAAGCGCGACGCCACGGAATGGAGCTATGGCTGGCGCGGGCTCAAGGAATCGCTGGCCTGGAGCGATGCAGGCGCCGCGGCACCAGCCTTCGCCGTTGTGAACGAATGGCGCGCGGGCGGAAAGGCGGGAGGCGCACTTGGGGCGGAGGTTCCAGTCTGCGCTTTCACAGACGACCCGCGCGGCTTTGCCTACGAATGCGATTCCAGCGCGCTCGTGGGACAAGACGCGCTGATCGTTATCCCAAAGGAGCGCGCCAGCGTGGTTTTGCCGGCCATCGCGCCCTATTTCGAACGGCTCGGCCCCACCTTTGAGGTGGGCGAAGGGCGCGGCGGCCGCATCGAGCGCTTCGTGACGCTCACGCGCGGCTATAAGCTTCTACGCCCCTACGAAACGCCCTATGGCATCACTGCAAAGGCTATTGCGTCCAAAATCCTAGCGGAATGACCGAACCTATAAAACCTCGCCCACCGGGGCAAAAAGCTGTTTCCGGCCCATCAAACGGTCAACGTTTTGCGATTAGCTTCCGCTTGCGAAAAAATCGCCGGAAAGCGGAAAATATACCGTTAACGATTCGTAAAGCAGCCTCTGCCCAAGGAAGCGCTCATGCAGCCCGTCGAAGCCCTACGCGCCTATTACGCCGCCTTCAACGCCAAGGACTGGGAGGGCATGTTCGCGTGTGTCCATGAAGAAGTGGCGCATTACCCCAATCAGGGGCGCCTGCGCAAAGGCAAGGCGGCCTTCCGCGAATTCGTGCTGCACAACGCCAAGGCCTACGGCGAACAGCTTTCGGATGTGGAGCTGTTCGCGGGCGGGAGCGGGCGCGCCGCGGCGGAATATCTGGTGACCGGCATCTATCTTGAGGCGGACCCCGGCCTTCCCGCGGCGCACGGCCAGAAATACCGGCTGCCCGGCGGCGCTTTCTTCGAGTTCAAGGATGGCCTCATCGCCCGCATCTCGAACTACTACAATCTTGAAGACTGGCTCGCTCAGGTCAGCCGCCCTTAAGGAAGATGGGTATCGGCGCCGCTCGCATCCTGGCCGCCAGGGCCGTTCAGCCCCAGACGCTATTCGGCGTTGAGCATCACGAGGTGGTTCGGCAGGAGGTTCGGCTTGTCCGGGGGAGCCGGAAAATGGGCCGCCAGATGCTCGCCCACACGGTGGATCGCCTGGACGAGGCCTTTGGCGGCATTGCCACTGCCGATGTCGGCGGTCAGCTTCGCGACGATGTCCTTCCATTCCGTCTCGGGAACCTTGGCGGCGATGGCGGCATCGGTTACGATCTCGGCATAGTGCTCGGCCACCGAGACGAACAGCAGCACGCCCGTGTGCCCCGGCGTAGTGTAGATGTTCTGCGAGAAGAACTGCTGCATGGCGCGGCGGTGGGCGCGCTGGCGCATGACGGAACGCGGCACGAACATCAAGCGCAGGGGCTCGTAATGCAGCGCGGCAGCCAGCGCCGCGAACACGGCGAGTTGGATGAGATAGATGGTCTCCTCCGGTAGCCAGGTCCAGTAGATGAGCGGCCAGGGCACCACAGGGCGGCAAGCGCGCCCCAGAGGTAAGGCACATAATTATAGCTGCCGCTGGCTCGCGCGATGACCGCCACGATTTCGCCAGAGGTGCCCTTCTCGGCCTCGCCGATGGCCGCTTCGACTTCAAACTTGTCTGCTTCCGAGATCATGCCCGGTCTCCCTACCAATCGCCCGATGCGCCGCC
>Ga0182021_10005743_pt1 | contig 14739 bp, 14 predicted proteins | sample 612E3MmetaG_FD_120493 | JGI IMG/M metagenome (GOLD analysis project Ga0182021, IMG submission 120493) | Permafrost microbial communities from Stordalen Mire, Sweden - 612E3M metaG (Illumina Assembly) | ecosystem: Environmental > Terrestrial > Soil > Wetlands > Permafrost | place: Sweden... | reverse complement strand
TCACCATTTGAACTACGTCTCTATCCCAAGCGTCACAGCCATGACTTCGCTCTAATGAACGATGCCCAGCTGGCTGTACTTGCGGTGGCAATGAAGGATATGCTGCTCAGGGTCAAAAGGGTGCTGCGCGACGCACCGTACAATTTTATTCTGCATACAGCCCCCCCCATGCATCGACGCCCCGGCAAACCCGAACATTGGAACTCGCTGGAGTATGATTACCACTGGCATATTGAACTGGTCCCGCGTCTGACACAGATGGCCGGTTTCGAGTGGGGTACCGGCTTTTACATCAACCCGACTTCGCCCGAAGATGCCGCCCGGTTTTTGCGAGAGGCTGATGTCTGACATCCGGGCGACGCTCGACGCGCTCTATGCCTCCCGATCACTGCAGCATCTGGACAATGACCCCCTTTCCTTCTGCCATCGGTACCCCGATCCGGCCGATCGCGAGATTGCGGCGGTGATCGCGTCATCATTTGCCTACGGCTCAATCGTTATCATCCTCCGAACGCTGGAAACGATTTTTGCCGAGTTGGGGCGGTCGCCGAGGTGGTATGTTGAACATTTTGATCCTTTGGATGGTCTGCGGCTCTTCTCCCGTTTCAAGCACCGCTTTAATGACGGTCGCGACCTCTGCGCACTCCTCTGGGGAATGCGGCAGATGGTGGAGCAGTCCGGCAGTATCGGCTCGTTTTTTCTTCACGGTCACACCGCTGCGGATCGTGATGTGAGTGGCTCCCTGAACAGCTATTCATCTGCAGTACTGGCCCTTGACTACTCCGCAGTCTTCGGTGCTCACGCCATCCCGGACGATTCTTACTATCCGTTCCTGTTTCCGGCCCCCTCCTCCGGCAGCGCCTGCAAACGGCTCTGCATGATGCTGCGCTGGATGGCTCGCCCGGCGGACGGTATCGATCTTGGCCTGTGGCACGGGGTCTCTCCTGCACAGCTGATTATTCCGGTTGATACGCATATCAGCCGCATCTGCCGTTATCTCGGTCTGACCGGTAGAAAGGCCGCCGACTGGCGCATGGCCCAGGAAATAACGGCAGCGCTGCGCACTTTTGACCCGACCGATCCGGTGAAATATGATTTTTCTCTGGCCCATCTCGGCATCAGTGACGGGTGTGACGGCAAGGACCCGAGTCGCTGCACATCATGTCCGATTGTCGGAATCTGTGCGCAAAACCTTACTAAATAGTCGAAATATCTCAACGTAATGATTTGACACTCCTCACCCTTTCTGATATAGGACTAACGTTGTTTCAGATAGTTCCGTGAATTACTGTGAAAATAGCTATCATCATCGAGGAGTCGCAGATGATAATCAAATGCGAAAAATGCCATACCAGATTTCGACTTGACGATTCCAGGGTCACGGATAAGGGTGTAAAAGTCCGCTGCACCAAGTGTAAACATGTTTTTACGGTGCGGAAAGAAGTGTCGGAAACCGAGGCATTTGAGGCTGAAGGAACACTGGCCGGTTTTTCTTCAGATGCTCCCGAGTACCAGCCACTCTCAGCTGAACCGGTTCGTGATGTTCCCGTTGATTTCGGAACGATAGAAAATACGGTAATCCGCAGCGAACCGGCACCTGTCATCTCGTCCGAAAAGGAGTCTTTTGGCCCCGCCGGTGAGATTGATTTCTCCAGCTTCGATTTTGGCGGCAACGAATCAGAGCCCGATACGACCCCTCCGCCCACCCTGTCGGTGGATGACTTTACTACCGCCACAGAGATCAAATCTGCCCCGGCTGCAGCTAGAAAAGAGGTTCCTCAGGGGCTAGATTTTTCCGATGATGATATGTTCGGAGCGGTCGTGCAATCCACTCCGGAAGTGTCAAGCAACACAATCACCTTTGATTTTGAGGGTGACAGTTTTGCCGAATCGATGGACATGAGCGGCCAGGATTTTAGCATCAAGGGGAGCACGTCATTTTCGCTTGATGCAACCAGTGATTCGCCATTCAGTCTGGGTGAAATAGATTTTGGTGACGAACTTACGTCGGTGGCGGTTCAGCAGGTAAATCCGGAAGATTTAAAGCCTTCCCAGGAGATCCTCTTTGCCCCGCTTGCTGAAGCTCGAGAAAAATCTGCTGACGATGAATTGACGCGGGCATTTCTGGGGGAAGAGCCCGCCAGTGATCAAGGAGAACTCCCACCGCTTTCGATCGCTTCACGGCGCAAGCAGAGTCCGCTCTTTGGTGGGCTGATTGCGGTTGTTGCGTTCCTGGTAATCGCAGCTCTCGGCTATTTCGGCTATGCTTCATTTTCTACTCCAAAGGGTACCGTTGCCACTGAGAGCGGCAAAATCAGCATAGAAGTCTTGGACTCTTCCTACATTGAGAATGATGAAGTGGGAGAATTGCTGGTTATCTCAGGAGTAGCGTTCAACGGATATCCAGAGCCACGGGCAGCACTGCAAGTCAAAGTGGACCTGTATGATGCTACGGGTCAAAGTGTCGCCACTAAAAGTGCGTATTGTGGAAATCCGTTGACAGATGAGCAGCTTGAGAGTCTGCCGCTCAACAAGATCGAGGCGACCATGGCCAACCAGTTCGGCGATTCGCTGGCAAACATGGAAGTCGCTCCCGGCACGGCGATACCTTTTGTTGTCGTACTTGCCAATCTTCCCAAGGGTGCCAAAGATTTCGGGGTTCAGTCTGTTGGATCAACGGTTGCAACAGGGAAACAGCAGTAAATCACCCAATATGACACATCCGGGCGCTATTGTGCCTTTGAAATACAACAGGCCGTTAACATCAATGTTAACGGCCTGTTGTATTTGTTTTCCGCAAGTTCGGAGCGGTTACAGGATCTCGACCAGTCGGATAGCAAAGGTCAGGTCACGACCCGCTAAAGGGTGATTACCGTCGAGCGTAATAGTCGTGTCAGTTACTTCCGTCACGAGAACCGGCAGAGGTGACCCGTCTTCCAGAATGACTTCCATCTGGTGACCCGGCTCGGGATTGATATCTGCAGGTATCTCACTCCGTTCAATAACTGCCACCATCTCTTCGGCACGCTGTCCGTAGGCATCATCAGCAAGAATAGAGACTGTTATGCTCTGGCCCGGTTCGAGCCCGATCACGGCAGCTTCGAACTTCGGTATCAACTGACCGGCGCCGATGATAAACTCCATTGGTCCGTTGGCGTGACTGCCGCACCCGCACCCGTCATCGGTATCTTTCTTACTGCTGCAGCCACACGAATGGTCGTTCGATTGTTCAATAGGGTTTTCCGATGTGTCAAAAACAGACCCATCTTCAAGTGTGCCGGTGTAGTGAACTTTTACTTTATCGCCTGTTTTTGCCTGTGCCATGGTTACATCCTTTCAGTGTGTGTGCCCGGTGTTCAGGGATTCTTCAAGTGCGCAAATATGAGTGCTGAACTGTCCGGGATGATCGCCGCTAATCCGGAGACGCTTATGGCGGGACGTTTCTCCCGATATAATCTCAACGGATGATTTAGCTACCTTAAAGAGATCTGCAACAAACTCCCGGCACAGTTTGTTGGCCGCACCATCAACCGGTGGAGAGGTGAGTCTGATTTTGAGCTCCTCTCCCTGAATGCCGCAGATCTGGTTCTTAGAGGCTCTCGGCTGAACATAAACGCTTAAAATAAGATCATTATTGTCTGTGGCGAGGAAGGGGAGCTCAGGCGTGATCATCGCTTGCAAGTTGCCGGCTGAAGCTTTCGAGCAAACCTTTAAAGCTAATCTCGAACTGGATCTTCTGCCGGCGTATCTCTTCAATCCGGCTTTTTAATTCACCCAGTTGCCGTTCGGCGTCTGCAACAATGCGTTCACCCTTTATCTCGGCTTCCGATACGATCAACTCGGCTTCTTTACGGGCATTGGCCTTCATTTCTTCGATGACGCGCTGGGCAGAAAGCAGCGTTTCTCGCAGTTCCCGCTCTTTTTCCGCCATATCAAGCATCTCACGGCTCTGACGTGACTGCTGCTCCTTCATCTGGCTGTTTTCGCGAATCAGCCCCTCCATTTCACCGGCTACGGTCTGCAGGAAGGCGTCAACGTCATCCGGATCAAGACCACGAAACGTTTTTACCTTAAATTGCTGTTGCTGAATATCAATAGGAGAAATCTTCATTTCGTATAAACCTCGCAGGATGCGTGACGTGGGGTGATAAGAGTCAGTTTCATGAGGCATGGTTTATTGCTGCGTCCGCGCGCTTTCAAAAAACAGGTACCGGGTTTTATCTGGCTTACTGAGCAGACAACTTCAAATAACATTCGGCTTTGTATAATTGTGCGTCGGCGGCAAGAGGCGAGCCGGAGTTGTCTGTCAGATAGCGATCAAGTAGTTCCAGAGCGGTACGGCAATCATCCTGTCGATACGCCTTTACCGCCGCTTCAAAGAGTTTATGTCCGCTGGCGGCGTCTGCTGCAGGGCCGGCGACGGCGGCGCTTGTACGAACCTCAGGTGTCCGGTATCCGGCGGGTGTCTCGGCCGGAAGCGTGTGTGGCTGATTTTTTTTCGCGTGAATGGAAGCCTTCTTTTTTATACGACTCACGTTGCTTTTTCTCCCGTCGCCCGCCTTCAGATCACTCAATGAAAGTTCGGTACTCGGGCTCGAAACTGGTGAAGATGCCGCAGGAGAATGCTGGACCGTGGGGGGTCGTTTTGCTTTTGCCGATGGTTTCGTGTTTCCTGAGGACTGAGGCTTGGGGGTCCGGTCGGCCGGCTTGGCAGCGACACGATCAGCATCGCCAGCTTCTTTTTGTGCTACCGGAATTTTGAGAATATTACCGGGATAAATGAGGTTCGGGTTCTTAATCGAGTTAAACAGAAGAATCTGGGGGTAATACATACCGCGTCCGCTGAACTTGCGGGAAAGGGCATACAGGGTGTCACCCTTCTGAATCTGGATCTCCTGGACAAGTATGCCATCCTGCGCAGCGACTATTTGTCCGGAGGGTACCGGCTGGGGGGTATACAGCAGATACTGCCGACCCCAGGCTGGCAGAGCCAAACTGATACAGAGCGCGATGAAGATTGTACTGCGGGTGAGTGGTGTCATATCAATACCTGTTCCCCAGTTGGTCTTCATAGGTCAGAATGTTCTTGACCTGAACAGCGGTCCCAACTCCGGTAACCGGTTTAACCCTGAATGAAACCTTGATGCTTCTTTTTTCACCGGCACCCGTTTCCTTGAAGCGCCAGATAATGGTACCGTTACTGACAGCGCTGGTGGCAGGGTCGGCAGCAACCAGTTCCAGCTGCTCCGGCCAGGCGCTTTGTAACTCTACTACCCGGGCAAGATTTGAGCCGGAGTTGGTGATTGTCAGATCAAATGAAGCGACGTCGCCCGGCTTGAGCCGTCCGTCATGACCGGTCATGACCATCTTCAAAACCGGTCTCGAATAGGTCAATTGGGTTGACCCTGATGCTGATCGGGCAGCATCACCTTCAGACACAAACGTCACCTGGACACTTCCCTGACTGCCATCTGCCGCAGCATGAGGCGTCCTGATTTCCACCACGACACTGGCTTCTTCACGGGGAGCTAATGGACCGATCTCGGAGATGGTCGGCTCACTGGCCTGGCGGATGCCGTCACGGTTAAGGTCGTTGAAAATAACCGCGTCCTGGGCGCCGGTGACGACAGACGTGATCTTGAACTTTTCCCTGATGTTGCCGGTGTTGGTGACCACAAAGGGGACGGTGATCGTCTGGCCTGGAATCGCTACCAGTCGGTCCGAGCCCGTACGAACGAAGATGCTTCGCCGTGCCTCAACATAGGCCATATTTGAAACAAAGGCGGCGGTGGTTTTGAGCGGGTTGTTAATCAGCTCGGCACGGGTCGACAGCTCCTGTCCGGCCAGTGAGTCGTCCTTGAGCTGGAAGGCGACGCTGAATTCACGACTTTCCCCTGACTTTACCTGCAGGCCGTCGAATACCAGAGCGGATTTCATCTCTTGTCTGAACCCGGTGGTGGCGTAATCAACCGGCTCGAGCTGCGGCGGGAAGTTAAGGCGGAAGGTTACATCCTGGGCAGCGGTCGAACCGACGTTGAGAATGGCAATGTGATATACGACCGTGTCACCCGGGAGAGGTTTGGCCTTTTCTGTACGAAGGACAGCACGAAGGAGCGGCGCGGAGGCAACCAGCTTGACTTCACGCGATTGACTGGCATCTACCATCAGACGTGAAGCGGCTTTGACCGGATGCGTTATGCGCAGGCCGTCGATGCTGCCGGGAGGAATAACAAGGTTGATGACCCCTGTAAAGGTTTCGCCCGGTGCAAGTTCCGGTGTTTGACTGATTGCAACACCCGGTACAGCCGCCGAGGCGAAGCGGGCTTTGAAGTCAGCAGGAAACGCGGACTCCAGATAGAAGGAGTCATTGCCGTTGCCGCGGTTGACCACTTCAAACGGCACCGCAATAGGACTGCCAACGGTGAAAGCATCGGGGCGGGCCAGCAGATTAAATTCGAAGCCTGCAAATTGCGCAACTTCGAGTCGCAATACCTGGGCGTTCTCCGGCAGAGGCGCCTCAACAGCCTGAACTGGCAATGCGACGGCAACGCCAAGCTCACGCAGCTTGGCCGCAGCTGTGGCAGCTGCGGTGGATGCGGGGAATTTATCGATGACGGCTTGATACTGGCTAATCGCCTTTTCGCGATACGCGGCCTTGGAGGCCCTGACTTTTTCCTCGGCGAGTTTCTGCTGTTCCAGACGGTCTTCTTCAGCCTTGAGGGTTACCAAGCGTGCCGCTTCGGCGGTAGCAACTGCCTGTGTGGCCTCTTCAACCCTGACAAGGGCTACTCGATCCCGCTCGGCTTTTTCTGCTGCCAGACTGCGCTCTTTTTCCGTATTGAGTGCATTCACGCGCGCACGTTCGGCTTCATCCTGTGCGGCACGCTCCTGCTCGGCCTGGACCTGGGCACGTTGCATCGCTTCAGCTTTCTTCGCCGCGATACGTGAGGTTTCAGCTGCAGCTTCAGCTCTCAGTGTCTCCTCTGCAGTAGCGGCAGCAAGCTTCAATTCCTCTGCCTTGGCCGCAGAAATCCGCTCTTGCTCCGCTTTCTCCGCTGCTACACGCGCCATTTCCACTTTCTCGGCGGCAGCATTTTCTTCGGCTTTGGCGGCAGCGGCCCGCTCAGCATCGGCCTTTGTCTTTTGGGCAGCCAGGCTGGCAGACTGTTTGGTCGGAGGTGATCCGGCCGGCAGCACTTCACCTTTTTCATAGCGCGCCGTCAGTAAGAGGAGTTCATCTTCAACGGTGCTTTTGAGCGGATTATCGGGGTATTCTTTGGAAAACTGAGAAAGATAACGGGCAGCCTCCTGCTGGTTGCCCGCTTTGAAATAGGACCGGGCCAGCCAGAACAGCGCCATATCTCGGAGAGGTGTTTCGGGGTATTTCTGTAACACCTCGTTCATTTTTTCTATTGAAGAAGCGTAATCTTTCTGCTGGTAGGCATTAAATCCGGCAATAAAAACCTGAGAATCCTCCGTTTCCTGACAATAAGCGGGAGGTACGATCAGGAATGAAATTATGAGCAGGACGACCAGAAGCCGGGGAAAGATGTTGCGGCATAATCTCAATAATATCACGGTAATTGACCTCTTTTGGCCGGCTACGCAGAAGACGGCGCACGGAGAGCAGATAGAGTATGCAGGTAAAATGCCTCTTAAGTAGCACCTCTCTTCGTCATTGTCAACGAAAGAAACGGTATGTCAGCATGTTATCAACCGTTGTAGTCTGCGGCTTCCAAAGGATTCAATCGTCACAAAACCATTACCTCAGAAGTCAGCGAATGCTGTCTTCCGGGTAGGCACCGATGTTGTGAATCGAAAGGTCGGCCCCGTTAAATTCCTCTTCCTGGCCAAGACGGATTCCGACGGTCTTATTCAAGGCGCCGTAGACAACAAAACTGCTGACGAGGGCAAAAATAACCGCAAGAACGCTCCCCCCCAGCTGGGAAACGAAGCTGACTCCACCAATACCCCCCAGAAACTTTTGTCCGAAAATGCCGGCGGCGATCCCCCCCCAGGTGCCGATTACACCATGCAGCGGCCACACTCCCAGCACATCGTCGATTTTGAGCTTCTCCTGTTCAAAATGGAAGCCATACACAAAAATTACCGAGGCGATACAGCCGACCAGAAAGGCCCCCAACGGGTGCATGATGTCGCTGCCGGCACAGACAGCGATAAGCCCGGCCAGGGCACCATTGTGAATAAAGCCGGGGTCGTTTTTGCCGGCAACCAGTGCGGCAATGACTCCGCCTACCATCGCCATCAAGGAGTTGACCGCCACCAGGCCGGATATTTTTTCCAGATTTCCGGCGCTCATGACATTAAAGCCGAACCAGCCGACCGCCAGGATCCATGATCCGAGGGAAAGGAAAGGGATGTTACTGACCAGAATAGGATGGGATTTGCCGCGGACATAGCGACCCATGCGCGGCCCGAGGATGATAACCGCCGGCAGGGCGATCCAGCCGCCGATTGAATGAACGACCACGGAACCGGCGTAGTCATGAAATTCAGCACCACCGATTGATTTGAAATACGCCTGCAAGCCTGCAGCGTTCTGCCCCCAGACCAGCGATTCGAACAGCGGGTAGGAGATTCCTGCGAAGATGGCACCGGCTGTCACCTGCGGCCAGAACTTGGCCCGCTCTGCAATGCCCCCGGAAATAATGGCGGGAATACAGGCTGCAAAACAGAGCAGGAAGAAGAAATGGACCAGGTCATATCCCTGAGTTGTTCCGAGCAGCTCTCCTGCCGGCTTCAAAAACGAGATGCCATAGGCGATCGGAAAGCCGACTACAAAGTAGACGATCGTAGAGACGGACCAGTCGGTAAGTATTTTGACAAGTGCATTCACCTGATTCTTCTTGCGCACCGTACCGACCTCAAGGAAGGCAAAGCCGGCATGCATCGCAAACACCATTACCGAGCCCAGCATAAGAAAAAGAACATCCGCACTACTCTTCAGACCTGTCATCGTTGACATTGTTTCCATACAGATTACCCCCGTTGGTGTCTGTTGCCCGTCTTTGGGCGAACCCGCTCAGTAGCAAGAAAGTTGCCAATCTGTAAAGTCACGTAACTATCTGATAGTAATGCATGTTATCTGTTGCCATTCTCCTGGACACCTGCCCTAAAAATCGGCAACTGCCGATTATGTAGGCAAATCTCCTGCCAATGAAGACACTTCACATTCATTGTACAAACAGGTAGGATTAAAGCCATGACCCTCGAAGAAAAGATACAGCAGTTTCCGACCTCGCCGGGGGTGTACCTGATGCGTGACCTCGCCGGTGAAATAATCTATGTCGGCAAGGCCCGCAGTCTTCGGCAGAGGGTGCGTTCATACTTCAACCCGTCTGGCGATTCGCGCTACCAGGTCAAATTCTTGATGGCTAAAGTTGCCGATATCGACGTTATGCTGACCGATACCGAGAAAGAAGCACTGCTACTGGAAAATACCCTTATCAAGCAGCATCACCCCCGCTACAACCTGAATCTCAAGGACGACAAAACCTATTTTTCGTTACGAGTTGATCCGCACGAGAAATTTGCACGATTCACGGTCGTGCGCAAGCGTCCTCACGACGATGCACGGTATTTCGGACCGTACTCCTCCGGTTCGGCGGCACGGGAGGTGCTCCGGCAGATGGTCCGGATGTTTCCGCTGCGGCACTACCCTCTAGCCACCTGCATGTCGCGCACCCGCCCTTGCCTGTATCACCAGATCGGCCAGTGCAGCGCACCCTGCCACGGCCTGATAACTCGCGAATCCTACGATGCTCTGGTGGAAGGGGCGATGCTGTTCCTTGAGGGAAAAGGCCGGCTGCTCGTCGCCGAGTTCAAACTGCGCATGACTGATGCCTCAGCGCGTATGAACTATGAAGAGGCCGCCCGCTGGAGAAATCTGCTTCACTCCATTGAAGTGACGGTCGAAAAACAGAAAGTAGTACTGCGCGGCGGAGACAGCGATGTGGTCGGCTTCTACCGTGACGGAGACCGGATTGAGCTGGCTCTGCTGTTTATTCGTGCCGGCGTTCTTTCAGGGAGCCGCTTGTTTACAGTTTTGTGGGAACTGGATGATGCAACAGCCATATCGGCATTTTTGCAGCAGTATTACACCGGTGCGGTTTTTATCCCTGAAGAGATTCTGCTTCCGCTTGATATCGAGGAGCGGGGAGCACTTGCCGGGCTGTTCGGTGAGCTGAAAGGGAGCAAGGTGACACTCTCTCTCCCGCAACGGGGGACAAAGCGCGAACTGGTTGCTCTGGCCGGCAAGAATGCCAAGTCTGCCTGCGTGGAGCGCGATGAGAAAGAAACGGCAGCCGAGGCGGTGCTGGTCGACCTTTCCAGGCGGCTGCAGTTGACCCGGATTCCCCGGCGGATTGAATGCTATGATATCTCGACCATTCAGGGGCGTTTTTCTGTGGGAAGCTGCGTCGTGTTCACATCCGGCAGTGCAGACCGGAGCTGCTATCGCCATTATCGCATCCGGACCGTTGACGGTCAGGATGATTTTGCCATGCTGCGGGAAGTATTCCAGCGGCGTTTTCGCGCCAACAGCGGAGACATGAGCGATCTGCCCGATCTGGTGGTCGTCGATGGAGGGATAGGGCAGTTGAATGCTGTGCAGGAGATAGTTGCCGAGCTTGGCTTGACAGGGAGCTTTGATCTGGTATCACTGGCCAAAAGCAGGGTTCTGCATGAAGCCTCGGCGCCTGTTGTCCAAAAAAGTGATGAACGGGTTTTTCTCCCCGGCAGGAAGAACCCTGTCGTATTGCGTCAGAACTCAAAGCCGCTTCTTCTGCTTGCGGCTATCCGCGATGAGGCGCACCGTTTTGCCATCGGGTACCACCGGAAACTGCGCGGGAAAGAGGGTCTTGCCTCAGCCATAGAAACTGTTCCCGGGATCGGGCCGAAACGCCGGGTTGCGTTGCTGAAGCATTTCGGCAGTCTGCAACGGCTTAAGGAAGCGTCAGAGGATGAAATCAAGGCTGTCCCGGGTATGAACCGGACTACGGCAGAGGCTGTCCACAGAGGTCTGCACGATGACTGAGGCGAGGGCACTTTCTGATATGCTTGTTATCCTCGGTCCGACCGCTTCCGGGAAAACACGCCTGGCCGTAGCTATTGCTGAGGAGTTTGGCGGAGAGATCATTTCAGCGGACTCGCGCCAGGTTTTTCGCGGCATGGATATCGGCAGTGGCAAGGACCTCCATGAATACGGACAGGTACCGTACCATCTGATCGATATACTCGATGCCGGGGGAGAATTCAGTGTCTTCGAGTTCCAGCGACGGTTTTTGAAAGTTCGTGCAGAAATCACAGCCAAGGGGGCAGTTCCGATTCTGTGCGGAGGGAGCGGCATGTATCTGGATGCTGCACTGCGCAATTACCGCATGGTTGAAGTTCCGCTTAACGGCTCTCTGCGTGCTACTCTGGCGACGAAAACAGATGAAGAACTGATAGACGAATTATGGCGGCTCAAGCCGGAGCAGCATAACCGTACCGATCTGCTGGACCGTGAACGTACCGTCCGGGCGATTGAAATCGCCCGTGGCGAGGCCGACGGTTACGCCGCCTGCGAGCCGCTTCCCGTACTTCGTACTGTTGTTGTCGGCATTCACTGGGAGCGTGAAGCGTTGCGGCGACGCATAACCGCTCGTCTGAGGGAGCGTCTCGACAACGGCATGATAGAAGAGGTGCAGCGCCTGCATGCCAGCGGGATTGCGTGGGAGCGGCTGGACTATTACGGACTTGAGTACCGCTACGTGGGGGCCTATCTCCGGGGCGACATGAATAGAAACGATATGTTCCAGAGGCTGAACAGCGCGATCCATGATTTTGCAAAACGGCAGGGGAACTGGTTTCGACGTATGGAGCGTCATGGTGTTGTTATTAACTGGATCGAAGGTGGTGGGGACCAGCCGTCACAGGCAAGGGACATTATCCGCAGCGTGGGTATTGCCACACCGGTCAGCCGAACTTCCACTCTTCGGCGGTAAACGGTATACGTCGGATGTATACATATAAAAAATAAATGTATGACAATGAATAAATTTGCTTGACACGGATTGCACGAGGCTGGTAGAGTAGAAAAAGTTCGGATATATCCGGATAAAATCATTAAGAAGAATCAGGAGAAGTAAGCACATGGTAAACGGAACAGTAAAATGGTTTAACGACAGCAAGGGTTTTGGATTTCTTGAGCAGGAAGGTGGCGAGGACGTATTTTGCCATTTCTCCGCAATCGCTGGCGAAGGTTTCAAATCCCTTGCAGAAGGCGATAGAGTAACTTTTGAAGTAACAAAGGGTCCGAAAGGGCTTCAGGCCGCGAACGTAACAAGAATTTAAGGTCTGCTTCGATTCAAACCCGAAAACCCCGGATACTCTCCGGGGTTTTTTTTTGGGTTAAATTTGCTGCTGGAACAGTAACCATCGATGCCGGTTTTGTGATGTGAGGCTGTGAGAACCAACGTCACATCTTGAGCATCATGCTGGTGCTGATCAGATAATGGTAGGCGGTATCGAAAACGATGATCTGCAGGACATAGATTGCGGCAAATGCGACCAGTGGCGATAGATCCAGCATGCCGGTGTCTGGCATGTGCCGACGGATACGTCGCAGAACCGGTTCCGTAACGCGGTGGATGAAATTAACGAGCGGGTTGTAGGGATCTGCATTAACCCATGAGACAATAACGCTGGCCAGCAGAATGTATTTGTACAGCGTGAGAAGTCCGCTTGCCAACTCAACCAGTTTGGCCAGCGCCAGCAGTATGTTTCCAAGTAGAACCATCGGTGTACTCCCGGAGGACAGGGTAAAAACGGCATTACTATGCCTCAACGCTCCTGCAAAGTCAAAACAGAAACTGCTTTTTCAACCGTTGATGCCCGTAACCTTAGTTGCGCAATCCCGGATGATAATATCGATTCATTAGTGACAGGGGAATACTGATTATGAACAAAAAACTGACTGCTCTACTTCTTTCAGCCCTGGTCCTACCGGGTCTCGGGCAACTCTATCTCGGCCGTAAAACAGTCGCGGGAATTTTACTGGTGCTCGTCAACCTGGTGCTGTTGCTGGCGCTGTTTGTCCTGCTGCGCGGACTTTCACCGCTGATTGCGGCTCAGATTGCCGGCGGCGCGATCACAATAACTCCTTCAGAGGTGATGAAGGCTCTTGAGGGGGCAACCGGTTTTGGCAAAGCGGTTCTTGCCGCGTTTTTCGTGCTGTGGACATTTTCAATAGTCGATATTATTAGATTCAGAGATGAAAAATAGCAGGCACTGTTTCAGATTGCCCGAAACCGGCGACGAGCAGTGATATTGACAAACGGTGTTATTTTGTGAGATAGATAAAAAGCTTTATTAAAAATGAAATTCGCTCACCAATGTGAACGGAATCGGGGAAACAATGATCATTTCAAAAATCATCGGAAGCGGCTCATGTCTGCCGGATCGGGTGATACCCAACAGTCATTTCGATTATCTGGTTGAAAATGCTGACGAGTGGATATATTCCCGCACCGGCATCCGCGAGAGGCGCTTCGCCCATGCCGATCAGGCTACTTCTGACCTGGCCACGGTAGCCGCAAAAAATGCACTGGAATCGGCAGGAATAGATGCGTCCGAGCTGGACTGCATCGTGGTCGGCACGTCGACCCCTGACATGAGCCTCCCCTCGACCGGCTGCATCGTGCAGGAAAACATCCTCGCACGGAATGCATTCGCGTTCGATATCAACGCGGTCTGCTCCAGCTTTGTCTATGCGCTGGAAATCGCCGATAACTTTATCAAGTGCGGTAAATACAAGACCGTCATGGCCATTGGAGCCGATACCTACTCCAGGATACTTGACTTCAACGACAAGAACAGCTGTCCGCTCTTCGGCGACGGTGCCGGTGCTGCCATCCTGAGAAGCGGTGGAGACGAAAAAACCGGAGTTCAGCATACCTACATGCGCAGTGACGGCAAGGGGTGGCAGCTGATCCAGGTCCCCTCTTCAGGCTCCCGCAAGCCGGTCACTCCCGAGACGATCGATGCCAATGAGACTTTTTTCCAGATGGCTGGCAAGCAGGTCTACGTCTTTGCAACCGAAGTCATTCCGGACATCATCAACACGCTCTGCGCAAAAGCCGGCATCACTCCGGCTGATCTGGATTACATCATCCCCCATCAGGCCAATGTGCGCATGATCGACTTCATTGCCAAAAAGAGCGGTTTCCCCAAGGAACGCTTCCTGCTCAACCTTGACCGCTGCGGCAACACCTCTGCCGCTTCGGTTGCACTGGTGATGGACGAGAACCTGCGCAACGGCACGATCAAGCCGGGGCACCTGGTGCTGGCCATGGGATTTGGCGGTGGACTGACATGGGGCGGACTGTTAATCAGGTTTTAGCCCGCCGACCCCTTCTCCGGTGTCAACATATTGCAATCCATGCCTTTCAAAAGATGCCCGCAGCTCTGTCTGCGGGCATCTCTGTTTCCACCCCCCGTGGAAATGGTCGTCTGCCAGCAGAATCCCTCCCGGTGCTAGCAGAGATGCAAGATGACCTATCGCCCGGTCTAACGGTTCCTTTTCATGGATGATCGGTCCGCCTAACAAGCCGTTGCAAAGGATCAGATCGAATAGCTTCTTCTCACCGGCCCTTCTTTCACGATTTTTCGGGGAAGGAAGAGGTGGTGAGGATGGTGTCAAAAGATCCTGACGGCTGAAGCTGATGCGCCGGTCGTATC
>Ga0182021_10005742_pt1 | contig 14743 bp, 7 predicted proteins | sample 612E3MmetaG_FD_120493 | JGI IMG/M metagenome (GOLD analysis project Ga0182021, IMG submission 120493) | Permafrost microbial communities from Stordalen Mire, Sweden - 612E3M metaG (Illumina Assembly) | ecosystem: Environmental > Terrestrial > Soil > Wetlands > Permafrost | place: Sweden... | reverse complement strand
GCCAACCTCCCCGACGTGGAGGATGTCGCGCGCGAAGATCGGCAGCAACGCCGGCGCGCCCCCGAACAGGACCGCGAAGAGGTCCAGCGACAGGGCGCCGAGCACGACCTTCTCGCGGAAGACGAAGCGCACACCATCCAGCAGCCCCTGCCCGAAGCCGTCTCCGGCAGGAGCTGTCGGCCGCAGTCGGGGGGCGATGAACAGAAAGGACGCGAAGCCTGCCAGCAGCAGCAGCACCTCCGCCGCATAGGCGGCCCGCATGCTCACTGCCACCAGCGCACCGCCGAGTGCCGGCCCTGCCACCATGCCCGTGTGGAACGAAAGGCTGCGCCAAGTAGCCGCGTTGGCATAGACGCTGCGCGGGAGCAGTTCTGTGCTCAGGGCCTGGGACGCGGGGCGGAAGAAGGCTCGTCCGAGGCCTCCGAGCGTTTGCGCCGCATAGAAGATCCACACCTGGCGGGGCGCGCCGTGGACGTTGACCGCCAGCAGCATGGCACCGCCTGCGACGATCGGCAGAGCCGAGGTCAGGCAGACCAGCCTCCGCTCAACCACGTCAGCCACGTGACCACCAGCCAGCGTCAGGGCCAGGAACGGCAAGGCCTCAGAAAGACCGACAAAGCCCAGCGCCAGCGGGTCATGCGTGAGGACGTAGACCTGCCAGCCCAGCGCCACCGTTTGGATTTGCGTGCCCAGGGTGAGGGCAAAGGAGCCGAGCAAGAACCAACCGTACCCGCGATACCGCAGCGCCTCGTAGGGATCGTGTCCGCCTGCGGTCTGCGCTACTCCCATTCGATGGTCGACGGCGGCTTGCTGCTGATGTCGTAGACCACGCGGTTGATGCCGCGCACCTCGTTGACGATGCGGTTGGACATGCGCGCCAGTAGTTCGTGCGGCAGGCGCACCCAGTCCGCGGTCATGCCGTCGGCCGACTCCACCGCGCGAATGGCCAGCGCGTGCTGATAGGTGCGGTCGTCACCCATCACTCCGACAGAACGAACCGGCAACAGGACCGCGAATGCCTGCCACACCGACCGATAGAGACCGGCGTCCTTGATCTCCGACACGATGATGTGGTCCGCGGCGCGCAACAGGTCCAGCCGCTCGCGCGTCACCGCGCCCAGACAGCGCACGGCCAAACCCGGGCCAGGGAACGGCTGGCGATAGACGAATTCCTCGTCGAGCCCCAGCTCGATCCCGACCCGCCGCACCTCGTCCTTGAACAGCTCGCGCAGGGGCTCCAGCAGCTTGAACTTCAGCCGCTTCGGCAGTCCACCGACGTTGTGGTGGCTCTTGATCACTGCCGACGGGCCGCGTACTGAGACCGACTCGATCACGTCCGGGTAGAGCGTGCCTTGCGCCAGAAACTCCATCTTGCCGAGTCTCTTGGTCGCGGCCTGGAACACGGCGATGAACTCGCGACCGATGACCTTGCGCTTGCGCTCCGGGTCGGCGATGCCGCGCAGCTTCGCGAGAAAGCGACGGCCGGCGTCGACCGCAACGACTCGCACGCCGAGCTTCTCGGCGAAGCGCTGGCGCACCTGCAACGCCTCGTCCTTGCGCAGCAGGCCGTTGTCCACGAACACGCAGGTCAGCCGCTCGCCCACTGCGCGGTGCACGAGCAGCGCTGTGACGGCCGAGTCGACGCCCCCCGAGAGGGCGCATAGAACCCGTTTGTCTCCCACCTGCTCGCGAATGCGCGCTATGGCCTCCTGAGCAAAAGAAGCCGGGCTCCAGTCGCGCCGACAGCCGCAGATCTCGACAAACCGCGTCAACACGCGCATGCCCTCCGCGGTGTGACGCACTTCCGGGTGAAACTGTATTCCGAACAGCGCACGGCCAGGCGCTTCGATTGCGGCTACTGCGCTGCTCGACGTCGATGCGGCCACCACAAAGCCAGGCGGCAGGACCTCGGTCGAATCGCCATGGCTCATCCAGACGCGGGTGGGAACGCTCAACTCCGTCAGCAGGCTCGAGCGCGTGCGGGCGGTCAGTTCCGCGTGGCCGTACTCGCGGTGGCCCGAGCCCTTGACCTTGCCGCCAAGCAACTGCGTCATCAGATGCATGCCGTAGCAGATGCCCAAGACCGGCACGCCCAACTCGAACACGCGCCGGTCGCAGCGAGGCGCTCCTTTGGCGTAGACGCTGTCGGGACCGCCGGATAGGACAATGCCACGCGGCTGGCGTTCAGCGAGCCACGACACCTTGGAGTGCGGCCGCACGATCTCGGAGTACACGCCCAGTTCCCGCAGGCGGCGCGCAATGAGCTGCGTGTACTGAGATCCGAAATCGAGAATCACGATCGTCTCGCGCTGCATCCCGGCCTCCAGGCAGTGGATTATATGTCGTCCGGCGCGCCGACAGGCACAGACGCGCTCCACAAGCGTCCGTCGCTGCGCGGCTCGGCGTGGTAGTCTGCGAGCCATGGCGCGTCGGCTCGGTCAGCACTTCCTTCGGCCAACATCGGTCGCGCGGTTGCTCCGTGTCATCGCGCCACAACCGAACGACGTCTTCCTGGAGATCGGTGCCGGCCGCGGCGCCCTCACGCTGCCGCTTGCCGCCCACGCGCGACGGGTCGTCGCGGTTGAGCTCGACCAGGAGCTGGCGAATGGTCTGGCTGCGTGCGCTCCCTCCAACGTCGAGGTCGTTCTCGGCGACGCCCTCCACGTCGACCTCGGCGCCCTTGTCCCGGGCGGCAGCCGGCTCGTGGGCAACCTGCCCTACGCCATCTCGAGCCCGCTCCTGCGCCGATTCCTCGATATGCGCGGGCACGTCCTGGACCTGCACGTCATGCTACAACTTGAGGTGGCTCAACGTATTGCTGCGTCTCCCGGAACGAAGGACTACGGGCTCCTCTCGGTCCTCTACGGCCTCTGGGCAGACGTCGACGTGCCGATTCGCTTCGGACCAGCGTGCTTCTCGCCGCCCCCAAAAGTGCAATCGGCAGTCCTGCGCGCACGTTTCCGCACCCAACCACGCCACCCCGTGGATGACATTCCGGCCCTCGAGTCTCTACTCCGACGTGCCTTCTCGCACCGGCGGAAAACGCTTGAAAACAACCTGCGACTTAGCTATCATAACCTCAAGCAACACTTGAGGTTGCTCGACATATTGGGCTCGCGTCGAGCGGAGACGCTTTCAGTTGTGGAGTTCGCGAAGCTCTCAAAGGCCTTGAGTGGGGAGACAGTGGACGATGGCTGAGGGGTCGCTCCGCCTTGTTGCCTTCGGCGGCCTCGGCGAGTTTGGCCTGAACTCTCTCGCCCTCGAATACTCTGGCCGTTTGCTGGTCATCGACGCTGGCCTGATGGTCCCACCGGCAGAGCTGCCCGGCGTCGATATGGTCGTCCCGGACTTCCAGTATCTTGCCCAACGCGCCGACTGCGTCGAGGGCATTGTCCTCACCCACGGCCATGACGACCACACTGGTGCGCTCTCCTACGCTCTCGCGGCCGCGCCTGCCCCAGTCTACGGCGGCAAACTGACGCTGGCGCTCGCGCAGCGGCGTCTTCGCGAGCGCGCGGTCGCAGCGGATCTCCACCCCTTCGCGCCCGGTGAGGTCGTCGAGCTCGGTCCCTTTCGCATCCATCCCATTCGCGTTGCTCATAGCGTCTTCGATAGCCATTGCGTCATCGTCGAGACGCCGGTCGGAAACGTGGCCGTGAGCGGCGACTTCAAGCTCGCGGACAGTGGCCGGGAAGAGGAGCGCTCCGATGTCGCGGCCCTGGCCGCTTGGGGCCAACGCGGCGTGCTGGCGCTGCTGTCGGACAGCACCAACGTCGAGTGGCCCGGTCACACTCCAGGAGAGGATGCCGTCGTACCTGCAATCGAGGATGTCTTCGCGCGCGCGAGCGGCCGCGTCTTCGTCACTTGCTTCGCTACCGCCTTGCCCCGCATCCAGCGCATCGCTGACATCGCCAGCGCCCACGGCCGGCGCATCGCCTTTGTCGGCAAGCGCATCGCTGAGAATGCCGAGGCGGCCACCGACCTGGGACTGCTCCGCGTACCGCCGAGCCAGGTCCTTGCGCCTCAGTCGGCCGCAGCGCTCGCGCCCGGCCAGGCGGCCTTTGTCCTCTCCGGCAGCCAAGGCGAGCCACTCTCCGCGCTTTCCCTTGCGGCCGTCGGTGAGCACCGCGATATTCAGGTCGGCAAGGGCGATGTCGTGGTTCACTCCGCGCGAGTCATTCCGGGCAACGAACGCGCTGTCGCGCGCGTATTCGACCATCTCTGCCGTCGCGGCTGCGAGGTCGTGCACGGCGGCCTGGCGCGCGTCCACGTCTCAGGCCATGGCAGCCGCGGGGACCTCACGGACATGATTCGGCTCCTCCGACCGCGGCATTTCGTGCCCATCCATGGCGAGTACAGGATGCTCGTCCAGCATGCCCGCCTCGCGGTCGAAGCCGGGGTGGCCGCCGAGCACGTCCACGTCCTCGACAACGGACACTGCCTGCGCATCGATGCCGCCGGCGCCTGCCTCGACGTGAGCATCCCGGCGGGGCGCACACTCATCGACCGCGGGGGATGGGACGAAGTCGACGAGCTCGTCGTGCGCGACCGCCGCCAGCTCTCTTCGAACGGCATCGTCGTGCCGGTCGTCACAGTCGCGAAGAAAACCGGACAGGTGAGCTCACCGCCCGAGATCGTCACGCGCGGACTGGTCGACGCTGACGTGCCCAGCGCGCTAGTCGAGGACGCCTCGCGCCTGGTGCTCGAGACGCTCGCGGCCCGCACGCCGGAGGAGCATCGGGACCTCGGGCTGACGCGCGAGCGCGTGCGCCTCGAGCTCCGACGCTATCTGAAGAAACGCACGCAGCGACGGCCGCTGGTCGTGCCCGTGATCATGGAGGTCTGAGGCCCCAAGTCGGCCCCTTGCGACAGCGATGCCAAGAGACACGAGTGCCGGCTCCCGTCGGACCGAGTTCCTGGGACTGCTCTGCTTCGCCCTGGCGCTGATGCTCTTCGTTAGCCTCGGCACCTACAGCCCGGACGACCCGGTCATGTTCTTCAAGGCCGGCAGCGGCGACGGCCCGGTCCACAACTTCATTGGCCCCACAGGCGCATTCCTCGCTGAGCTACTCGTGCCCCAGCTCTTCGGCCTCGCGGCCATCCTGATCCCGCTGGCACTCGGCAGCCTGGGCTGGAGCTTCTTCTGGTGCCGCCCGATCCGCGCACCGTACACCAAGGCCGCGGGTCTGCTGCTGCTGCTACTGTCCCTCACTGTCTTCTTCGCGCTGACCTTCGACACCGTTCGCATCAAGGATGAGGCCGTGCGCACCGGCGGTGCCGTCGGCCAAGGCCTGGCGACCATCCTCACGTCCAACTTCAGCCGCGGCGGCGCCTTCATCATCGATTGCACGGCGTTTCTCACTGCACTGCTCCTGGCAACTCACTTCTCGTTCGCGACCCTGCTCTCCTCCTTCGGCCGTCGGCTGCGCGCCCGGCTCCAGGTGCTCGAGACGCGCTGGGCCCACTATCGCGAGACGCGCCGCAAGGAAAGGCTCCGGCACGACGTCATCAAGAAACACGCCGAGAAGCTCGCCGCTCCTGCCGTACGGGAGCGCAGGTCGCAGCCCGCTGCACCCGCCTCTCCGCTGGAGGTCGAGCCACTGCCCCTGGCTGAGGCCGCCCTGAGTCTCGACCTTCCCGAGGCGGAAGCCGCGGTCTCAGCGCTCGCTGCGCCCAGGCCGGCGCCCACGGCCGCCACGCGCAACGGCTTCGCGCTCCCGCCGACCAGCATTCTCGACGAGATCAAAGGCGACGCGCGTCCCGACACGGCGCACTTGTTCGAGAAAGCCAAGACTCTGCAAAACAAGGCGCGCGAGTTCGGCGTCACTGGCACCGTCATCGAGATCCACCCTGGCCCGGTGGTCACGACATACGAGTTCAAGCCCGATGCCGGCATCAAGTACTCGAAGATCGTCGGCCTGGCCGACGATCTCGCGCTGGCGCTCGAGGCCGAGTCGATCCGCATCGACCGCATGAGCGGGCGCGGCTCGGTCGCGATCGAGCTACCCAACGACGTGCGCGAGATGATCTCGCTGCGTGAGATCATCCAATCCGAGGTCTTCCAGAAGTCGCGCAGCCCCCTGACGCTGGCGCTTGGCAAGGCGGTGAATGGCGACACGGCCATCACCGACCTCACCCAGATGCCCCACCTGCTCATCGCTGGCGCCACGGGCACGGGCAAGAGCGTCGGCCTCAACTGCATGATCACGAGCATCCTGTTCAAATCCACTCCCGACGAGGTGCGCCTGCTGCTCATCGACCCCAAACGTTTGGAGCTGGGCGTCTACGAGGAGGTGCCGCACCTGCTCGCGCCCGTGGTCACCGACCCGAAGATCGCCAGCAACGTGCTCAAGTGGGCCGTGGCGGAGATGGAGCGCCGCATCCGCACGCTCGCGTCCGAGGGCGTGCGCAACATCGAGCAGTACAACAACATCCTCAAGGCCGAACGCAGCCGCAACGCAAGCAACGGCAGCGAGCCGCTCACGCCACTCCACTACATCGTCATCATCATCGACGAGCTGGCCGACCTGATGATGATCTCCTCGAACGACGTGGAGGAATCGATCACACGCTTGGCCCAGATGGCTCGCGCTGTCGGCATCCACTTGATCCTGGCCACGCAGCGGCCTTCGGTCGACGTGATCACTGGGCTGATCAAGGCCAACTTCCCTTCGCGGATCTCCTTCAAGGTCTCGGCACGCGTCGACAGCCGCACGATCCTCGACTCGATCGGAGCCGAGCACCTGCTCGGCCGTGGCGACATGCTCTTCCTGCCGCCGGGCAGCGCGCGCCTGTTGCGCATCCACGGCGCCTACGTCACCGAGCACGAGATCGCGCGTCTCACGTCCTACCTCCGCAAACTCGGCAAGCCCACCTACGACGAGACTGTCGGCAAGATCGAGACGCGCAGCGAATCCAACACAGTGGACGATCGCGACGAGATCTACGACGAGGCGGCGCGCTTCGTGGTGCAGAGCGGCCAGGCCTCGACCAGCATGCTGCAGCGCCGCTTCCGCGTCGGTTTCTCACGCGCGGGTCGGCTGATCGACATGCTCGAGCGCGACGGCGTCGTCGGCCCGGCGGACGGCAGCAAGGCCCGCGAGATTCTGGTTTCAGCGGACTACTACGAGTCCGTCGACAACTGGCCACGGTGATCAACAGAGCCCAGATCGCGCGCCTGCGAACCGCCTCGCTGGCCGGCACGCTGCTCGTGCTGCTCTGGTCTCCAACCGCGAACGCGGCCGTCGCCGCTCGCCACGCGCCTTCGGGCCGCCCGGACCGGGAGATGTACTTCGCCGCCAAGGCAGCCCAGCAGCGACTCGATGCATTGAAACGGCCGACCAAGCGGCCCGAATGGGAAAAGGTCGTCCAGCAGTACCGGGCGATCGTCGCGCGCTACCCTCAGAGCGCCTACTGCGACGACGCGCTGTTGCGTGCTGCCGACCTCTACCGCACCGTGGGCGAGCGGTTCCACAGTCAGCGCGACCTAATCGAGTCCGTCCGTAACTACAACGCGCTTGTCACCGGGTACCCGAGCAGCAGCCTGGCGGAGCAGGCACTTTTCTCGGCGTATGAGATCGAGCGCACGCGTCACGGCCACACCCAAGAGCGCATCGCGAACGCAGCCCAACGCTACATCAAAAACTTCCCCGTCGGACCGCACGCTGCGTCCGTGCGCGCTGCCCTGCGGCCTCACGGTCGGCCGAATCCGAACGCAAGCCCGAGCCCGAATCTGAGCCCAACGCCGAATGAGGCGCCTAGCCCGACGCTGGCTCGCGTGTTCGACGTGCGCGCTTGGTCTGGCGAAGACACCACGCGCATCGTCGTGTTCTTGGAGAAGCGCGTCAATTACCAGGAATCCCGTATCGACAAGCCTGATCGGCTCTTCGTGGACCTGCTGGGCACGCGGCTGCACCCCAATCTCGAGGCCAGGAAGTTCCCGGTGGGCGACGGGCTCTTGCAGCAAGTCCGCGTCGCCCAATTCAACGCCCAGGTCGTACGCATCGTGCTGGACTTCAATGCCGCAACCGAGCAGACGGTCTTCTGCCTCGACAACCCGGTTCGGCTCGTGATCGACGTCCGCGCTCCCCACACCGCGGGTGCCACCCCGGCTGTCGACACGACCTCGGCGGCTCTGCGCTCCCCCGCACTCCCGTCTCCATCGGCTAGCGCCGACGCCACGCCTGCTGTGGCTGCGGGAGCCTCGCCTCAGCCGACCCCGACGCGTTCAGGCAAGAAGACCGCGACGGCAGCCCCGCCGCAGAGCGAAGCACCGCAGCCGACGCCCACTGCTGCGCCGCAGGACGCCAAAGGCAAGAAGCGTCGCGGTGACCGCAAGGGCGCGGTCGTGGCGGCAGCCAACGAGACCCCGAGCCCAGCGCCCTCTCCACCCGACGTCGAAGAGCTGCCGGAGCGCGCCGCGAGCCCTGCTGCGATCGGCACGCCCCAGCCGAATCGATCGGGCTCCTACAGCCTCGTGCGACAACTCGGGCTCGGGGCGCGGCGCATCGTCATCGATCCCGGGCACGGCGGTCACGACCCGGGCACCATCGGCCGCAGCGGGCTTGAGGAGAAGGACCTCGTGCTCGACGTGGCCCTGCGCCTCGAGCGCCTCGTGCGCGAGCGGCTACACATGGACGTGGTCATGACGCGACGCACGGACGTCTTCATTCCCCTTGAGGAGCGCACCGCAATCGCCAACGCGAAGGACGCGGATCTCTTCCTCTCGATCCACGTCAACTCCAGCCGCGCGTCGCACGCCAGCGGCGTGGAGACCTACTACCTCAGCTTTGCCGCCGACGCCCACGCCGAGGAGGTCGCTGCCCGCGAGAACGCCATCTCGCCTGCCACCCTCAAGGATCTCTCCGGGCTCGTGCGGGCGATCATGCAGAACAGCAAGATCGAGGAGAGCCGCGACTTCGCCACCAACGTTCAGACGGCCATGGTCTCGACCCTGCGGCCGAACGATCCTGTGATGGAAGATCGCGGCGTCCGGCGCGCCCCCTTCTACGTCCTGCTCGGCGCCAACATGCCGAGCGTCCTCGCTGAGATTGCGTTCGTCAGCCATCGGGAGGAAGAGAAGCTCCTGCGCACGTCCGCCTATCGCGAGGCCATCGCCGAAGGCTTGCTCCAGGGCGTGCGGCGCTACCTCGACGACCTGCACGCAGGCAAGGCCCAGGCCCTGGCAGCCGACGGTGTCATCGAGCCGCCGCCTCGCAGGACGGCCCGGAGATGATCGAGGAAGCACCTCGGGTCGTCACCTGGATCAAGGTCGACAAGCCCGCGTTCGACCTCGTTGGGGTGATCCTCCGATCCCTCGAGGCCACGACCATCCTGGCGCTCGGGGCGCTCGTGCTCGGGGTGCTCGTCGGGCTGCACCTGATCCGTCGACGTCGCCGCGAGCGCGACAAGTCCGGGGCCCATCTCACGCATCTCGATCTCCCGGATCCTCGAGAATCCGACGAGACCAATGTTACGCGCTGAGCGCGCGCCAGCTTGCCCGACCGCGGGTGGCTTGTGCCGCCCCACGGCGTCTGCCAAAAGCGCACTACGGCTCGGCCGCACCATTCGCGGCGGTGATAGTGTAACTACTTGACATCATCTCCTACGATGCTAACATCGGGTATGCGGTGCGCGGCTCGGGAGCCCGAATTCGCCTGGGCAGATGAGGTGCCCTGACATGGCTGCCTTTGGCTTCCCTGCCAAGCAGGGTCTCTACGATCCCGCCTTCGAACACGACTCCTGCGGCGTCGGCTTTGTCGTCGACGTCAAGGGGCGCCGCTCTCACGCCACCGTCCAACAGGCGCTGACGGTTCTGGCCAATCTCGAGCATCGCGGCGCCAGCGGCGCGGAGAAGAACACGGGCGACGGCGCGGGCATCTTGGTGCAGATGCCGCACCGCTTCTTCGAAGAGCGTTGCGCGGATCAGAAGCTGCGTCTCCCGCCACCCGGGCACTACGGTGCGGGCGTCGTGTTCCTGCCACGCGATCCCCGCGGCCAGGAGCAGTGTCAGGCCTTGTTCGAGCAGATCCTGCGGGACGAACGCCTGCCCCTGCTGGGCTGGCGCGACGTGCCTGTCGACGACTCGACGATCGGACCGACCGCCAAGGCCGCGCAGCCCGCGCTCCGCCAGGTCTTCGTTGGCCGTGCTGATGACGCCATGGATGACGCCGCTTTCGAGCGACGCCTCTACGTCGTGCGCCGCCTGGCAGAGAAGGCCGTACGCGCGTCCAGCATCCCCGACAAAGAGCTCTTCTACGTGCCCAGCCTGTCCCAGCGCACGCTGGTGTACAAAGGCATGCTCACCGCGACGCAGCTGTCGGTCTTCTTCCCTGATCTCGGCGACCCGCACTTCGAGTCCGGCCTGGCGATCGTGCACTCGCGCTTCTCCACGAACACCTTTCCGAACTGGGCGCGCGCGCACCCCTATCGCCTCGTGTCTCACAACGGCGAGATCAACACGCTGCGCGGCAACGTCAACTGGATGCACGCGCGCGAGAACCTCTTCCGCTCTGAGCTCTTCGACGGGGACATGCAGAGGATCCTCCCGATCATCGACGCCGACGGCTCCGACTCGGCGATGTTCGACAACGTGCTCGAGCTGCTCGTGCTCGCGGGTCGGCCGATCCAGCACGCCGTGATGATGATGATTCCCGAGCCGTGGGCCGGTCACGAGTCGATGAGCGAGAAGACGCGCGCGTTCTACGAATACCACGGCTGCCTGCTGGAGCCATGGGACGGTCCGGCATCCATCGTCTTCACCGACGGCGTGCGCGTCGGCGCCGTGCTCGACCGTAACGGTCTCAGGCCTTCGCGCTACTACGTGACGAAGGACGACTTGGTGGTGATGGCGTCCGAGGTCGGCGTGCTCGATGTCCCGGTCGACCGCGTGCGCCTCAAGGGCCGGCTGCAGCCCGGCCGCATGTTCTTGGTGGACACGGAGGAGGGCCGCATCGTCGGCGATGACGAGATCAAGCTGCGCACGGCGAACGAGCAGCCCTACGGTCTGTGGCTGCGCGACAACCTCGTGACGCTGGCCGAGGTACCCGAGGCCTCGGCCGTCTACGAGTCGGAGCTGGCGACGGTCGTCCAGCGCCAGGTCGCCTTTGGCTACACCCACGAGGATCAGATCAGGATCCTCGCGCCCATGGCCACGGACGGCGTAGAGCCGGTCGGTTCCATGGGCAACGACACTCCTCTGGCGGTGCTGTCCGACAGGCCCCAACTCCTCTACAACTACTTCAAACAGCTCTTTGCCCAGGTCACGAATCCTCCGGTCGATGCCATTCGCGAGGAAATCATCATGGCCGTGGGCACGACGATCGGCCCGGAGCAGAACCTGCTCGACCCGTCGCCTTTGTCCTGCCACCGCATCAAGCTAGCCACGCCGATCCTGACGAACGAGGATCTGGAGAAGCTGCGCACGCTCAGCACACCGCGCAAGCGCCTGGGACGCTGGGATTTCAGATCCACCACGCTGCCGATGCTCTTTGACGTCGCCGGTGGCGCGGCAGCCCTCACGGCAGCGCTCGACGACCTGTTTCGACGCGCCGACGAGGCTATCGCGGCCGGGACCACCTTCCTGATCCTATCGGATCGTGGCCTGGATGCGCAGCGCGCGCCCATCCCCGCGCTCTTGGCCGTCTCTGGGCTGCACCAGCATCTCGTGCGCAACGCCACGCGCACCCGCGTCGGTATCGTTCTCGAGTCCGGCGAGCCGCGCGAGACACATCACTTCGCGCTGCTCATCGGCTATGGCGCCGGCGCGATCAACCCTTACCTCGCGCTCGAGTCGCTCCACCACATGATCGAGCAGGGGATCGCCGCCGGAGTCGATGAAGAGAAGGCCTCGACGAACTTCGTCAAGTCCGCGAGCAAGGGCGTGCTCAAGGTCCTCTCAAAGATGGGCATCTCCACGGTCCAGAGCTACTGCGGCGCCCAGATCTTCGAGGCCATCGGCCTCAACCAACAGGTGATCGACCACTACTTTACAGGCACGCCCTCGCGCGTCTCAGGCATGGGCCTGGACGAGATCGCCCTAGAGGTGCGCCGGCGCCACCAGCAGGCCTTCCCGGCGCGACCGGCCGGCCCACTGTCGTTGGACTCGGGCGGGGACTATCAGTGGCGCAGCGACGGAGAGAACCATCTCTTCAACCCGCAGACGATCCACAAACTCCAGTATGCGTGCCGCAGCGGACGCTACGACCTGTTCCAGGAGTACAGCGCCCTGGTGAACACACAATCCGAGCGGCACTACACTCTACGCGGTTTGATGGAGCTCAGACCAGCGGGATCGCCCGTGCCCCTCGACGAGGTTGAGCCCGTCGCCGCCATCGTGAAGCGCTTCAAGACCGGAGCGATGTCGTACGGCTCGATCAGCCAAGAAGCCCACGAGACCCTGGCCATCGCGATGAACCGGCTCGGCGGCAAAAGCAACACCGGCGAAGGCGGCGAAGACCCGGCGCGCTATCTCCCGCTTCCCGACGGCACCTCGCGGCGCAGCGCGATCAAGCAGGTCGCCTCGGCCCGTTTCGGCGTCACCAGCGAGTACCTTGTCAATGCCGACGAGCTGCAGATCAAGATGGCGCAAGGCGCGAAGCCGGGCGAGGGCGGACAGCTCCCTGGCCGCAAGGTCTATCCCTGGATCGCTCGCGTGCGCTACTCGACGCCGGGTGTGGGCCTGATCTCCCCACCGCCCCACCACGACATCTACTCCATCGAGGACCTGGCTGAGCTGATCTACGACCTCAAGAACGCCAACGAGCGCGCGCGCGTCAGCGTCAAGCTCGTGGCAGAGGTCGGCGTCGGCACGATCGCGGCCGGCGTTGCCAAGGCCCACGCCGACGTCGTGCTGATCAGCGGCTACGACGGTGGCACCGGCGCGTCGCCCCTGACCTCCATCAAACACGCCGGCGTGCCGTGGGAGCTGGGCCTGGCGGAGACGCATCAGGTGCTGCTGCTCAACAATCTGCGCAGCCGCATCGCGGTCGAGACCGACGGGCAGCTCAAGACCGGCCGCGACGTGGCAGTGGCTGCCCTGCTCGGGGCCGAGGAGTTCGGCTTCGCCACTGCGCCACTCGTCACGCTCGGCTGCGTGATGATGCGCGTGTGCCATCTTGACACCTGCCCGGTCGGCGTCGCCACACAGAACCCTGAGCTGCGCCGCCGCTTTACCGGCAAGCCCGAGCACGTCGAGAACTTCATGCGTTTCATCGCACAGGAACTGCGCGAGATCATGGCCGCGCTCGGCTTCCGCACGCTCACCGAGATGGTCGGCAGAACCGATTGCCTCGAGATGCGCCGCGCGGTCACTCACTGGAAAGCGCACGGCCTCGATGTCTCAGCGCTGCTGCACCGCCCAGCGGTCGCGCCGACGACCGGCTGCTACTGCCTGATGAGCCAGGACCATGGCCTCGAGGACTCCCTCGACAAGCAGCAGCTCCTGGACATCTGTCGGCCAGCGGTCGAGCGCGCTGAGCGTGTGGAGGCCCAGCTGCCCATCGCGAACCGCAACCGCGCTGTCGGCACCATCGTGGGCAGCGAGATCACCCGCCGCTGGGGCGGGAGCGGCCTGCCGGACGACACCGTCACGCTGCACTTCAATGGCTCCGCTGGCCAGAGTTTCGGGGCCTTCATCCCGCGCGGCATGACGCTCTCGCTCGAGGGCGACGCCAACGACTACATCGGCAAGGGCCTCTCCGGCGGCAAGATCGTCGTCTATCCACCTCGCGGCTCGACCTTCGTCGCTGAGCAGAACGTGATCGTCGGCAACGTCGCCTTCTACGGTGCCACCTCGGGCGAGGCCTATGTCTGCGGCGCGGCCGGCGAACGCTTCTGCGTGCGCAACAGCGGCCTGACGGCCGTTGTGGAGGCCTTGGGAGACCACGGCTGTGAGTACATGACCGGCGGCCGCGTGGTTGTGCTCGGTCGCACCGGACGCAACTTCGCCGCTGGCATGTCTGGAGGCATCGCGTACGTCCTTGACGAGGACGGCGACTTTGCGCGGCTCTGCAACAAGGAGATGGCCCAGCTCTACCGCCTCGAAGACGCCGCAGAGGTCGCCGCGGTCCGAGAGATGATCACGCGCCACCAGCGGCTCACGTCTAGCCAGAAAGCCTACAAGGTCCTTGCAGAGTGGGAGACGATGCTGTCGCGCTTCGTGCGCGTCGTGCCCCGCGACTACAAGCGTGTGCTCGACCTCCAGGAGACGATGCGCGAGCGCGGCATGACGCCAGAGGACGCCGAGCTGGCCGCGTTCGAGGCCAACATGCAGGACCCTGCGCGAGTCGGAGGCAAGTGAGATGGGCAAGCCCACCGGCTTTATCGAGTTCGCGCGCGAAGTCGACCCCGGCCGTGCGCCGCTCGATCGTACACGCAACTGGAGCGAGTTCCACGACGATCTCGCCCGCTCCAAGCTCCAGGAGCAAGCCGCACGCTGCATGGACTGCGGCACGCCGTTCTGCCATACGGGTGAGCTCATCGGCGGGCTGGCGGCCGGCTGCCCAATCCACAATCTGATCCCAGAATGGAACGACCTCGTCTACAAGGGCCGCTGGCGCGATGCGCTCGGCCGACTGCTCAAGACCAACAACTTCCCGGAGTTCACCGGCCGGGTCTGCCCTGCACCCTGCGAGGCTTCTTGCGTCCTGGGCATCTCCGCGCCAGCAGTCTCGATCAAGGCCATCGAATGCGCCATCATCGACCGCGCCTTTCAGGAAAACTGGATTGCGGCCGAACCGCCGCG
>Ga0182021_10005741_pt1 | contig 14743 bp, 9 predicted proteins | sample 612E3MmetaG_FD_120493 | JGI IMG/M metagenome (GOLD analysis project Ga0182021, IMG submission 120493) | Permafrost microbial communities from Stordalen Mire, Sweden - 612E3M metaG (Illumina Assembly) | ecosystem: Environmental > Terrestrial > Soil > Wetlands > Permafrost | place: Sweden... | reverse complement strand
GGGAGGGCGAAATCCTCGGGTTCTACGGGCTGGTTGGGGCCGGCCGGACGGAGCTCGCCCGCGTGTTGATCGGCGAGGACCGCCTGGACGAGGGGGCGATCTTCGTCCGCGGGGCCAAGGCCCGCATCCGCAGCGTCGCCGACAGCCTGGAACGCTACCGCATCGGCTACGTCACCGAAAACCGGAAAGAGGAGGGGCTTCTCCTCGAATCCCCGGTCCGCACCAACATCACCATCGCCGTCTGGCCCCGGATCGTCGGCGCCCTGACCCGCTTCATCAGCCGGAAAAAGGAAGCGGCCATCACCCGGAGCATGATCGAACGGCTGGACATTCAGGCCACGGGGCCGGAGCAGAAAACCGGTGACCTGAGCGGCGGGAACCAACAGAAGATCTGCCTGGCCAAGTGGCTGGCCGCGGATTGCGACATCCTGATCATCGACGAACCGACGGTCGGAGTGGACATAGGGGCCAAGGACCAGATCCATCGGCTCATCTGGGACCTGGCCAAGAACGGCCGCAAAGCCGTCATCCTGATCTCCTCGGACATGCCGGAAATCATCCGTGTCGCCTCCCGGATTCTCGTCTTCAAGGAGCATCGGATCGTGGGCGAGATCGGCGGCGTGGACGACGAGGCCCGGACCTACGACGACGTCAGCGCGGCGATCGGACGATACTTGAATTGAAGCGCGCCGACGCACGCGCGCGGAGGAATCGACCATGACCACGAACGGCACCAAACGCTTCGGAGGGCGGACGCTGGGGTTGATCATCTCCGTGGCCGTTCTTTTTGCCGCCCTATCGCTTCTTTCGCAGAGCTTCCTCAGCGGCTACACCATGTTCGTGGTTTCGCGCCAGATGGCCTTTTACGTCCTTATCGCCCTGTCCCAGGCCTTTTGCCTGGTCGTCGGCCAGATGAGCCTGGCCGTCGGCGCCATCGGCAGCATCACGACCATCGTCCTCGGGCTGGGGCTGGCCGACTGGGGCCTGCCGGCCTGGCTGGCCGTTCTCCTGGCCCTGGCCGTGGGCGGCCTGGCCGGCTCGATCAACGGCCTGCTCATCACCCGGCTTAAAATCGACTCGTTCATCGTCACCCTGTCGATGATGTTCATCTTCATGGGACTGCGCTCGGGCATCTCCGGCGGCTCTCCCTACAAGGTTCCCGAAGCGTTCACCTTCATCGGGCAGAAAAGCCTGCTTGGCGTCCCCTACGTCTTTCTCCTGGTCGTCCTCCTGCTCGGGCTGGTCGGGTATATGTTCCGGAACACGGTGTTCGGCCGCCGGCTTCTGGCCACGGGCGGGAACGCCGCCGCGGCCCGGCTGTCCGGGATCCACACCGATCAAATGGTTCTGGGGGCCCACATCCTGTCGGGCGCATTTGCCGCACTGGCCGCGGTGCTCTGGGCCTCCAAGCTCGGCTCGGCGGCGCCCGAGACCGGCGACGACTGGCTGATCATCTCCTTCGCCGTGGCCATTATCGGCGGGACCGGGCTCAACGGCGGGATCATCTCGGCGATGGGCATCTTCATGGGCTCGGCCATCTTCATGCTGATCAAGCACGGCCTGGTCGAGGTCAAGGCCAATCCCTATTACGCCAATTCCTTCCTCGGCCTGCTCATCCTGCTGGCCATCGTCGTCGACCGCGTCCGCGAGCTTTACAGCGACAAGCAAAAAGACGGGTGAAGCCATGGCCGGGATTCCGCGGAAAACAAGAAAGAGTTTTTTTACCGCAAACGCCGGCCTGGTTTTTCTGGAACTGGCTTTCGCCTATTCCGTTGGATGCGTCGCCCATGTCGGCCCTGGTTCTCCGGCGGTCCTCACTCCCGCGGGTTTGACGGTTGAGTATTGCGTCGATCCCTTGGGCGTGGATACGCCCCGCCCGAGGCTGGGTTGGGTTCTGGAGTCCTCCGGCCGGGCTCAGTTTCAACGCGCCTATCAGGTTCTTGTCGCGGATAACGAGGAGCGGTTGGCCGCCGACCTGGGCGATCTCTGGGACACCGGCCGCATGGAGTCCAAGGCGTCCCTCTCCATTGCCTATGGCGGCCGGACCTTGGCCAGTGGTCAGCGCTGCTATTGGAAAGTCCGGGTCTGGAACGGAGAGAATATCCTTTCCGGCTGGAGCCGCCCGGCGGTTTGGGAGACGGCCCTGATGGATGCGAAGGACTGGTCGGGCTTCTGGATCGAGGAGGGGAAACCCGGCCCTCAAAAGACCGAGGATTTTTATGCCGACGATCCCGCCCCTTTATTCAGGAGAGCCTTCGTCCTTCCCGCGGGAGTGAAGCGGGCCCGGCTCTACGTCACGGGGCTGGGCTATTATGAAGCGTCTCTCAACGGCCGCCGCGTCGGCGACCAGGTGCTCGACCCGGGTTGGACGAATTATAAGAAACGCGTCTTTTACAGCACGTACGATGTGACCGGGCTGCTCCGGAAGGGCCCCAATAGGATCGGGGTCATGGTCGGCAACGGCTGGTACAATCCCCTGCCGCTCCGCATGTGGGGGAATTTGAATCTCCGTGAATCCCTGCCGGTCGGACGGCCGCGCCTGATCGCCCAACTGGCCGTCGAGCTCGAAGACGGCGCCCGCGTCACGATCGCCACCGACGGCTCCTGGCAGGTCCGCGGCGGACCCTTCCTGCGCAACAACGTCTATCTCGGCGAGGTCTATGACGCCCGCCGGGAAATCCCGGGCTGGGACGAGCCCGGCGCGGACGCCTCCGGCTGGACAAACGCAAAACCCTGCGTCGATCCGGTCGGCCCTCTCCAGGCCCAGACCCAGCCGCCCATCCGGATCACGGCCCGATTCAAGCCCGCCCAAATCAAGGAGATCGCGCCGCGGACGTATATTTGCGATTTCGGCTTCAATTTCGGAGGATGGGCCCGCCTGCGTCTGCAGGAGCCTGCGGGAACGGCCGTCCGGCTCCGCTTCGGCGAGCTCCTGAACAAGGACGGGAGCCTCAACCCGATGACCGGGGTTTGCGGCCAGATCAAGGGCGTAAACAAGGATGGCGTTTCCGTCGGCGGCCCCGGCGCTCCGGCGATCGCCGAGCCGGCCGACATCTATATCGCCCGGGGCGGCGGCGAGGAAACCTACACGCCGCGCTTCACCTTCCACGGCTTCCGCTACGTGGAGATCACCGGATTGTCCCGGCCGCCGGGGCTCGACGACGTCGAGGGGCTTCGCCTGAACGCGGATGTCCCGGACGTCGGCTCGTTCTCCTGTTCGAACGAGCGGCTGAACCGCATCCAGGAAATGACCCGGCGGACCTTCCTCAGCAACATCTTCAGCGTCCAGTCGGACTGCCCCCACCGGGAGAAGTTCGGCTATGGAGGCGACCTCGTCGCCACCAACGAGGCCTTCCTGATGAATTTCGGCATGGCCGGCTTCTACGCCAAGGCGGCCGCCGATTGGGCGGACGCCGCGCGGCCCGACGGGTTGCTCACGGACACGGCGCCCTTCGTCGGGCTCCAATATTGCGGACTGGCTTGGGCCATGGCCCATCCGCTCCTGCAAGCGCAGCTTTTCCGGTTCTACGGCGACCGCCGCATCATCGAGGAACAATACGACGCGGCCCGGCGCTGGTTCGAGCTTATTCTCAGAGACAATCCGGACTTCATCGTCCGCGAGGGCCTCGCAGACCACGAATGCCTGACCCCGACCGAGCCCCCGTTTCTCCTGACGCCGCTCCTCCATCAATGCGCCGGGATTCTTTCGGCCCTGGCCGATTCGCTGGGACGAGCGGCCGACGCCGCTCGTTACCAGGGCGTCGCGGACGCCATACGGACGGCTTATCGCGAGCGGCTGCTCGCGCCCGGACCGGCTCCCTTTGACGGCCTGACCCAAACCGGATTGGCCGCCGCCCTGGAGCTCGGGCTTCTTCCCGCCGGCGAGCGGGCGGCCGCCGAAGCGGCGCTCGTTCGCAAAACCGCGGGGGAGAAGGGGCCGCGCCTGACCACGGGCATTTTCGGAACGAGATTTCTTCTGAACGCCCTTTCCCGCGCCGGCCGGGCCGACCTGGCCTATGCGCTCGTCGATCGCCGGGAATTCCCCGGCTGGGGCTATATGCTCGACCGGGGGGCGACGACGCTCTGGGAGCATTGGGAACACAGCGACGACACCTACTCCCATAACCATCCCATGTTCGGCTCGGTCAGCGAATGGTTCTTCGCCTGGCTCGCGGGCATCCAGGCCGAGTCCGCGGCGGCCGGGTTCGACCGGATCCTTATCCGGCCCCAGCCGGTCCGGGACCTGGCCTGGGTCAAGGCACGGATCCTCACGGTGAGGGGCGAAGTCCGCAGCGAATGGCGGAGGGATGCGCGGTTCTTCACGCTCGACGTGACCATTCCCCCCAACACGACGGCGACGGTCTTTATCTCCGGAACCGGCCCGGAATCTATATCGGAGAGCGGCCGGCCCGCGGGCCAGGCCGAGGGCGTCCGCTTCCTGCGGTCCGAAGGCGGGGCGGCGGTGTTCGCGATCGGCTCGGGCCGCTATTCATTCATCGCGAAGCTCCCGGGGAAATTCCCCGGTGATGCCCCACAGCCCCATCTCGGAATTCCTGAAGCCCAGGCGCAAAGCCGGTGATTCGGGCCGCACCCGGAAATCGTTCTCGGCGGGGTCGACGAACAGCGGATCGGCGAAGACGGAATTCCGGTCGAAGCCCAGCGCCCGCCATTGATTCAGATCGAGCTTCTTGGCTCCGGGCCGTCGGTGCCGCGGATCTGGGCGATAGGAGCGGAGTCCCGGGGCGTGAAGACCAGCGGCCTCTCGAGCGCATAATCGTCCTGCCTCACCTCGACCACCAACGGGCCCGCGCCCGTCTTTTTATAGGCGCGCAGAGCCTCATGGGCCCAGGCCATCGTGGCGAAGGGGGCCGCCTTCGTCCCCGGATTGCGGTCGCTTCAGGAGACGGAAACATTGAAGGCCGGGGATTTTGGAGGGGGCGCCGAATCGGCCGCCACGGGAACCCCTGCAAATGTCCAGAGGAGGATTGCGCCGCAGATCGTGATCCGGGACTTTGCCGTTTGAAGCATCTTGGCATCTCCTTTCGGGCCGCGGCCGGATGCAGTCACGGAAGCCCGAACCCCGAGGAAGGTCAGTATTCTAAAGGAACGCCGTCCGCAAAACCCCGGGCGTTGGGGACTTGGCGCCGTTGCTCCCGGGCGCACGGCGCTGTTCCCGAAGGCCGATCTTCTTTTATAATAGGAAACGTCCGGGATCGGAATGAGAGTTGGTCTGACCGCATTCAAGGGTGGTTCCTGCAAAGGAGCTTTATGAAAAATGTTTGAATCGGCGCGGGAAGCCGCCTGCCGTTCGATAGGGCCATGCGCAAGACCAGCTGAGGCGCCGAGGGGGGCGAGGAGAGCATGAGCCAGCGCTTGAACGATATGCGCGGAACAGAGAACCGATGAGAAGGACGCTGAAAATCGGAATTCTGGGCACGCGGGGCATCCCCAATCGCTACGGCGGATTCGAGCATTGCGCCGAATTCCTCGCCTTGGGCCTGACCGCCCGGGGGCATGACGTCTGGGTCTACAATTCGGACCTCCACGAGTTCCGGGGCCCCATCTGGAACGGTGTCCACATCGTCCATCGTCATGATCCCGCGAAGACCTTGGGAACGGCCGGCCAGTTTCTTTATGACCTGCGCTGCATCAACGACGCCCGCCGCAGGAATTTCGACATCTGCCTGCATCTCGGCTATACGAGCGACAGCCTGTGGCATCGCCGCTGGCCGCGAAGCGCCCGGAACATCGTCAACATGGACGGGCTGGAATGGAAGCGGACCAAGTACGGCGCGGGGGTCCGCCTCTTCCTGAAGCGCGCCGAGCGCTGGGCGGCTTTGAACGCCGACGTCCTGATCGCCGATTCGCCGGCCATCCAGCTCCGCCTCGCCGAACGCTACGGGCGGCGGGCCCATCATATCCCTTATGCGGCCCCGGTTTTCGGGGCCCCGGATGAAAAAGTTCTGGAGGCGTTCGGAGTCCGTCCGTTCGGCTACCATATGGTCATGGCCCGCCTGGAACCGGAGAATCATACCGGCCTGATCATCCGCGGCTGCCTGGCCCTGCGGCCGGAGACGCCGCTCCTCGTCGTCGGAAATACGGACACCCGCTACGGCGGCCGGCTTCGACGGGCCTTCGGCGCAGGAACCGCGATCCGGTTCCTTGGCGGGATCTTCGACCGGACGATCCTCGACAACCTCCGCTATTTTTCCCATCTCTATTTCCACGGCCATTCTGTCGGAGGCACGAATCCCTCCCTGCTGGAGGCCATGGGCTGCCGGGCCCTCGTTGCGGCCCACGACAACGTGTTCAACCGGGCGGTGCTGGAGGGAGACGCGTTCTATTTTTCGAACGAGGCCCAGATCGCGGACATCCTGCGATCCATCGGGCCCAAGAGTGATCACGCCGGATTCCTCGATCGCAACGAAGCCAAGATCCGGACCCTGTACGCGGAGCGCCGCATCCTCGATTTGTATGAGGGCGTTTTTCTTGACGGTTGAAAAATCCGGGCCCGGCCTCCTCTGGCCGGCCGATTGACGATGACGGCCGATCCGGACATAATTCCGGGAGATCATCCGGGTCATAAGGAGGATTCGATGGGCAGACCGATCACGCTGTTCACGGGCCAATGGGCGGACCTGCCGCTGGAATCCCTGGCGGAGAAGGCTTCCGGGTGGGGCTACGACGGCCTCGAGCTCATCTGTCTCGGCGATCATCTGGACCCCGAGCGGGCCGCCCGCGACAAGAGCTATGCCCGGGGGCAGCTCGCCCTTCTGGAACGGCACCACCTCAAGCTCTTGGCCATCAATAACGCCATCGCCGGCCAACTGGTCTGCGATCCCAATAACGACTCCCGGAGCGACAAGTTCGCTCCGGCGTCCTGCGCCGGAGACCCGGAAAAGAAAAGGGCCTGGGCCGTGGAATCCATGAAGAATTCCGCGCGGGCGGCCCGCAACCTCGGGCTCAAAACGGTCATCGGCTTCACCGGTTCGTCGATCTGGCACCTTTTATACAGCTTCCCGCCCGTCCCGGACGAGATGATCGAGGAGGGATTCCGCCATTTCGCCGCGATGTGGAATCCCATCCTCGACGTTTTTGACGAATGCGGCGTCCGCTTCGCCCTCGAAGTCCACCCCACGGAAATCGCCTTCGATGTCCCCACCGCGCGCCGGGCGCTGCAAGCCTTGGGCGGCCGGCCGGCCTTTGGATTCAATTTCGACCCCAGCCATCTGCATTGGCAACTCGTCGATCCCGTCCTTTTCCTGCGCGAATTCTCCGACCGGATCTTCCACGTCCATATGAAGGATGCCGCGCTGCAGCTGAACGGGCGGAGCAGCATCCTGGGCTCGCATCTCAATTTCGGCCATCCCGACCGCAGCTGGGATTTCCGATCCCTCGGCCGCGGCGGCGTCAAGTTCGAGGAGATCATCCGGACCTTGAACCACGTCGGCTATGGAGGGCCGCTCTCCGTCGAGTGGGAGGACAGCGGCATGGAACGGGAGCGGGGCGCCCGGGAGTCCCTGGAGTTCGTCCGGAAATTGGATATCGCGCCGTCCGCCGCGGCGTTTGACGCGGCCTTCGAGAGGAAGCCATGACCGCCGTCGTCGCCTTGTCCTGCGTTTTCGGGTTGGGGATGTGTTTTTCGCTGTTCGGCTCGATCGGGGTCAAATTGATGCCCAGGCTGGCCATCGACCGGGGCCGGTTCGGGACCCTCATTTCCACTTTCATGTTCACCTGCCTGGTCTTGTCCCTCGTCGTCGGCGTCGTCACCGACCGGGTCGGCTACAAGCCCGTCGCCCTGCTCGGCTTCCTGTCCGTGGCCGTGAGCATATTCCTGTTGGCCCGGAGCCGGACCTACGCCGCAACCGTGCCCGTCTGCTTCCTGCTCGGCATCGGGGCCATGTCCCTGAACACCGCCGGGAACACCCTCATCCCGGTGATCCTCTTCGGCGGCAAGAACCCGGCGGCGGCGAGCAACCTGGGCAACGTCTTCTTCGGGCTGGGCCTATTCCTGACCCCCCTCTTGGTCAGCTTTCTGTTCCGCAAGACGACGTACGAGAGATCCGTCTCGCTTCTCGGCGCGCTGATCCTGGCGCCCGTGATACCGACGCTCTTGGCCGCCTATCCCAAGGCCGCCGCGGGATTCGTCTTCGGGGAGGCTGTCTCCCTGCTGGCCGAGCCGATCGTCCTGGTTGCCGCGGTCGTGCTGCTTCTTTACAGCAGCGTCGAAACGTCATTCTGCAACTGGCTGACGCCGTACGCCAAGGAAATGTTCGGACGGACTCCCGGGGCGGGGGATGAGGGCGCCGTCGACGCCCGGGCCCAGCGGATGCTCTCGTTCTTCGCCATCGCCATGATGGCCGGCCGGCTGATCACCAGCCAGGTCCCGGCCATCACCCGGTACGGCAGTCTGGTTGTCGGCGGCGTCATGGTGCTTGCGGCCGCCGTCATCTTCAGCCTGACCGTGGTCCGGAAGGCGGCGTCCGTGCCCCTGCTGGCCCTGCTGGCCGGCCTGCTGCTGGCGCCCTGCTTTCCGACGACCGTCGGCATCGTCTTCGCCCGCCGTCCCGACCATTTTGGCAGCGCCTTCGGCATCATCTTCGCCGGGGCCATGCTGGGGGGCGTCGTGGTGCCGAAGGCCATCGGGAACCTGGCCAAGGGCGCGACTCTGCAGAAAAGCCTAAGGCTTCTGATCCCCATCTGCCTCCTCATGACGGGATTCGTCCTGCTCCTGGGCAGGCTCTGAACAAATCCCGTCAATTGGAAAGGAATCATCATGGAATTTTTGCCGGCCAAAGAACTGGTCGATAGCGCCTATCACGACGGATACGCCGTCCCGTCGTTCTGCGTCTGGAACGCCGAAACGACCGAGGCGGTCCTGCAGGCCGCGGCCGATTTCCGGGCCCCGGTCATGATCATGAGCGGGCCCAGTGAGTTCGAGGTCTTCCCCCCCGGCGTGATGGCCGAAATCGCCCGGGCCATGGCCAAAAAATACGACGTCCGGGCCGCGCTGCACCTCGACCACGGGGATTCCCCGGAGCTGGCCGATCGATGCATGGCGGCGGGCTACACGTCGGTGATGCTCGACTATTCGACCCGCCCGTTCGAGGAAAACGCCGCGGCCCTGAAAACGCTGGCTGGCCGCTGCCGATCCGGTCGCGTCAGCGTCGAAGGCGAGCTGGGCGCCGTGGGCCGGGTGGACGACGGGCCCGGCGAAGGCTCGAAGACGTCGACGCTGACGGCGCCCGCGGACGCCGTGGAGTATGTCCGGCGAACGGGCGTGGATATGCTGGCCGTCTCGATCGGGAACGCCCACGGCCTGTACACCGCGCGGCCCCGCCTGGATTTCGACCTTCTGGCCGAGCTGCGCCGGAGCGTGCCTCTTCCGTTCGTCCTGCACGGCGGCTCCGGAACGCCCGCGGATGACCTGCAAAAGGCCATCGGGCTGGGGATCGCCAAGGTCAATGTGGCCAGCGAGCTGTGCAGGGCCATCCGGGACTCCTTCGAGGACCAGTGGAAAGCGGATCGAAGCCGCTGGCTGCCCCTGACCTACGCCGGGACGAAAAAGGCTCTCGCTCCGGTCGTTGAAAAGTGGATCAGGATTACGGGGGCCGCGGGCCGGGCCTGATTCACAGAAGCGGCGGCCGGCAAAAAATGATTTGCAGGATGTCAATCTCTATGATATCTATAGGGATACCGAATTAACAGCGCGGGCTGATTCCAACTGAAAATACGGAAAAAATGAAAAAAATTCGCCTTGTCTTCCTTTTCAGCCTGACGCTGACGAATTTGTTCGCCCAAAAAGAGACGTTCGACGTCATTCGCTATGGGCCGCCGGCCGGCTGGAAAAAAGAGGCCGCCCAAACCCTCATCAGCTACAGCATCATCAACAATGGAAACGGCAGTTGGTGCCGGATCGGCCTCATCAAAAGCACCGTCAGCAAAGGAAGCCTCGAGGCGGATTTCCAGAGCGAATGGCAGGAATTGATCGTCAAGAACTATGCCCCGACCCAGGCGCCGCAGATGATCGAGGATCGGGACGCGGACGGCTGGAAAATACGGGCCGGCCTGGCGAAATTCGTTTTCAATCAAAGCGAGGCCATCACCATGCTGACGGTCCTGAGCGGATTCGGCCGCTGTGCCAGCATCGTCGCGGCCACCAACAGCCAGGATTATTTGAAGGATATCCAAGCCCTGCTGGCGTCCGTCGAATTGATAAGGACGGAAACGGCGGTCCCGCCGACCGTCGCCGCAGGCGCAGGTGATAACGCTTCCATCCTCGGCACCTGGAGCGCCAGCGCCAGCGATCAGTCGAGCGTTCGGGTGAACAACGGCGTCATGAGCTCCATCACCCGGCAATACACGTTCAACGCCGACGGCACCTACCTCTTCTATAGTAAGGCCTTCGATCCGCTCATGGACAAGATCCTCCTGGGCCGGGAAAGCGGCACGTATCGGATCAGCGGCGACAACCTGGCCCTTGCACCGGTGAAAAGCGTTTTGGAAGCGTGGAGCAAGAAGGATGGCGCCGACAAGTGGGGCCGGCTTCTCTCCAGCCAGAACAGGTCCCTGGAAAACATCACCTATCGGTTCGCGAAAAATTATTTCTCCGGCGTGCGGGAATGGAGCCTCATCCTGCGGGCCGACCGGCAGACGCAGAGGGACGGGCCTTTCGTCGGCACCGGGGACTTCAAAAACGCCTGGATCTATGGCCCCCCGTGCCGGGATTGCCTCATCAAATTGCCGGACTGACCGACGGGCTTCATCTTATTTCGACGTCGCGGCGAGAATCGCCGCGGCCCGGCGTATTTCCCGGGCGTAGGCTTCCAGCGTCCCGGCGATGACGACCATCTGCCGATCGGCTTCCTCCCACTGTCTCTGTTCGATGGCCTCCCGGGCGCCGGGGAGCGTCTTTACACTGTATCCCGTGTAAAAACCCGGGGCATAGATTTCGTGGATGAACCAGGGGCGCCCCTTCAATCCCTCCGGATTCGTCAAGGCCCGTTCGCTCCCGAAGATGATCTCGTTCAGCCGCCGCAAATCGTCGCCGGCCGGTTTCCTTCCCTGCGCTTCCAGGGCGGCGCGGGTTTTCTGAAATTCCCCCGCGCTCCTGACCAGGTCCTCGACCGCGTTCTCCAGGGGCGCGAAATTCAGGAAGGGAACGGGCTCCTGGGCCTTGGGCGGCCGGTCGATTTTGGCCGGATCGGCGACCTCCGCGAACACGCCGTCCCGGATTTCCCTGTTCAATTCGGCGGTCTCCTCCCGCATATCCCGGATCAGGTCCTTGAGCTCGACCACGTAACCGGACACCGTTTCGGCGAAGTCCGAGAAGTTGAACGGAAGGATGTCGGCGTCGGCCAAGCGCAGGACGGCGCGGCCGCCGGTCCGGGCCAGGGCCGCTGCATAAAGACATTCGGAGTCCCCGAAGCGGAGGAAATGGTCGAACGAATCGTAGATGGAATGATAGGCCCCGCCCTCGCTCTCCCCGCCGTAGCCGAGGCTCAGGCAGGCGATGCCGATGTGCTGGAGAAAAGGAGTGAAATCGGAGCCGGATCCCAAGGCGCCGATCCTGAAGTCTTTCCCGGACCGGATATCCGCTTTTTCCTGCGCGGAGCCGGTCAGCAGCCGGACCGCTCCGGCCCTTCGCCAGACACTGATATTCTTTTCGGGGTCGATGACGTCCCGGGCCACGTCGTTGATGAAATGCTGGAGGGTGGTCGACCCGTCCATGCCGATGAAGCCCCGGCCGTTGGAATCCGTGTTGATGTAGGCCACGGCCTTCCGCCGCAGCTCTTCGGCGTGCGTCTCCACCCACTCCGTCGAGCCGATGATGCCCGGCTCCTCCCCGTCCCAGGCGCAGTAGACCAGCGTCCGCTTCGGCCGCCAGCCGCTCGTCAGCAGCGCACCCAGGGCCTTGCCCTCCTCCATTGTGGCTACCTGCCCGCTGAGCGGATCTTCCGCCCCGTTCACCCATCCGTCATGGTGATTGCCCCGGATGATCCATTGATCCGGGTAGATACTCCCTTTGATCATGGCGATGACGTCATAGATCGGCATGAGATCCCAGTTGAACTCCAGCTTCAGATGGACCCGGGCCGGGCCGGGTCCGACGTGGTAGGTTACGGGCAGGGCCCCTTTCCAGGGGCCCGGGACGACCGGCCCAGCCAAGGAACGGAGCAGGGGCAGGGCATCGTGCGCGGAGATCGGCAGGACCGGGATCTTCGTCAGGGTCGGGATCTCCTTGAGGGGCAGGTGCTTGGCCCCCGGCGTCGAGCCCACGAACGGCGTCGACGGGTCGCCGGGGTAAAGGGGCATATCGGCCACCGATCCCCGCTGGATGCCGAATTCGTTTCGCCAGGCCCCCAGGGGATAGACGTCGCCGACGAAAAAGCCGTCTTCCTGCGGATCGGAGTAGATGAGGCACCCGATGGCCCCATGCTCGGCGGCCAATTTGGGCTTGATCCCCCGCCAGGATCCGCCGTAGCGGGTGAGGACGATCTTCCCGCGCACGTCGATGCCCATCCGCTCGAGCTCCTCGTAGTCGGCAACGCCGCCGTAATTCACGTAGACGAGATCGGCGGTCACGTCGCCGTCGATGGAATAGGCGTTGTAGGCCGGAAGTTGTTCGGCGGTCTGGCCCGAGGTCCGGTCTTCCTTAAGAGCCATCTCGGCCAGGACCGCCTTGTAGGGAACGGGGGCGGTCATTTCCAGCAGCCGCGTCTTGGGCGTCGGAAACAGGATGTCGAATTCCTCGATGCGGGCGTCGAATCCCCAGGCTTTATACTGGGAAAGAATGAACTCGGCGTTTTTCCGGTCGTAGGGGGAGCCGACATGGTGGGGATGGGCGCTGAGGCGCTCCAGCCGGGCCTTGATCTCCGCGGCGGAAACGTGGGAATCGAATCGCGCTTCCAGGGAACGGTCCCGCGGGACATCCTGGGCCCTCGTCGCGCCGCCGGTCAAGACGGCCGCGAGGGACGCCAGACCCATCCATTTATAGAGATTCATCATCGTTCGTCTTCCTTTCTCCGGACATCGTCCATGAAAAATCACCGATCGGGCGTCCTCTCGCAGGCCGCGATCCTGATGCGGCGTCTCCTTCTATTCCTGCGAAGACCGCAAGATCCGCACCGGGCCCAGGAGCCCCGACGGAAGAAGCGGCTCGGAGGCGCGATAAAATATCTGCGTCGTGTATGTGTACTTCTTCTCCACGCCGGGCTGCTGATCGCCGACCAGCCGGTTGACCCAGAGGTTCGTCACCTTGATCTGCAATTCGTTGGCGCCCGGCTTGATCGCCGCGGTCACGTCGACCCGGAAGGGCTTCTTCCAGACAATCCCCAGCGGCTTGCCGTTGACGGACACTTCGGCCAGGTTCTTCACGTCGCCGAGATCGAGCCACAAGCGCGCGCCGGATTTGAACCATTCGGCCGGCGCCTGGATCGTCTTGGCGTAGGCGCCCGTTCCGGAGAAGTACTTGACGCCCGCGTCGGCGTTCTCGCTCCACGAAGCCAGCTCGCCGAGAGTGATCTGCGCGGGCGCGCCGCGTCCGGCCTGGAAACCGACCGTCCAGGGGCCCTCGATCACGGCCAGCGTCGTCTCGATTTTCGCCGCCATCGCCCAGGCCGGGAATGAGGCCGGTTTACGGAACACGACGAACACCGCTTCATACGGCTCCAGCCGGAGCGGGACCGTGGTCCGGCCGTTGGCGATCAAATAGGCGGCCGGCTCCGTCTCGCCGGTGTCGGCGTGCCACAGCTCCGCCTCCTTGCCTTGGATCCGAAAGCTCGCTTCCAGCGTCTCCGCGCGCTTGTTGCGGTTGTCGATCCAGTAGACGTCGCCATCGGCCAGCCGGCGATGCACGAAGAGAAGCTTCGTGTCCGCCCGCGGCCGCGAATACTGCATGTCGGGCTCCACGCCCAGGGCGGACAGCGCCTGGGCCAGGGTCCCATATCCCTGGACGCGGCCCTTGCCGTAAGCCCGTCCGCGGCCGTCCGGTCCCCAGAGCTCGTCGGCGATCGTCCGGAACTCCGCCGGATCGTCGCTCAGGCTGGGGGAGTCCGCGGGCTTGGCCCCCGCAACGACGGCGCCCGCGGCGACGAGGTCGCGGATCTCGCGCAGCACCGGCAGGGACATGAGCCGGGCGTTGGCGTCAAGGGCCAGCACGGCGTAGCTCATTCCGCTCGGCGTCGTGATCCGCCCGTTTTCCACGGCCAGGCGATGCTGCAGGGCGTCGGCGTTGACGAAGTCGAAATCGTATCCGGCCGGGATGTCCGGCGGCTTGTCCCCGAAGAGGGCGGTGATGTTGGAATCCTCGCCGTAGAAGTACAGGACGTCGGCGACGAACTTGCCCTGCTGGAGCATGAAGGAGCTTCGGGACAGATAGGTCGTCCAGGGCTTGGCCAGCTCGGCCCAGGTCTCGTGCCGCGTGAACCACTGGCCGAAGGGCCCGAGCGAAAGGCCCGGGATCTTGTCCGAGACGGGCTGATGGACGGACGTGTGCAGGACGAAGCGGTTGAGGCCCATGGCCAGCTCGGTGTCGGCCGTCGGTTTGAGCGTCTCCGGAGACCAGCTCCAGGCGCCGCCGGCGCCGCCGTAGGCGGTCAGGGACTCCGCGGCCACCAGGTTCTGGCCGTAGATGTGGGCCACGGACGCCGATTCGCGGATGTCCACGCCGTATCCGGGCGGCTCGTCGGAGGACCGGTTGGGCGTCCACAGCGCGCTCATGGGGATCTCGGCGTTTCTCTTC
>Ga0182021_10005740_pt1 | contig 14744 bp, 12 predicted proteins | sample 612E3MmetaG_FD_120493 | JGI IMG/M metagenome (GOLD analysis project Ga0182021, IMG submission 120493) | Permafrost microbial communities from Stordalen Mire, Sweden - 612E3M metaG (Illumina Assembly) | ecosystem: Environmental > Terrestrial > Soil > Wetlands > Permafrost | place: Sweden... | reverse complement strand
TTCCTGCCGATGAACGTGCCCTACACGATGACCCCGGAGATGGTGGCGGATGCCACAAAGGCGTTCAGGCCGCGAATCCTGTACCCGTACCATTACGGCGAGACCGATCCCTCAAAGCTCACGGCTTTGCTGAAGGACGATCCCCAGATCGAGGTCCGGATTCGGCGGATGAAGTAGGCCGCCCGCCACTCCCCTTGTACGGTTAACGGCGTGATCTCCCTGTCTGTCCAGTGACGAAGGTTTTCACGCCTTTGCACGCAGAAACAATTCCGTGGACGGGCAGGTCGTTTCGGCCTATGGTTGCGATCGTCTTTGGATGCGCACGCGACTCTCGTTTGCGCCATATTTGGTTGCATCGGTCATTCATGATGAATAGTCTCCGCAGTCAAGACATCGCCTGTTGGTTTTGAAATGAAGTGGATCGCAAGGAATGGCGCCTATGTTTTGGCTCTGGGTTCCGGCTTTTTTGCCGGGCTCATCGCGACGGCTTATGCGGCTCTCATTCTGGCTGAATTCGGATTGTTCAGGGCGATGCCTTGTCTGCTGATCGGCGGCGTGACGGGGACAGGGGTTGCTTTTCTTGCGATTCGTCAAACAAGGCTGTTGCAGGACGGAGAGATCCTCGGCTGGCTGGCCGCGGGCACCCTGGCCTTGGGGTCGTTGGCCTTGACCCTTCCTCCCAGTGAAATGATCCTGGGGGGGTGGGACCCAGGAGTATATCTTCACACGGCCGCGGCGATTGCGGATCAGGGCTCTTTGCAGTTCGAAGCCAGCGACATTGCGCGCGTGCCAGCGGCAGACCGCAGCCTCCTGTACCGTGAGGCCGGAAGCGAGCCGCAACCTTTTGGCGCCATGTATCTGCTTCCCAATGGCAACTTGTCGCCGCGATTCATGCACCTGTATCCCTCTCTCATGGCTGTGGGCTTTTCCCTTTTCGGCATTTGGGGTTCGTTGTCTGTTAACCCGTTGCTCAATGTCGCGGCCATACTTATGCTCTATGGAGTAGCGTCGGTCGTTGTGGGCCGCCGATGGGCCTTGGCGGCCGCCCTCCTTCTCGCTTTGAATCCCGCTCAGATTTGGCAAGCCAAGTTCTCCACCGCCGAAATGATGGGGCAGGTTCTGCTGCTGGCCGGTTTTGCGACACTCCTTCGGTTCGTCGACACGCCCCGCGGCGTGCTAACCCCCATCTTCTCCGGCGTTTTCTTTGGACTGGCGTTGTTGAGTCGGTATGATGCGATCTTGGTCGTCGTTCCCGTCGTTCTCCTTCTCCTCCTGTTTCGCCACGAGCGGGAATACAGGAGACAGGTGTTTGCGTTTATTCTCACCGTGAGCTTGATCAGCGTCCATGTGTGGATTCATACCCATGTCATCGCGCCCTATTATCATCCGGTGCCAAACCTGGTGAGGCCGATTCTGACTTTGGCCCTCGGGGGAGCGATTCTCCTGGCCATCGGGCTCCAGATGAAGCTCGGGCAAAGGCTGATCGTCCCTGTGATGGCTCGGCGCAGGTGGTTTCAACTCGCGGGTTCAGGCCTCTTCATCGGTCTTATTGTCTTTGCCTGGTATGTCCGTCCGCATTTGACTGTCCCGGGGCGAGTCGCCAACGGGATCCACAGTCTGCTGACGGTCGCGGGAAGACCGGAATGGTTCAAAAGCCTGAAGACCCCCGATGCCCTCAACATGTATTGCCTGCAAGCCATCTTTGGAGGATTGGGCCTGTTCCTCGGTTGTGCGGGGGTCGTTGCCCTCGCCTGGACTTCTCACGGCCGGGGCGTCGCCATCTGGCTGGTTGCCTCCGTTGCGGTAAGCGCGATTCTGATCCTGAGCGCCTTCAATGAGTATTTCATGATGTGGATCAGCAGGAGATACATTCCGGTTGTGATCCCCCTTCTGACGATCGGTATCGTCGCCTCTGCCGCGACGCTCTATCGGGGGGTCCGACAAGTCTTGCCCCGGACCGCCGCGGCCCTCGCCTTGGCGCTAGTGCTGCTCGTCCCTCTGCTCGGTTGCCAGAAGATCTGGACGATGGCGACGACCCGTGAATGGCCTGGACTCGTGGCATGGGTTGACCGTCTTTCCGCGATGATTCCCGGAAACGCCACCGTGTACTGCGACCAGCCGGGGTTTGCGGCCCCGCTGCGGTTCCTGCACGGCATTCGCGCGTACGAGATAGCGAACGGCAAGACGTGCATTGAGTTTGTCCGCGAACGACAGCCCACGGAGGCTGCGGCGGGCGGGCCTGTCTGCATTCTGACCATGCGCCCGCAGCCGGGCATCGAGACTATCCGCACGGAGTGCCTGGGCCGGCTGAGTCTTGTTTCCTATATCTTGCAGCAACCACGGTACGATGTCCCCACCTCGGTCAAACAACGAAGCGGCCAGTTTGAATTAGATCGAATCCTGACCTCGCGGGAACCAAGGTAACGCTGGCGCTGGATTCTGAAGGGATCACACGAGATACGATGACAGACGAAATAACATCCGGCGCCTCTGATTTCGCGGTTCTCGGGGGCGGTCTGGCGGGATTGACCTTCGCCTACGAGGCGGCGCGTCGGGGGCGGCGCGTGGTGGTTCTGGAGAAAGAGGCCGACGTGGGCGGCCTGGCCCAGACTCTGGTTTTCGGGGACTACCGGTTTGACCTTGGGGGGCATCGCTTCCACAGTCCGCAGGCCCATCTGACGGCTTGGGTCCGCGACATTCTCGATGGGGAAGTGGTCGAAGTCAGCCGCCGGAGTCGCATCTGTCTCAATAGCCGCTATGTTGACTATCCGCTTCAGTTCCCCTCGGCCATCACGGGGTTCGGACTCCTCCAAGGCGCCAAGGTGCTGGCCAGTTACCTGAAAGCCGCTTGTTGGGGGGGCCACGGGAACGATCCGTCGTTTGAAGAGTGGGTGGTCCACCGGTTCGGCCGCGCGCTCTATGACATCTACTTCCGTCCCTACACGGAGAAGATCTGGGGCCTATCCTGCCATGACCTGTCGGCCGACTGGGCGAGCCAGCGCATCCGCGTCCCGAGCCTTATGGCCGTGATGCGAGGCAGTCTGACACATGCCACCGTGGCGCCGTCTGCCATGGTGTCCCGGTTCATCTACCCGCCGCTGGGCAGTGGCCGGGTGTGCGACGCGTTGGCAAATAAAGCCACGAACACCGGCCGGGTCACGATCCTTAAGAACGCTTGTGTTCAGGGCCTATCCCACGACACTGCCTCCGGCTGGGTCATCCGGCACGGTGATCACGAAGCCAGGGTATCCGCCAGCCGTGTCATCTCGACGATTCCGCTGCCCCACCTTCTGAATATCCTGCCGGCTCTGGAGGGCCATCCTCCGCCACAGCACAACCTGGTTTACCGCGGAGTGATTTGCGTCTTCTTGGCCCTCGACAAGTCCTCGATCAGCAGCGACACGTGGACGTATTTCCCGGATCAGCACTTGGTCTTCGGTCGCACGCACGAACCGCGGAACTGGAGTGCGCGAATGGCGCCAGCGGGGAAGACCTCGCTGTGCCTGGAAGTGTTCTGTTCCGAAGGGGACGCCCTCTGGAGGCGCCCGGACTCCGAGATTGTGGCGCAATCGGTGAAGGATCTGGAAGGACTGAAGATCGTGAAGCGCGGGGAGGTCCTGACCTCTTGGATCGCGAGGGTTCCGCACGCGTATCCCCTCTATCGAGTCGGCTACGCCGAAAGTCTGAAGCGAGTTCACTCCTTCCTGGATCGCTGGCCGTCGCTGCATGTGTGCGGGCGAACCGGCACTTTCACCTATCTGAACATGGACAAGGTAATTGACGAAGGGCTGACGCTGGCCGGGAGGCTGTGCCCCGCGCCCTAAGTCCCTTCCTCCCGAGAACCGACGGCTCGAGGCGGGCCCAGCCGAACATCGAATGCATACTTGGAGACAGTGGCTGAGACGGATGACCCGGTTAATCGGGGGCAGAGGGATTCTGCTGTTCGGAATCGGCGTGGCGTCGGCGCTTCTCCTCTCCCTCGTCGAACTGGCGCTCGCCGGTTTCTTGATTGTCTTTCTCTACGCGCTGCACCTGCTCGGTCCTTCGCAGTTCCCCGGCTGGGTGCCGTTTGACGCGCGAAGCCTGTCGCCCCTCGCCATCTGGCTGTGGCTCCTGGTCATCGGGGTGATCCAGGCGGTTGGCCTGATGATTCACTACGAGGCAAAAGGGCTCCTCACGGAAGGCGCCCAAGTCCGCATGCGGCTGGCCCTTGGATATCGCGTCCTGCTCTCGCGGGAGAGCCGCTGCCTGTCGCTGAGCGAGATGAACTTGTATACGGCCGAATGCTTCCCGAAGACCGCTTCATACGTCTTCTATGCGAACCAGGTCATGTCCTTCGTCGTTCAGGCGGCCATGATCACGGTGTGGATGTTCCTGCTGGCGCCAGGCGAGGCACTCGTCGGCCTGGCGGGACTGGGAGTGATGGGGTTCCTCGTGCTGCGGTTCAACCGGTTCACCCACCGGTTCGGCCGGCAGATTCCGCTCGCCCAGGAAGACCTGGAGAAGACCAAGGTGCGGGTCGCGAGGAACTGGTTGCTGATCCGCCTGTTCCGCATCCAGGAGCGTGAGTTCGGGAACTGGATACGCGCCACGTTCTCCTACTACCGGCACGCGACTCTGGCCTTCCTGTTTGGCAGCCTGGGCAGTGCGTTCATGCCGGTGCTTGGCATCGTGGTTCTCGCCACGATCATCCTGTCCAGCTTCGGCCTCTTCCATACGCCCGTCGCGAATCTCGTGGCCTTTCTCTACCTGTTCATCCGCTTCGAGCAGATGGTGGCCAACGGCTCGAATCTGGTCGGGGGAATGTTCACGTACCGGACGCAGGTGGAGAAGACAACGGATTTCATGATGTCATTCTCGGCGGATGAACTGCGCGAAGCGTTGCGCGCGGCGCAGGGGCTGCGGATCCTGCATCACAGAGCGGACCTCCCGGCAATCGGATGGCAGAGGGAGGTCCGGCAGCGCGAGGCCGTCCAGGCGCCGCCTCCGGCGATTGCCCTCGACGGTGTCACGTTTGCCTGGCCGGGCATCGAGACGCCGATCTTATCCGGTCTGTCTCTCCGCATTGCGCCGGGTGAACAGGTGGGAATCGTGGGACCGAATGGATGCGGGAAGAGCACTCTGCTGGGGATCATGATGGGAGCGCTCCAGCCTTCAGCCGGAACGGTGAGCGTCGGCGGAAGATCCGGCGAGGCGTATGTGCAGTCCAGCGCACACGCAATAGCCTACGTCGGGCCGGAGCCCTACCTCATTCTTGGCAGCGTGCGCGACAATCTCGTCTATGGGCTCGAGTGGACATTCACCGACGACGAGATCTGGAACGCCCTGGGAAAGGTGGGCATGGACGATATCGTCCGCGGCCTGCCCGGAGGGCTCGACTACCCGATTCAGGAGAACGGAGAGGGTTTGTCCTCCGGCCAGAAGCAGCGACTCGCCATGGCCCGAAGTTTCCTCCGGAGGCCATCGCTGTTCATCATGGACGAACCCTCTGCCAACCTCGATGCCGCCACCGAGGAGTGTATCCTGCGCGACTTGCAGAAACTCCGCGGGCACTGCACCGTGGTGATGGTCTCCCACCGCGCCGGGATGCTTAAGAATGTTGACCGGGTGATCCGGATGGGGGAGCCGTAGAACGGCGCGCGTGCCAGGATCCTTAGCCGAGGCTGTCCACGGTCGCCGGAAACTCGCGCGGCCTGATTTCCCGCGCGCTGTCTTGGAGTACCTCTCCCGCCTCAGCCGCCGTGAGGCGGCGCGAAAGCACCTCGAAGGCGTGCCCCGCATCCCGTCCCCAGGCAAGCTTCCGGCGTCCCCCCTTTGTCCCGAAGACGTAGATCCTCGACGGCCCCGTTGCGCCAGCAGGCGACGGGGCGGTGGAACCCCATCCTTCGCAGCGGCAGATATTGGCCTCGTGGGCCCCGCCGAGCAGCGCCTGGTAGAATCCGTAATCGATCCCGACGACTTTCGGGGCGTCCGGGTGCCGGTCATTTCGGCCCCGCAAGATGAGGCTCTTTCCCTCGGCCTTGATCTGGTAGCCAAGCATGGAGCCGGGGTAGGGGGAAAAGTAGGACACGGAAGGCAGGGGACGCCGGATGCTCCGGGACATCGCCATGGTCATGAAGGCATCCTCGTGAGTTTCTCCAGGCACGCCCAACATAATGTTCGCCCAGATGCGTGGAGGCCTGGCGCCCTTGGCCTCCAGTTGGTCGCCGATGCGGTTGATGAGTTCGATGGCAAACCGGTTGTCGTTCGCCGTGCACTCCTTGTTCAAAATCTCAAGGACGCGATCGCTGCCGGACTCGAGGCCCATGGAGATGACATTCCAGTTTGTCTCCCGAACCAGCGCTTCGAATAAGTCCGGTTGCCTTCGAATGCTATCCGTGCGGGCGGCTGCCCAATAAGGCCACGCCCGGTTGGCCAGGCGCGGATATTTCTCCAGCCACTCCTTCAACCATGCCGGATTCTGGAAAAACATCGAGTCGTGGATGACCACGGATCCCAGCGGCCCGTAGGTCCTGTCCAGATGGTTAAGCTCTTGAATGATGGCCTCGACAGGTCTTCGGCCAGCAGCATCAATAAAGGAACTTTCATTGCAGAAAGCACAGCGCCAGGGGCAAAGGCGGGAAGTCAAGACGCTGGCCACGGGAGCGGGTCCCCACCCGCACGACGGCTCCAAGGGCCAGGGGTCGCGATTCCACGGTATGAGCCGGTTCCCGCGTGGCCACAACTCCCGGTCAATCATCGGCCACTGAGCCATATCCATGGCCGCCTGGCCGGTCATAACACGCCCGAATGTCCCCGGGTTCCTGACAAGGTCGACGATGACGGTTTCGCCCGGTCCCTGGCAGATGTGGTCAAACTCCGGCACGTCCAGCATCTCTTGCAGCGCGACGGAAGCATGGATGCCACCCGTGAGAACAAGGCCTGCCGGGTTCGACTGCTTGAAGAGCCGGGCCACGCGGCACGCGCTCGAAAACGTCGAACTTTGCACGTTCATGAGCAGGATATCGTATCCCCGCAACTGCCGTCCGACCGCTTGCCAACTTCGGTGAGCACGCGTCGAGACCCCCTCCGTCAGGATGCCGGCCTGGTGTAGAATCGTCCTAAGCAAGCCCATGCCATGGTCGTGCCACCGAGTGAGCGGGTCCGTGCGGGTCAGTAGACTGCCGAGCGGTCCCAGGTCAACCCATACGATCTTCGATTTCTTTTTCATGGTTTGTTTCCCTGCGTGATTCGGGCGGAGGCGGGTGTAACGCCCACAGGGCCCGCCAGACGGCGCCTGCGCAGGCCCACCGGCGCGCCGCCAGCCGCTTCGCAAGTCTCCCCGCCACACTAACAAAGATCGGGAGCGGCGGGAAGGGCGCGTGTTTCCACAGGAATCGAATGGACGATCGCGTGAAGCGGTAGTCGTAGGAGGGGCTTTCGGGATTCATCGAACCGAAGCCCCTGTGATGAACGCAGCTATCCTCCGCCACAGCGAGCCGCCAACCCTTTGCTCTAAGCCTGAAAGACAGGTCCGTGTCCTCCCAATAGAGGAAGAATTCTTCGTCCAGAAAGCCGGTCTCTTTCAAGGCGTCCAGGCGCAGCAGTAGACTGGCGGCACTGAGATACTGCAGTCTCCGGGCCGGCTCAGGACGAAGACAGGAGGAGGGGATGCCCGTCAGGAAGTTGACCCATCCGCCCCCCCACACGCAGATGAGTTGACGATCCTGCGTGTCGTATTGCACAGAACCCGCCGCCCCGACTTGCGGGTCGGCGGCAGCCTTGGTCAGCAACGCGGACAAGGAGCCGCTTTGGATCTCGACATCATTGTTCAGTAGCCAGACAAAATCGGCGCCGCGCTGTTCCGCCAGTTGAATCCCCAGGTTGCACCCGCCCCCGAAACCCAGGTTCGTTGGGGACTCCAGAACCGTCAGTGACGGATATCGGCGCCGGAGTTCGGGCACGGACCCGTCGCGCGAGGCATTGTCCACGACGACCACCTCAGCGCCGGAACTCAGGTCCGATTCCAGGGATTCAAGACAGCGGGCCGTGGTCTCCCAGGCCCGCCAATTCAATACTACAATGCATACCTTCGGCACACCGGCTCCCTTGATTCCTTCAGCGTTTCCGGGCAAAGCGAGTCATTTGCTTCAGCCGCCACTGGATGCTCTGCAACACAAATCGCGTCGAGTGTCTGCGCCCGAGCCATTTTCGGAGACGAATGCGCAGCCAGGGCACCTTCCCGGCCGCCACGGGCAGAGCCGAGAGCGGCGCCAGGGGAGGCTTCGGATGGAGCGAATCCCAGTGAATCAGTCCTCTCATCAACGCATCCCAGGCCATGATCAAAGCCAGCGCATGGGAGAGGTCTCCATCCTTTTCCGTATCCTGATGCGCCGCAAGGTTCTCATAGGCCTTGGCCACATACGTGGAGAAATCGAAGGTGGAGGGATCAGGGTCGTAGCGGTCGTTGAGGGCGTAATCGAGTTGCTTCCGGAGGAAGTGCCGCAGGTCCTCGTAGTTGCGATGATGGACGTGCAGACAGGCCGGGGGTTGAAGCTCGAGCATACGCCCGGTGGTCACTTCCGGGGACTGGTGGTTCGCGTCAGGCCAGCGCACGGTCCCCTTCCTGAACAGCCGGATCTGCGATGCCGGGTACCACCCGCTGCCCCGCATGATCTGGCCGGCGATAGAGTTGAACCGCGGAAAGGCAAATGCATCGTAGCGATCTCCGTGCTCTTCCAGGAGTCGCTCCACGTTCTCCCGGGCATCCGCCGCGAGGTACTCGTCCGAATCCAGCACCAGGATCCATTCATGACGGGCTTCGGAAAGAAACTGCTGGCGAATGCCGTCCACCCGGGGAACGACGGGGGCGGTCAGGATGCGATGCGCATACCTGGCGGCAATGGCCCGCGTGGAATCGGTGCTCTCCATGTCAACCACGATGATCTCATCGGCCCAGGCCACCGACGCGAGAGCCTTCTCAAGGGTTCCGGCTGAGTTGCGAGTATGGATGATGCATGAGAGAGTCATGGTTTAATCCTTATCCGTCTATGGCGTAGCGGCCACGCCACTTGTTCATAAACACGCGACGCGACTCGATGTCCAGCCGCACCCGGCCCGGAGTCATCGACTCGAAGTGCAGGGAGTCCACGCGGCTGCTGCAGCCTACGCGCCACCCTTTCTGCCGGGCCCGCAGGCAGAAGTCGATATCCTCCAGCCCGAAGGCGAAATCACCGGACAATCCACCCAACGCGTCCCAGACCTCACGCCGGATCAGCATACAAGCGCCGGTCACGGCCTGGAACTCCGCGTCGCGCCGCTGGATCAGCGCAGAGGGTTTTCCGCGCGACACGTGGTAAGGGCCTGTGGCCTCCGGCCCGAAAACAACGCCGGCGTGCTGGATCGTGCCCTCCGGAAACACCAGGCGCGTGCCGCACAGGCCCGCGTTCGGCGTCTGTTCCAGCAGGCGCCACATGTCGACGATGGCGGATTCGGCGAGCAGGACATCGTTGTTGAGCAGGAGGTAGAAAGCATTGGGATGCCCGGCGATCGCCGTATTGTTGGCCATCGCGAATGACTTTGGAATGTCGAACCGGATGAGGTGCACTGACTGGGCGGGCAGGTCTTCCTGAAGGATCGGTATTTCCGTCGCATTGTCCACCACCACGACGCAGGGCTCGAACGGCGATCCCGGCGCCGTAAGAGCCCGGCCCAGGTGCTCCAGGCAGCGTTGCAGCATGCCCACAAGGCCTTTTGTCGGAATCACAATCGTAAGGCCCGCCACACTCACGACGCCCACCCCAGTTGTCCCGACAGCCACAGGTCGCGTAACCGTTTCATTTGAACTTCCCTCCGATACCGCCAGGCCGTGGCGAGGGCGCTGTGCCGCATTGCGGCGCGAAGGACGGCATTCTCCGGCCGCGTCACCCACCGGAGTCGGTCGGCTAAGTTGCCCGACTCCGCCATCAGGCAGTTATCGCCGTCGCGAAGGTATTCCATTCCGCCTTTGACCGGCACGGAGACCACGAGGCAACCCGCAGCCATAGCTTCCAAGGCGGGGAGTCCGAATTGCTCGCCGACCGACGTGGCAAGAAAGATGCCTGCCCCCTGTAGAATCCGGCTCACTTCAGCCTCTCCGAGTCCATCGACAGGAACGAAGTCCGTGTTGCCGCAGACTCGCATACACGCACGAGCCAGCGGATAACCGCGTCTCGGCATGTAGGCCACGCTGTTGTCATCCTTCCGGCCGCCCCGGTAGTAGAAAGCATCCGACACGAAGATCCCGACCTCAAGGGGGTGGCGGTTGAACTGCTTTTGCGCGAAGTCGGTCGCCTGACTCCAGCAGGTGAGGATCTCCACATTCGGATCAGCCAGAATTGGATACATAGCCTCGTCCGTCCCCTGGCAGTGATTGACCAGTCTGGCGCCGCAGGTCTTGAGTCTTTCGTAATCGGGAGGCCAAGTGATGATCACCGCATCCGACGCACCCAGCGAATTTGCTGCCGCAGCGGCGTCGACGACAGGAGCGGTCATCCGGAACCACGACGGGCAGAGTCCCCCCGGGAGGGCGACCACCGCTTTCAGCCCGAGCGCGATCAGCATCTCGGTAAACTGGCATCCGACCTTCACCCCGCCATACAGACCGGCGCTGGGCAGAAAGTAGTAAATCATGGTCGTACGCTCCAACGCAGGGCTGACGCCGGGGCTGCCAGGACGGCCGCCATCGCGCCGAACAGGCGTCCATAGTGGATGGCGCCGTAGCGGATCCGGCTCCGGTTGAGCAGCGTCATCCGCCGCCGGGACGTCACCTGGGCTCCTTTTGCGCCCTGGTGCACGAGCGTGGCGTCGAGGGGAATCACCTGGCCGCCGGTCCGATGAAGCCGCCACCCGAAATCCACATCTTCCATGTACATGAAATACCGGGTGTCGAACCCGTTCAATTCGCGGAATCGCGACCGTGAAACAAAGAGGCAGGTTCCCAACGGCCAGTGCCATTCAGGCTCCCCCTCTCTCCGCGTATCCGAATGAAGAGAAGCGCCAATTCCATAGTTGGTCTTGAGAATATCGGCCCACAGTCGCCTCCGGGTGTAAGCCGGCTGGCGCCCTTCGACAATCGTGTTCCCCATCCCCACCCGCCGGGGGACGGCGCAATCTTCAGGGCGAAGGCGCAGCGCCTCGACACCCGCCGCAAAGAGAGAGGGGGCAGGCTCCGTATCGGGGTTGAGAAAGCAAAGGATCGGGCCAGTCGCCTTTTCGGCCCCGGCGTTGGCGGCAAAGGCAAAGCCCGTGTTGCGGCCCAACTCCAGGACGCGCGCGCCGCGCGTTCGGGCGATGGGAACGGTGGCATCATTCGATCCGTTGTCCACCACCAGCACGGACTCCCGCAGATCTGGGGCGATGCTGTGGAGGCACCGGTCCAGTACGTCAGCCGAATTGTACGTGACGATCACAATGGACAGCTTCATCAAGGTTCCTTTTGTGCCGATGCATCAGGGGCGACAGAGGCCGATGCGCCGTAAAAGCGGCGATAATACGCCATCCGCAGAACTTGCGCAAACCGCGGGCCCTGACAGAAATTGCTGAAGTGCATGATGCGGGCGCCGGGCCTCGGAAAATCCGAGTCCCAGAGATCGGAGTGATTCCAGGCCCAGGACAGGGTTCGACAGCATCCGGGGTGGAGCGTGTTGGCCCACAACTGGAAGTAGTCCTGATCCGAGATCATGTGCTCGCCGAGTTGATGCGGAACGGTCGCCCGCGTCGCCTTATCGAACGCCCAGTCGGCAAAACGCTGGATTTCCGCCCGATGCGCCAAAACGACGCCGGAATTGAAGAACCGGTATTCATCCAGCGTCGGAGGCGTGGCATTCGGGGCCAACCAGGCCAGGCTGTAGCGGATGTAGTGCTGCAGGAAGTCCTGCCGCGTCATACGAGAACCGCGGATGGTCGTCTGCTCGGCCATGCCGAGGCCGCGTCCGTCCAGAGCCTGGCGCACCGTATCAGCCGTGATGGGGCTGACGAAGAGGGCGTCCGCATCCAGTAGGATAATCCATTCGGTCTTCACGTGATCAAGGCACGTCAACAGGGCCTTGAACTTCATGAGGAACGGTTGTGCACGATGAGCCGTCGCCGGGCGGCCGAGGGGAAACGGCTTCACCCGGCCTGAGAGGGGCCGAATTCGCGCCGGGGCGTCGGTTCCGACACAGACCTCAAAGTCGGACTGTGCCAGTACCGACCGGATGCTTTGCCGGGACGCTCGAAAGTAGTTGGCCCCGCCGACGACCAACAGGCAAACACAAACCTCTGACACGTGTGTATTACCCCTTCAACGGACCTTCAACCGACGCCATAGTCTCAACCGATTCGAGAAGCGCAAGCCCAGAAAATGGCGGATTGTCTCGGTCCGATCTAACAGGCACTGGTAAGCCCAGAAGCGGCGCGATCGGTAACAATAGAGCAATTCCTCGATGAAATACTCTCGCGTCAGCGCCCGATCCCGCATCAACCGCAAAGCCCAGTCCACATCCTCGGAGTAACTTGTGTCTTCGAACAAATATCGAATGGCGATGTCGCGCCGGATGGGGTTTAGATGATAAGGCGGACGGCAATAGACTCCAGCAACGGTGGCATAGTCGGTGTATTGGAGAGAATGCACGAATTGCCGCGGGTGTTGGCCGCGAAACAAGAGGGTTCCTTTCAAGCCTATGCAATCCACGTCCGGATGCGCCTCAATAGCGCGACAGATCAACGGCACATAGGCATCGCTCACGTCATCGTCGTCATCGATAAATGCCACAAGCCGGCCCGTGGCTTTCCGGAGCAGCAGGTTGCGCTTCGCCCCTATGGACAGCTCCCGGTCGTCTTCGTGTGACAGGATCTCCACGTCTTCTTCAAAACCGCTCTCGGCGGCCTGGCGCTGCAGCCGCCCTTTCAGGGCCCGAAACTGAGCTCGCCGTTCAATCAGGGTCGGAATCAGAAGGCTCAACAACATGGTCAACCACCCGCCTTCCGATCGGCCGATAAAGAGGGCCTTTCAAGCTCAGCATACCGGGAAATCAGGCTCATGGTTTCACCCGAACGAAGCACTCTCGGGCATAGCAAAGCAAACCGACGACGAGCCCGAGGCCGCTATACAAATACCCGAACCAGCTCACGACCGCGGCCGTTGCGGTGTAGGCCGCCCCTTTCTCCCTCCACACGAACTTCAGAAAGGAATGATTCAAGGCCAGGAAGGCCGCCACCAGAACCGCCAGGATCAAAACACCTGGACGAAACAAGAAGACCAAGGGAATCAGAATCAAAATCAGAAAGGAGACAGGAACGCTGAGGACATGATGAATCCGCGTGTTCAGGTCATTCCTGTAAACCCGCTTGGAGAGCATGAGTTTCGTCCATGGAATTGCCCGATGAATCACATCCGACTTGATCAACCCGAGGAGTGAGTAGACCTTGCAGTGGGTCAGTTGGATGCTTCTATTGAGGTATATCTTGTGGCCGGCGAGCATCAGGCGATACCCCAGTTCAACATCCTCGAGCGCCTTGCAGGTTTCGTCGAATCCGCCGATGGCGAGAAAGACCTCCTTCTTGAGAGCCCCGAATCCGCCGCAAAAGGTTGACGCCTCTTCCCGGGAGGTCTGGTGCACAAAGTGATGCAGGAGGTTCTTGTACGTCGAACAGAAATTGGAGGGGACCGTATCCTTCTGGTAAGAACAAAAGAGACCGCTGATGGCCGGTCGCTCCCGGAACGACGCCACAACGCGTGCCAGCGGGTCGGGGTCGACAAGAATGTCGGAATCCAGAAAGAACAGAATATTACCCGAGGCGACTCTTGCTCCGGCGTTTCGTGCCGCGCCCGCGCCTGCGTGTCTTCCGAGTTCAATCACGCGGCACGGGAAGCGACGGGAAATGCTTGCCGAATCGTCGGTTGATTCGTCATCAACGACAATCACATCAAAAGACTCATACGAGGAGCGAAAGACGGCGGACAGACAGTCCGCGAGGGTCTTCCCGCTGTTGAACACGGGAATAATGACGGACACCCGTTCATTGACGTCACGCGACATAGTCATAGGCGGCATGGCAGCGACGGCGAGAGAATGTCCCCCTGGGTCAAATAACTCGTGACGACGGTCTCTTTTTAGGGAGCCGTGTTCCAAGGAAATCATGCCGACAGGCCGCCATTGGGCCGCTACTATACTGCGGGTCCCATGGGCATTCCATATTAATTTAGCCAATATGGCGCCAGATTGACTCACTCTATCCATGGCAAGTTAAGACATTATGACGCCGCCATCAGCGGTATACCTGTCGTCCGACATGACTTCGCGATCCGCTCTCATTCTCCATGGAAGAAAAGTCCATCCTTCGTTCGTGAATAGCCGCCTGTGGCTTTCGGGAAAAGTCCCGCATGGCTCGAAAACAACAACACTCCCGTCCATCGGCGGCGAGAGTAATGATGCGCCGCCCCTCAGCCAGGGCGCGAACAACCCCGACATCGGCCGAGCGTCCTTGGCGGTTTGTTCCCGACCCCTCCGTTGATTCCACAACGAGTCAGGTAGAGCTTGCCGCATCGGTGCATATTTGGCAATATGGCCAAGTATGGATGAAGGAGGAAGCGGCATGAATGCAAAACGACAGGTCCGGTATGAGGCGCGGGCGCGCATTATCAAAGCGCTCGCCCACCCGGCGCGACTGGTGATTGTCGATGAACTCAGGGTTGAGCCGAGATGTGTCTGCGAGATCCAGGCAGTGGTCGGCTTGGATATGTC
>Ga0182021_10005737_pt1 | contig 14746 bp, 15 predicted proteins | sample 612E3MmetaG_FD_120493 | JGI IMG/M metagenome (GOLD analysis project Ga0182021, IMG submission 120493) | Permafrost microbial communities from Stordalen Mire, Sweden - 612E3M metaG (Illumina Assembly) | ecosystem: Environmental > Terrestrial > Soil > Wetlands > Permafrost | place: Sweden... | reverse complement strand
GCCCCGACCCGCCCCATTTGGCACGCAATTTGCTGTATCCCTACAGTGAAAGCGATGTGTGCAAGCCAGCTGTGCAAACTATACTTCTGCCACTTGGCAAGGATGACATGAGGACAATGGCGCTGGTTGCAGTGGTCTTTCTGGTGGGTTTCATGGGCGTGGCATGGGGAGCCCCGACCGTCAGCATCGACGAGAACGGCAATGGATTCGTTAACGGCCAGCCGATCTCACACACTATGTCACAAGATCCCCTCCCGGGCGGGTTAGTCACGCTGACGTATACCACGGGGATCGCTGGTTTGCTCCAGGGCGACCTCACGCTGCTGGACAACACGGGCGCGCAGAGTGACGACGTCCGTTTCCTTGGAGACGCGAACGGGACAATCTTCTTCTATTCGGACATAGATTTGGACCAGGGTCTTCATGCCTTGGCCGATGTGGGGCTGCCGCAAACTTATTTGACCACCCAAAAAGTGATAGAAGAGTCGGGGATTGACGGTTATTACGAGTCGACTTCCTACACGCCCGACGAAGCCACTGCTGGTTATCTCCCCGGTAGCGCTATCGTCTACACGATTGTCAGCGATGATGCTCGGGTGCCCGAGCCCTGCACCATGTCGCTCCTGGCCCTCGGCCTTGGCGGCGCTGCGCTCCTCAGGAGAAGGAAGAAATAACTCACACCCGAAACCCTTGTGCTTCCCAGAACGGACGGCTCCTTCGAGCCGTCCGTTTTTTTCCCCGGCTTGCACGCCATCCACCCATTTGACCTCGCTTTCCTCAGCGCCTCTTGCGTCTCCGCACCTCCTTATCCCCCTCTTTTCCCCTCTTTCTTCCTGTGCGGCGCACTCAACATTCACCTCCGATACCCCCTATGTTCCTCAGGATATCGCCAACCCGCCGTATCTCCGCCATCCCTGTTGCATTCACCCATCACCAAGACCCGGGCTTTGTTCAATAAATTCAACATCGCCTCAACCCCTTGCTCAATAGGTAGTTCCGTCAGGATCCCGGCCCGATGCCGGCAAGGCGTGTTGAATTTCGTGAACAAGATCTGAGCGCTCTGGCAATCCCGTCCAAGTTGCCGGCGGATTATCTTCTCCATATCCTGTTGCCGCGTCTGACGTTACGAAACGAGCCGAAAAATTCCGCCGCATCCGGTGTCGTTTGGTACACGGTTTGCTGTGTAAACAATCGTCGGGAGGCTCAAGAAACCCGCTGGCAAGTGCCTGATATCATTCGTTCGCGGGAAAAGGGGCATCACATGAAGACGACCGTGCTGATTGCTGTGGTTGTTCTGGCCGGATTCGCGGGGGTGGCATGGGGGCAGTCATGGCCTGCACCACTGCCTGGTTTGCCCTATGTTATCGTCGACGAAAACGGCAATGGGAGTCTCCATACAGCAACGGGAACCCAGACCCTTCCTTACTCTATAGGTCTGGATCCCGGCCCAGGTGGGCTCAGCAATGCGCTGATTTACACCCTTCCGGGTAATTTTAACATCGTCGCAGGGGACCTGCTCCTTGATGAGGTGTCAGGCGGGGTGGGCAACCCCAGCGACCTTGTGCGTTTCAATAATAATCAGGCGGGCACAAGCCAACTCGTTTTTTATTCGGACACTGAAGATGGCGCCGATGCGTTGGCCGACACGGGGCTCCCGGGGGAACCCTACGACGTTCCGGCAATGATAGAGGTGCAGGAGTGGGGGACGGAGGCACTCAATGGGTATGTCTACCAGCCTCAGAGCAGGCTACAAGGTTACACCTCAGTTTACCCCACATTGACCTTCTACATCATCAGCGATGGGTCGGCGTCAGTGCCAGTTCCCGAACCCGCCACGATGACGCTCCTCGTGCTGGGCCTGGGCGGCGCCGCGATCCTCCGGAGAAAGATGAAGAAGTAACCGGCGTTCTCTATACTGTTGCTCAAATGATAACGGACGGCTCCTTCGAGCCGTCCGTTTTTTTGCCGCCTTGCCGGGCGGCTCGTCTCCGCTGGACAAAAGAAAAGGCGCCCCGTTCGCCGGGGCGCCTTGTGAGAGACGCAGGGTGCAGAAGATCAGCTCGCGGCCTTGGCCTTGAGGAGCGCCGCGAGATTGCTCACGGTGATGGAGTTCTTCCGTCGGGCCCGGTTCTTGTGGATGATCCCGTGGGTGACCGCGCGGTCGAAGCTCTTCTGAAGAAGGAGCGCCTGCTTCTTCGCCTCGTCGACGTCTCCTGCCGCGATGGCCGCGTCGAATTTCTTCACGCGGGTCTTGAGATGCGTCTTCACCGCCTTGTTGCGTCCCTGGTGCGTGGCATTCTGTCTGAGTCGCTTCTTCGCCGACCGGGTATGAGGCAAACCGTGCTCCTTTCCGTATGAGGGGTTTTAGCCCTTCTTCTCCCGTGCTTTCTTGTAGACGGCCTCCATCCTCTGTCTGACGTCGCGGAAGGCGACGTCGGCGTCGTAGATCTTGCCGAAGGCGTGCTCGGCCTGCTCGTAGTCTCCTATCTTCTCGTACGTGTCGCCGAGGTCGTACCAGACGGACTTCACCAGGGGGTTCATGACCACGGCGCCTTCGACCGCGCGCGTGAACATGTTGACGGCACGGTCGTACATCTTCTTCCCGACCAGGCACAAGCCAAGCACGTGGTTGGAGCTCATGCGGTAGCGGGGGTCGGCGACGGACTTCTGAAGCACCTGCATGGCCCCGTCGTGATCGCCTCGCTCGTAGAGGAGCATCCCCAGCTGGTAGTGCACTTCCATGTTCGTAGGCTGCTCGGCCACCCGCTGTTTGTACTCCTGGACCATGAAGACTTCCAGTTTGCGGGTGAGTTCATCGAGCTCCTGTCGGGTCTTGGCGTCGGTCGGCGTTTTTTCGAGCTTCTCCCGGAACTGGTCGACGCTGGTCTTCATGAACTGGATCTTCACTTCCCCGAGGCGGCCGCGCCAGAAGGTGTTGGTGCGTTCGAGCTCGTAGGCCTTCTTGAAGTTCTCCTCGGCCTGCTTGAAACGCTTCTTCTGCAGGAGCAGGTCCCCCATGCGCGCGTAGAGGTTCGAGCGGTTGGGCTCGGCGATGACCGCGTCCTGCAGACGCTTGATTTCCTTTTCGACCTCATCCTCGGAGTGCATCAGGCGCTCGTCCCGCTGAAGGTCGGCCTGTCCCTCCCCGTCGCGGACCTTGTCCCGGAAGGTCTCGGTGTCGTCCCAGCCCCCGTCCTCGATGGCCCGCTGGGCCGCCATCCACTGTGCGGTGCTCTTCGCCTCGTGGTCGGTCCCCCGGATCTTCAGCAGCTCCTCGAACCGGTTCATCGCCAGCTCCATGTCGCGCCGGGTGTGGGTCGCGTCGAACCGTTCCTTATAGAGCCGTCCCAGCTGCCTCAGGGCGTTGATGTTCTTCGCATCGACGTCCCTCGCGCTCTCGTACGCCGCGATGGCCGTCTCGATGTCCCCGGCCGCATACGCCGCCTGCGCCAGTTTGTTGCGGATCGTCGCGCTCATCGGGTTGACCTTCAGGTACCGCTCACAGTCCTCGATGACCTTGAGGGGCTTCCCGATCAGGGCGTGCGCCGCCGAAGCCAGCCACGGACCCGTCCCCTTGGAGAACACCGTCATCCGGCTCGGACTCGCCTGCGCGCACTTCCGCCGCTCCGCCAACCACAGCGTCTGCCGTGCCTTCACGTTCTTCGGGTCCTGCGCGATCATCTGATACAGAAGCTCGATCGCGTAGTCGTAGTTCTCTCGTTCGACCGCGTCCGTCGCCTTCTCATACAGTGCGTCGGTAGTCACAAGCGAACCCTCCTGTCGTGCGGCACTTGCCTCAAGACCAACGTACCACATATCTTAGAGCAAGGGGAAAAGACACGATACAACCCACTTAGTGTATCGTCTCGCCCCGTTCTGTCAACAAAAAAAGGTCATTCCCCGGAAGCCACGAAACTGCCCAATCATAACTCCCGGACGCCGCGGTCTCCGTGCTCCGGAGTTGCCGTTTCGACCGGCGGGTTGCGACTTGCCTGTCCGGCCGCCGCCTCTTATAATAGCAAGGCGCGACAAAGCCCGTTCCAGACATTGGACGCCGCGCGTGACGAGACGCCCCCCCCACGGGGCCGGGGGGGCCGGGGGGCTAAGCGATGCCGGGAGAGGTCATGCAGATTCTCGTTTATCCCAACCCGCTCTTGAGGAAGCCCGCCGAGGTCGTCCGCGATTTGGCCGACATCGACCAGAAATGCGAAGAGATGTTCCGCATCATGTACGACCACAAGGGGGTGGGACTCGCCGCCACCCAGGTCGGGATCGACCAGCGCTTCTTCATCATGAACGCCGGGGGCGCCCCGGCGAAGGACCTGGTCCTGGTGAACCCCGTGATCGTGGAGGGCACCGGGGAGCTCATCACGGAGGAAGGGTGTCTTTCGCTTCCGGGTCTCGAGATGAAACTTCCGCGGTACGAGTGGGTGAAGGTGCGCGCGACCACGCTCGACGGCGGGGAAATCGAGCTCGAGGGCGACGGCGTCTTCGCCCGCGCCGTCCAGCACGAGCTCGACCACCTGAACGGCACGCTCATCATCGACAAGGTCAGTCCCGCGCTTCGCATCGCGCTGCGTCCGAGACTCCGCGAGATGGAAAAGAAATTCCGGGCGAAAAAATGAAGCCTCCCGGTTCCGACAAGCCGGGGGATTCTCCGGGGTGTCGCATGAAAACCCTCGCACTCTGCGTCGCGTTCATCCTGTGGGGTTCCCTTGCACCCGGCGAGGAGCCGAAGCCGGCCCCGGACAACCCGCCGGCCCCCGCCCCCGAGATCCGCCGCATCAACATCACCGTCTTCCCGCACGAGGTGATCATCGTCCGCGGGGAGATGGTGGAGCTCGCGGCGCTCCGCGAACACCTCGAAAAACTCGTCCCCGACGCCAGGAAACCCGGCGTCGAGGTCATCGTCAACCCCAACTCCCCCAGGGAGATGGACGTCGTCCCCAGGATCATCCAGGCGGCCACGGACGCCGGGTATACCAACGTCTCCTACATCTCCGCGAAACCCGAGAAGCCCCCGATCACCGAGATCAGCATCCTCATCTCCAGGACCGGAGATATCTTCGTCGACGAGAGCGGGGTCGCCGAGAAGGACCTCAAGGCCCACATCGAGAAGCTGGTGGAGGAGGAGCGGCGAGCGAAGGTGAGCGTCTATATCCGCGCCTCGCGCCTGGTCCCGCCCAGGAAAATCGCCGACGTCTCGAAGCTCGTCCATGGCCTCGGCTTCAAGGACATCGTCTTCGGCGTCATCATGGAGTAACCCGGTTTCGCCCAAGACCGTCTCGCGGAACCTCCCCCGGCGTGCCCCCCAGCGGATTGTCCGACGTGGCGGCTTGACATTCCCGCGGAACACGCTATAAAAGAGCCCCCTGAGATTCTCGCCAAGGGGGGGGCTCCCGTCGTTCGGTCGACGGACGGCATCCACTGGAAAACCGAGGAAAAAACACATGACGAAACTAAAGGGCAACGCCGTCATCGGCCAGTCGGGCGGGCCGACGTGCGTCATCAACCGCTCGCTCGTCGCCGCCGTCGAGGAGCTGAAAAAATCCTCCCAGATCACCGGGATCTTCGGCGCCCGGCACGGGCTCGACGGGATCCTCAAGGAGGAGTTCATCGACCTCCGGAAGCAGTCGAAGTCGACCCTGGCAAGACTCCTGGAGACCCCGAGCGCCGCGCTCGGCTCCACCCGCAAGCGCCCCAAGGCCGGCGACGAGGACTGCACCCGGACCCTCGAGGTCTTCCAGAAATACGACGTGCGGTATTTCTTCTACATCGGCGGGGGCGACTCGGCGCAGACCGCGAACACCCTCAGCGCGCTCGCTCGCTCCAAAGGCTACGAGTTCCGCACCTTCCACATCCCCAAGACGATCGACAACGACCTCATCGGGAGCGACCACACCCCCGGCTACGGGACCGCGGCGCGCTTCGTCGCCTGCGCCTTTCTGGGCGACGACCTCGACAACCGCTCGCTCAAGGGGGTCAAGATCGACGTGGTGATGGGCCGTCACGCCGGGTACCTCACCGCCGCGAGCGTCTTGGGCCGGCTCGACGACGAGTCCGGGCCGCACCTCGTCTACGTCCCCGAGAGGCTCTTCCACATGGACCGGTTCATCGCCGACGTGGACGCCGTCTACGCCCGCCTCGGCCGGTGCGTCGTCGCCGTGAGCGAAGGGATCGCCACCGGTCCCGACGACAAGGACCTCATCGTCACCCAGGCCGGCGTGACCATGCTCAAGGAGAGCGTCCGGATGGACATGCCCCGGGACCCCTCCGGGCATCCGCAGCTCTCGGGCACCGGGATCCTCGCCGACTACCTGGTCTGGCAGGTGCGCCGCGGCCTCGAAACCAAGTACGCCGCCCAGAAGAAGAAGCTCCGCATCCGCGGCGACACCTTCGGGTATCTCCAGCGGTCGTTCCCGAGCGCGATGAGCGACGTGGACGCTCGTGAAGCGACCGAGGTCGGAACGCTCGCCGTCCGGTTCGCCCTCGCGAGCGACACCGACGGCTCCGTCGTCATCCAGCGCAAGCCCGGCCGCAAATACGCCGTCAAGATCACCTGCGCCCCGCTGGCCGAGGTCGCCCGCGGCGAGGCCACCATGCCCGACCACTTCATCAACCAGGCCGGGAACAACGTCACCCAGGCGTTCGTTGACTACGCCAGGCCGCTCGTCGGCCGGCTCCCGAACGCCGGACTCCTCCAGCAAACGCTCGTCCCGAAGAGGCGAACGTAATCTCCAAACTCATGACAGGGGAGAGAACGATGGGAAAGTGCATGGACGTGATCCTCGGTCGGCGGACCATCCGCCGGTTCAAGCAGAAGGCCGTCCCGCGGAAGGACCTGGTGGAGCTGGTGAACGCCGGCCGGCTCGCCTCGACTGCCGGCAACGCCCAGCCCTGGCAGTTTGTGCTCGTGGATGACGCCGACCTCGTCGGCGACCTGTGCGCCTCGCTCGGGTGGCTTGCCGGGGCGCCCGAGGAGAGCAGGCGTCCCACCGCGCTCGTCGTCGTGCTCCTCTCGAACCCCAAAGACAAGTGGTCGGCCTGGGCCGACGGCGGCGCCGCCATCCAGAACATGCAGCTCGCCGCATGGGAAAAGCGCATCGGGTCCTGCTGGATCGGCTCCTTCGACGCGCCGACCGTCACGCGGCTCCTCAAGGTCCCGGACGACCTGAAGATCTTCTCCGTCCTCGCGCTCGGCATTCCCGACGAAGAGCCGGTGGCCGAGGACGCCGACGACGACGTCTCCGCCAAGCGCGACCCCGCGGGCGTCCTGCACGTCAAGAAACGCCGGCTCGACGCCGTCCTCCACGTCAACGCGTTCGGCCAGAAGAAGTAGCGCCTCTTTAACCGCAAAGGACGCAAAGAGCGCAAAGGAATACCGGGGCCGGAAGAAAGAAGAGGACGACAACTTCGTCCTCTTCTTCTGCTTTCTAACCCTTATCTTCCCTTTGCGACCTCTGCGTCCTTTGCGGTTCCAGACCGCTTGGCCCGTCTGTCAGCGTTCGCCGCGCTCGCGCAGGACGCGCATAAGAATGTCGGGGCAGTCGGCGCCGATCGCGTCCACGTCCAGCGTCTCGACGATCCGGCGGCAGTCGCTCTCCGTTCGCGCAATCCACACCATGATCCGCTTGCTAGCGTGTTCTCGGGGAACTTCCGGCACCACCCGCGATGCCCGACGACGATCATTTCTTCTCCTGCTGTTTCCGCCCCTCGGGGGCCGGGGATTGGCGCTTTTCCTCCTCCGCCACTAGCCGGTCCACGAGCGGCAGCACGCCCGTCACGTGAGCGGCGAGCCACCCGTCCGTCTCGTCCAGGCTCATCGCCAGGGCCAGCACCTCGGTGAAGTGGAGAATGGGGACCTCGACGGCGCGGCGTCTCCGACGGCCGACCGTGTATTGGAAGCTGTCGAGTTGAAAGTGACAGTGCGGACACGCGGTGACGATCGCGTCGGCCCCGGACTTCTCGAAGTCGCGAAAGATCTTTTCGAGGGCGCGGAGCGCCGATTCGCTCTCCGTGAAGACGCCGAAGGGGCCGAGTCTTCGCCGCGACCCGCTCCATTCCCGCGCCTGGGCCCCGGCAAGTTCCATCAGCGCCTCCATCGGCCGCCGGCCGGCCGCTGCGGACTGTATCCCCTCTCCCTCTGGGAGAGGGTTAGGGTGAGGGGGATTTTCCCGACGACTTCCCTCACCCCGGCCCTCTCCCGGGGGGAGAGGGGGGACGGGCGCGTCTGCGCCGGACTTCCCGCGGGAAACTCCGCACCCCTCGTAGCAGACGACCTTGAGCGACCCGACGGGACGCTCTTCTCCAATCGCGCGGATCTTCATCGCGAGCGCCTCGCGGAGCTCGTCACGGCTTAGAAGATCGAGCACGTGGAGCGCGGAGTCCGGACCCCCGGAGTCTCGCAGTCGCTCCACGCAGAGGGGACATCCGCTGACGACCGGGCCGGCCGCCTCATGCTCGACGGAACCACCGGCGTTGCCCCGGCCGGCAGGCGTCCCGTCTTCCCGCACCACCCCGGCCCCACAGCAGGTCCAGCCGTCGATCTCCGCCAGATGCACGTCCAGTTCCGCAAGTACCCGGTGGATGGACGCGTCATACTCCCGTGCCGACTCCTCGGCAAGACATCCGGGGAAATAGGAAAAAACCTGTCCGCGGGAGGGCGCTTTCTCCGTGCGACGCTTCACCTTCGGGGCAAAGAGCCGGAGTTTGCCGCCCAGGACGAGCGAGACTTCCTGTCCGCCCTCGACGGCCGCCGGCGGCGCGTGTTTCCGCATCCCGTCGATAAGCCCTCTCAGGTGGAGCCGCCCGCGACGCTTCAGCTGCTCACGGATGATCTGTTCCAGCGATTCGATGTCCGCCATTCGGCACTCCGCGGTTTCCCGGATGGACCATTTGCGAAGCCGCGATTCCGGGTTCCACCCGCCACGGGCGGGCTAACCTTCCATCAGCACCCCGACGTGTTCCTCGGCGCACTCCCCGAGCGAGTTGAGGTCGTAGCCGCCCTCCAGGACGCTCACGATCCGGCCCGACGAGGTCGTCCGCGCAAGCTCGACGATGGCCGCGGTCATGTCGCGGAAGTCGCTCGTCTGGAGGTGGAGTCCGCCGATGGGGTCCCCGACGTGCCCGTCGAACCCCGCCGACACCAGCACCAGGTCCGGGACGAACACGCCCGCGATCTCGTCCAGCGTCTTGACGAAGAGGCTCACGATCACCTTGCGGTCGAGCGACACGGACACGGGACAGTTGAGCGTGAACCCCTCGCCCCGGCCTTTTCCGCGCTCGCTCTCGCGACCCGTCCCGGGATAGAAGGGCGAGCGGTGTATCGAGAAATAAAAGACGCTGTCGTCCTCGTAGAAGATCGACTGTGTCCCGTTGCCGTGGTGGGCGTCGAAGTCGACGATGAGCACCGTGCGGCACCCGTGATGTCTCTGGGCGTACCGGGCGCCCAGCGCCACGTTGTTGAAAAGACAGAACCCCATCGCCTCGTCGGCCGTCGCGTGGTGCCCGGGCGGTCGGACCATGCAGAAAGCGTTCTTCACCTCGCGCAGCATCACCTGGTCGATGCCGACGAACACCCCGCCCACGGCCGTGCGCGCCACGTCGAACGACTCCGGACACACCGCCGTGTCCGGGTCGAGCGACGTCCGGCCCTCGTGACAGGACCGCTGCACCCGGAAGATGTGCTCCTCAGCGTGCACCATCCGCAGGTCTTCGATGTCGGCGGCGCGCGGCGAGAAGATGCGGAGCTTCCCCCAGACCCCGCTTTGCACAAGACGGTTCTGGATGGCGAGGAGCCTGCCCGGACACTCCGGGTGCTCCCCCGTCTTGTGCTCCAGATACACGCTCGAATACACGATCCCGGTGGTGGGCATGGTACTGTCCGAAGAGAACGGCTAATGCCTAAGGAAGATGCAACATCCGCAGAGACAACAAGTTACATCGTCACATACCGGTCGGGAGACTGCGGTTTCTTAGTCATTCACCATCAGGGTTTCGTCATTTTCTCCAGTCCCCCCATGTACGGCCGGAGGACTTCGGGGACGGTGACGGAGCCGTCGGCGTTCTGGTAGTTTTCGAGGATCACGGCGATGAGCCGCGCGAGCGCGACGCCCGAGCCGTTGAGGGTGTGGACGAACTTCACCTTCCCGTCCGTGTCGCGAAACCGGATGTTCGCCCGGCGCGCCTGGAAATCCAGAAAGTTCGAGCAGCTCGACGTCTCAAGCCACCGCCCCAGGCCCCCCGCCCAGATCTCGATGTCGTAGCACTTCGCCGCCGCGAACGACATGTCCAGGCTCGACAGCATCAGCACTCGGTACTCCAGTCCCAGCATCTGGACCACCCGCTCGGCGTTCGCCAGGAGTTTCTCGTGCTCCTCCCAGCTCGTCTCGGGCCGCACGAACTTCACCAGCTCCACCTTGTCGAACTGATGCACCCGCATCAGTCCGCGCGTGTCCTTGCCGTAGCTCCCCGCCTCCCGCCGGAAGCATGCCGTGTACGCCGCGTAGCAGATCGGCAGGTCCCCCTCGTTCAGGATTTCGTCCTGGTGGAGGTTCGTCACGGGGACCTCCGCGGTCGGGATGAGGAAGAGGTCGTCGAGACTCGTCTTGTACATGTCCTCTTCGAACTTGGGAAGTTGTCCGGTGCCGGTCATGGCGCGCCGGTTGACGAGGAACGGCGGAAAGATCTCGACGTATCCGTGCTTTGTCGTGTGAAGGTCGAGCATGAAGTTGACGAGCGCGCGGACCAGTCGCGCCCCCGCGCGCTTGTAGAGCGCGAAGTGCGGCTCGGCGATTTTCGTCGCCCGCGGAAAATCCAGAACGTCCAGCGTCTCGCCCAGCTCCCAGTGCGTCTTCGGCGCAAAGTCGAACGTCCGCCGCTCGCCGGCGTGCCGCACTTCCCTGTTGTGGGTCGCGTCGCCGGCCGGGACGTCGGCCGCCGGCAGGTTCGGGATCGTCAGCAGTTGCTCCTGGATGGCGGTTTCGACCCCGGCAAGCTCGGCGTCGATGGCGCGGATGTCCCCGCCGATCTGCTTCGTCCGCTCGATGAGCGCGGAGGCGTCCTCGCCCCGCTTCTTGAGCTCGGAAACCTTCTTCGAGTTCACGTTCCGCTCGGCCTTGAGCGCCTCCACCCGGCCGATCAGCTCCCGGCGCTTCGCGTCGAGCGCAAGGAACCCGTCCAGGTTGAACTTCGACTCCCGCGCCGCCAGGCCCTGCCTCACCCGGTCCGTCTCGTCGCGAATCACGTTCATGTCCAGCATGAGCATTCCTCTGTCGTTCCCGTCGTCTTGCCTGTGCCGCCCGTGATGGTAAAACGCCCGCCGGTGGAAGTCAATTCGAAAGCGCTTGTATTCGCGCCGGACGACGCTAAAATGGGCCTTTTCGGGGGGAGGGGACGCGTGAGCGGGCGGCTGGTCATCGGCACGCGACGGAGCAAGCTAGCGCTCATCCAGGCGCAACTCGTGGCCGAGGCCCTCCGGCGTGCGTGCGAGGATCTCGTCGTCGAGCTCCTCGAGATAACGACCGCGGGCGACCGGGAACCGAAGAAGCCCCTGAGTGCGGCGTCCGAGACCGGGATATTCACGCGCGCCATCGAGCAGAAGCTCCTCGCCGGCGAGATCGACCTCGCCGTGCACAGTCTCAAGGACCTGCCGGTGGAGTTGGCGAAGGGGTTGGCGCTAGCGGCGACGCCCGAGCGCGGCGATCCGCGCGACGTGCTCCTCTCGCGACAGGGACTCGCCCTCCGCGACCTCCGCGCCGGGGCCGTGGTCGGGACGTCGAGTCCCCGTCGCGCGGCGCAGCTTCGCGCACTCCGGCCGGACCTCGTCACCGCGGAGCTTCGCGGGAACGTGGACACGCGCATCGAAAAGCTCCGTCGCGGCGACTACGACGCCATCGTCGTAGCCTTGGCCGCGCTCGACCGTCTCGGACTCCAGGCGCTCATCACCGAGGCGCTGGACCCCGGGGACTTCCTCCCGGCGCCCGGACAGGGGGCGCTCGCCGTCGAGACGCGCGAGGGAGACCTCGACGCGACCCGGGCCGCCGCGCTCGTCAACCACGGGGCGACCTTCGTCGCGACCCTGGCCGAACGCGAGCTGCTCCGGCGGCTCGGGGGAGGCTGTCATCTCACGCTGGGGGCGCTGGCCGAATGCGTCGGGACGGACGAGCTCCGACTCCGCGCGTCGGTGACGAGCCCGGACGGCGCACGCACCGTCCGCGCCGAGGCGCACGGAAAAACCCACGACCCCGATAGCGTCGTCGATGCGTGTCTCGACCAGCTCCGCCGGGGCGGAGCATTGACCCTCATCCGGTAGGACGGACCTTGTTCCAGACGACGCGCGACAACATCCTGGGGTTCTTCGCGTGGCTCCTCATGCTGGACGACACCCCGCACAGCATCGCCATGGGCGTGGCGGCCGGGGTGTTCATCTCGTTCACCCCGACCGTCGGACTTCACATGGCCCTCGTGGTGCTGTTCTCGCTTTTCATCCGTCTCAACCGGACGGCGGGCCTCGCGGCCGTGTGGCTCAATAACCCGCTAACCGCCGTCCCGGTGTTCTTCTTCAACTACCTGGTCGGGACGTGGCTGCTGTTGAGGCCCGCGATCCGCTGGCAGGAGTTTCGCGATGCCGCCTCCAAGGCCCTGGCGTTCGACCACTGGTACCAGGTGCTGTGGTCGATGTTCCTGGGCCTGGGGAAGCTCACGCTCGAGGTCGCCGGGCCGCTGTGGCTGGGAAGCCTGCTGATGGCGACTGCCGTCTCCGTCCCCGCGTATTTCATCGTCCGTCGGCTCGTGGCCTCCCGTCAGAGGCTCCACCACGCGATCGAAACCCCCGGCGCACACCTCCACGCCCCATCCGCTCCCGGAGAAACACCCCATGGAGAAACTCTACAAGACCGGTGAGGTCGTCCGGCGCGCCGGAATCAGTCGCGAGGTGTTCTACCGCTACCTCACCATGGGGCTGGTACGACATGCCCGGCTCAGTCCCGGCGGACACAACCTCTTCTCCGAGTCCGTCTTCCGACACATCGAGCTCATCCAGCGGCTCAACAACTCCGGGTTCACGCTCCGCGACATCAAGGACACCTATTTCCGGGACGCGCGACTGCAGTCGGCGCGCCCCAAGGAGCCCCCGACGGACCGGTCCTGAAGCCCCGGATGTATCCCCCCGGAGGGGCGGCGGGGCGCCCGATTCTTTTCTTTCTTGCCCCTTTCCGGCCCGGTTCTATAATCAGGAGAGACGGGTTTTGCCGGGAGTCCTCCCCATGCGGTTCGAACGCGATTGTCCCAAGACACGCCACAAGGGCCACGTCATCCTGGCGAGCTCTTCGGAGCGTCGTCGACGCCTCATGGAGGAGGCCGGGTACGATTTCGAGGTCATCGTCCCGAAACTGGGGGAGGACCGGCTTCACCCGCAGGACCCCGCCGTCCTGGCCGAGTCGCTGGCCTACGCCAAGGCCCGGCAGGTGGCCGACCGGCTTGAAAAGAACATCGTCATCGGCGCCGACACCATCGTTTCGTCCCAGGGCCGGGTCATCGGCAAGCCCGCCGACGAGACCGAGGCGCGCGAGATCCTCCGGAAGCTCTCCGGCACCACCCACGAAGTCATCACGGGCGTGTGTCTGGTGAACGCCCGGCGGGGCGAGCGGCTCCTCGGCTCCGACCTCACCCGCGTCACCATGAGGAAGCTCTCCGATTCGGAGCTCGACGCCTACGTCCACAGCGGGGAAGGCTTCGGAAAGGCCGGGGCCTACGCCATCCAGGAAAGCGGCGACCGTTTCGTCCAGCGGCTCGACGGGAGTTTCACCAACGTGGTGGGCCTCCCCATGCCGCTCCTGGCGCGCATGCTCGACGTCATGAAAAAACTCATCTACGAGGAATGAGAGCCTATCCTAATTGGCCCCGCGACCGCGACGGGTCGAGTCGCGTCGGAGGGCAAGGAGCGAGGAGGAATCGATGCGAGAGATAGCATCGCTGACGACGAGCGACACAGCAATCCGACGCGAGACGGCCCGTCCCTCCGGGTTGCGGCGCGACCGGGGCGTCTGCTGCGTTGCGGCTCCTCGACGATGCTATCTTCCGCATCGACTGCGTCGCCGCGTCTTGCATCCACCCCGGTCGCGCTCGCAACGCGGTTCGCGCGGCCAATTAGGATAGGCTCTGATCCCGGAGATCGTCATGAAGCGAATCCTTGCGTTCCTGCCCGTGCTCCTCCTGGCGCTCCCGTTCCTTCTCTTCTCGGCGCCCAAGCTTCCCGACGCGCTCACCGTCGAAGTGGATCACCCCGTGCTCAACTTCGGCGACGCCGTCGAGGGACAGGTCAAGAACCTCGACGTGGGCGAGACCTTCACGGTGGAGCTGGTCGACGCCTACGGACGGGTCGTCGCGAAGGAGGAGATGAAGCGGAAGGGACTCCAGGGGACGCCGTTCAAACTCTCCAACCGCACGTACTCGACGTTGGTGATGACGGTGCGTGCGACGGGCTCGACGGGGCGGAAGGGTTCGTTCCCGGTCCAGTGCGTCCCGCCGACTCCCGGGTGGGAAAACGTCCCGGTGATGATCGCGGACCCGTCCGCCGGCAGGGACCCCGTGCGCGCCGCCGTCCTCCGGCTCCTCGACATCCGTGCCGGTTTCGGCAGGTCCGCGGGCGACCTGGGCGCTTTCAGCCAGGGCAACTTGCGGTGTCTCGTGTGCGACGCGGCGCCCGGATCGCCATTCGTCGCCCCCGCGGCCCCGGCCGACCCCG
>Ga0182021_10005736_pt1 | contig 14746 bp, 7 predicted proteins | sample 612E3MmetaG_FD_120493 | JGI IMG/M metagenome (GOLD analysis project Ga0182021, IMG submission 120493) | Permafrost microbial communities from Stordalen Mire, Sweden - 612E3M metaG (Illumina Assembly) | ecosystem: Environmental > Terrestrial > Soil > Wetlands > Permafrost | place: Sweden... | reverse complement strand
GAACTCTTCAAGTCCGTGTACGATCTTGACTGCAATTTGTTTCCGAAATTGTTCATCCATTAATTTCATTTCGTCTTCTGGATGAGAAAGGAAAGCGGTTTCGACGAGTGCATTCGGCATCTGGGTGAAGCCGTTCAGTGCAAAATTAAAATTCCCAGTCACGCCCCATTCCGAAAGTCCGAGTCTCAGCATCTGTGTGTACAACTCGTCGGCCAACGGTTTGAAACCGGGATAGCGATAATACGCGCTCGTTCCTGAGACCTGCAAGGCATCGGTCCCCTCGCCGATCGAGTTGCAATGGATACTGACGAGGAGATGTGCCCCAGAAGAAAGAATTTTATCAGCTCGTTCATTCTGCGACACGGGTTCGTCTGTATCACGCGTGATTGTGGTACGGACTCCTTTCATCTGGAGGAGTTGAACTACTTCTTTTGCTAAGGCAAGATTGATATCTTTTTCCTTCACTCCGGTCGATCCCAGAGCACCAATATTATCGCCGCCGTGGCCGGCGTCGACTGCAATGGAAAGATTTGCGAGAGGTGATGCCGAATCAGAAATGACAGGAGGTCGGCGCACTCTGATTTTCATCGAACCGTAATCATACCCGATATCATATCCCCAGTGCTGATCGCTTTTGAGCTGAATGGTTAATTGGTAGTCATCTGTTCCCGCCTGTGTGCACGAGACTTGAGTTACTTCCTGGGCACTGAGTTGATGCGTGATCCAATTCGTATTTGATGTAGCACCATAAATGTGAACAATGATAGACGTCGGATTGATTCGCTGCTCGCTTATATAAGGGAGCTTTTGACCAAGAGAGACCGTGATGACATCCTCAGTTGGTGTGCCGACGACAGAAATAGAACCGGTCAACGCTGTCGGCTTTGGTGTTTCGTTGGGGAGGAGGCGAACAAATTCCTGTGGCAGCCAACCAATCATTCCTTCGGCGAGACGAACGCGAAATTGCTGACCCACTTTTCCCGTCACGACAACTCGTACTCCCGGCGAGAGGAATCCGAGTTTCGCCCCGCCCAATCGATCTGAGCCAAGTCCCGTGTTGATGTAGGGCCGCTTGCCGATGACTTCAGCGACTCGAGGTAAAGAATCGCGAAAGATCGTCACTTTGCCTTTTGAGTATACCTTTTCGCTGCAGAAGAAATTTTTCCTGATGCGAAAGCGTATTGGTGTTTCTTCACATTGATCTCGTTTCTTGACGATATATCGTCCACCATAAATCCCAGCGAGACCATTAGTAGTTCCAGGGTCGAGTTCATGCATAGGAATTCCTGATTCGAGACCAGGAATATCGAAACAAGGTTCTTTGCCGGGACTTCCTTTCATTTTGACTTCAAGAATATCACCAGCCATCAGCCAAAGATCTTCCGCTGGCTGCATAAGTGCGGCATCGATAGTGATTGTATCACGTGACGACGCCCGCAACCCTTCAGGACGGATGATGACAAATATTTTAACGAGTGAATCGCCTGCAGTATTCCGAACGAGCAATTTTACATGATTGGAACCGATTGCGAGAGGAGTCATACCAATAAAAGCACCGCTTGGATACACTTTCACCTGTTTATCATTGATCCATGCCTGAGCGGTAGGATGAGTCGATGCAGCAAGCCTCATCTGCGGACCCGCAAATTGGATGGTGTCTGATTCAGGGAGAACCACATGGAGGTACAAAGTATCCTTCGGTTGACCGATGACAAGGGATAAAGAGAAAAAGAATGAAGCGAGATATTTCACGAGTACTCCTTTCGATGAGAAAAAAGAAAAATGAAATCTAATAACCGATTGATCAAGATTCAATGTGAGTGTTTGTATTAAGATATATACTTAGAAAAGTATGAAGAGAGAAAATGTTGCGGCATAAAATTCGATCATGGATAAATTCAATCGTTTGACAAAATGCTTGATGAGTAGAACAGTGTTTTGTTAGAGAGGGGGCTATACTAGTCTGACTCGAGTAAAAAGGAAAGTGCTTTGTATGGTAATGAATAAAACATTTTCAATTACATCCGGAATTATTTCTGCGAGTGCATTGTTCAGATTTCATCAATGCACATTTCCTCAAGTAACGATGGGGTATGAATTTTTCCCCCTTGATAAAATATCCTTAGTAACAGCACACAAATGCATAAGAATTAGATAAATTCTTTTTAAGAATCTAAAAATGATTATTCCCGCCAATTATAATTACCGATACATAATGAGGAAGTTTTTCACATAGTTTTGATAATACATCATTTAAAAGGTCAGCCACTAAATACAGAAAAAAATAAAAAAAACACTTGACTGAAAAATGATTTTTTAATAGGTTCTAATAGTTGGTTGAAACAACAAACTAATATCCCACGTCAAAAATAGTGTTTTCTTTTTCACAAACTTATAAGTCAACTTGATGAATAAATTGCTACACTCTCACATTCTTGTGATGTTTGTTGTTTCTTCACTTTCAAGTCAGAATCTTCCACTCAAACGAGAAGCGCGTGGTGCCTGGATCGCCACCGTCACGAATATTGATTGGCCTTCTTCAAATACATCTTCGGTAGCAGCTCAGCAGCAGCAATTAATTTCTATACTCGACCAGCTCACAGCCGCGGGAGTGAACATTGCTATCTTCCAGGTACGTTCTGAATGTGATGCAATGTATCAATCATCATACGATCCGTGGTCTTATTGGCTTACAGGTACACAAGGTCTTGCACCAAATCCAAACTGGGATCCATTAACATTTGCTGCAAGTGAAGCACACAAACGTGGAATGGAATTGCACGCATGGTTCAATCCATACAGAGCTGAACGGGCTGCTGGGAGCTACACAACAGCAATGACTCACATAACAAAGACTCATCCTGAGTGGGTACTGCAGGTTGGATCAGTGAAATTTTTAGATCCTGGGCTACAAGTGGTTCGTGATTACGTTTCGAAGGTCATTTCTGATGTTGTTCGCCGTTACGATATCGATGCTGCTCATATGGATGATTATTTTTATGTCCAGGGAATTACAACTCAAGACCAAGCAACTTTTCTTCTATATCCACGCGGCTTCACTGCGAGTCAGATTGGTGATTGGAGAAGAGATAATGTTAATCTTCTGATCAAGCAAATTTATGACAGTATTCAGGTGATCAAACCTTGGGTCAAGTGGGGAATCAGTCCGGCGGGTATATGGAAGAGTGGTGTTCCAACAGGCATCACCGGCAATGATAACTACAGCGTCATTTACTGTGATGCAGTAGCATGGATGGCCGGAAAATATATCGATTATCTTGCACCTCAACTCTATTGGAAAATCGGCGGTTCTCAGGACTTTACATTATTACTTCCTTGGTGGCAATCAGTATCAAACGGCATTCCTATATTACCGGGTTTAGCAGCGTATAGGATTAATACGAGCGGCTACGGTCCCGCCTCTGAAGTTGCTAATCAAATCCGCTATGAACGCGCAACATCATCTCATCGTGGAAACTTTCTCTATACGACAAACAATGTCACTGGAAACACGGGCGGTATAACAGATTCATTGAAGAGTGATCTGTACCAATATCCTGCGCTTGTGCCGTCAACAAAAGGAAAGGATTCCATTCCCCCGAACCCTCCGACCAATGTTCGCTTTGACCGCTTCGGCACTTCACCGTTTGCGATGGTCCAATGGAATACACCTTCCAAAGCATCGGACAATGATACCGCTTCTATGTATGTAATTTATCAAACATCGAACTCATCCGTGAGTCAGAGCGACATCGACGATGCGCGCAATATTTCAAAAGTCACAAGTCAAAATATTTTTGATCCCATTCAATCGAAAAAAACATTTCTGAATTTTACAATCACTGCGCTGGATAAAAACAAAAATGAAAGTGCGCCGAGCTCTATCCTGAAAATTGTAAATACTCCCGTGCAGCCTTTGCTCGCATATCCGCAGCAGAATGCGAACAATCAGATCTCTACAGTTCTCCTTGGATGGAATTATGCTTCCGCTGCGAGCGGATATAAACTCCAGCTCGCTGTCGATTCCAATTTCACCGTCAATCTTGGACCATCAAATGTCATTTATGATTCTGTATGGCAAGTAACGAATCTCCCGGGACGTCAGAATTATTATTGGAAAGTAAAAGGCGTGAATCCTGCCGGCGAAGGGAGCTACAGCGCGGCCCGCTCGTTCTTTACGGCAATTCCTGCAACTCCGTTGCTGGCACTGCCGGTGAATCACGCACCAACAGAAGAGTACAGCTCCCTCAAATTTTTATGGAACAAGGCTGAAGCCGCTCAATCGTATCGTCTGCAAGTCTCTGCGGATTTGAATTTTACTTCAACTTTATCTGATACAGCAGGGCTTACTGATACAAGCTTCGTTGTAAAAAATCTTATTCCTTATACAATCTATAATTGGCGTGTCAGTGCAACCAATGCAGCCGGAATCAGTCTTTGGTCTTCGGGATTCAACCTCCGAACAAAGGGTCTGACTTCTGTTTCAAGTATTGCACAGATACCGGAAAAATTTGAACTCCTTCAGAATTATCCAAATCCGTTCAACCCGGAAACCAATATGCGGTTCAACTTGGTTGAAAGCGGTTTCACGACATTAAAAGTGTATACCATCCTGGGAACGGAAATTGCCACGTTGGTCAATGGCCCATTGAATGCGGGTGCCCATACGATCGTTTTCCGTTCAAGCGGGCTTCCCAGCGGAGTGTATGTGTACCGTCTTATTTCAGGGAAGTATTTAGAAACGAAGAAAATGATTTTGCTCAAATAAGGATAAGTGATTTGCAGCACTGGCAGGTACGGAAATTGGTTGCTGCACATTTAAAGTTGTATTGACTTTTTCGTTCGAAACCGTTAGACTCTCTACGCCGGTTGAAAAACCGGTTGGAGAGAAAAAATACTGATACACTCGGGAACAACAATCCCTTTCTATAGAGGAGATGAATCCGTGAAACATGCTGCTCTACTCTTTTGCTTTCTTCTCATTTCGCTTTCCTCGTTCCTGAATGCCGGGACGACCGGAAAAATTTCCGGTGTCGTCACTGATGCTCAGACCGGAGAAGTTATCATCGGTGCCAGTGTCGTTATCACCGGGACCTCCTACGGTTCACCGACGGATATCTATGGGAACTTCGTGATCCTAAACTTGCCGCCGGGCGAATACACGGTGCGTGCATCGTCAGTTGGATATACGGCTATGACGCAGACGCAGGTTCGCGTGGTGATCGACCAGACTACACCTCTTAACTTCAAGCTTGTACCGGAAGCCGTCCAAAGCGAGGAAGTTATTGTTGTTGCTCAGCGTCCTGTCGTGCAGAAGGATGTGTCGTCCAGCCAGGCCAATATTACATCGAAGGATATCGAGACTCTGCCGGTCGCAAGTGTCAGCGCAGTCGTAGGATTACAGGCAGGTATTCAGTCCGGCCTTGTCATCCGTGGTTCAGACAATGCTGATCAGACTGCATTTATTGTGGATGGTTTGACGTTACGAAATGAGCGGAACAACCAGCCCTATTCTGCCATCAGCTTGAGTTCCGTACAGGATATTCAAGTACAAACGGGAGGCTTTAATGCCGAGTACGGCGACATTCGTTCCGGTGTTGTGAATGTTATTACGAAGGAAGGAAAAATTAAAGGATACTCACTGTCGGGATCAGTACGTGTCGCACCCCCTGTACAAAAGAATTTTGGCCCTTCACCTTATAATTATAATTCGTATTGGATGAGACCTTTTTTGGATCCAGCAGTTGCCTTCACCGGCACGTCGAATGGAGCGTGGGATGATTATACAAAGAACCAGTACCGGTCGTTTGCAGGTTGGAATGCCATTTCGAAACAATTCCTCGCCGACAATAATCCCAACAATGACTTGACACCTCGGGAGGCTCAGCAATTGTTCCTTTTCCAGCATCGAAAGGATGGAACAATTAGAAAACCGGATTATGATCTCGACGCCGGCTTTGGCGGTCCAATCCCGTTCATCAGTCAATCGTTAGGTAATCTTCGTTTCTTTATGTCATATCGACAAAATCAAACTATGTATATGATCCCTATGTCGAATGATGCGTACAGGGATTGGAATGGTCAGATTCGTCTCACGAGCGATATTGGAAGTTCGATGAAATTGATGGCCACGTATATGCGCGGTGTTCAAACGGGAACCGCAAATAATGGAACTGGTAATTCTGGAATGATTCAATCACCAGGCGACCAAGCATCGTTGTTGAATGAAGCTGCATATTCCGATGCTCAAATGTATTGGAGCGACTACTGGTGCCCTACACAAGTGAATATGACAACTTATGGCACAAAATTTACTCATGCGATATCTTCTGCTACATTCTACGAAGCAAGTTTGAATTATGTGCTCTTCCAGTACAATACCAATCCGGGACCTGCACGTGATACCTCCCGTATTTATTTATTTGGTAATAATTATTGGGTCGATGAAGCACCGTTTGGATATGCTTCTGCAACAACAGAAAGTTATTTCAGCACGGACTTTTCGAATGGAACAAGTCAAAGCGGATCAAGGGATACAAGTTCCATCTCAAATTTAACGTTTAAGTTAGACTATAGCAGTCAGATTAATCGGTACAATCTGATTAAAGCCGGAACCGAAGTTGTTTATTCTGTAAGCAATACCAATTATGCACAGGTGAATAATTCTGCTCATACTACAACCTGGTCAAAGTGGCTTACGTTCCCCTATCGATACTCATTTTATGTTCAGGATAAATTAGAATATCAGGGAATGATTGCAAATCTAGGTTTGCGTCTGGATGTATCAGATCCTCATGGGACGTGGTATAATTTTGACCCATACAGTCAATATTTGACGGGGTATTCTTCATACGGTATCGATACATTGCTAACGCGTGTGAAAATCGACAAACAGGTCACGTTGAGTCCGCGCCTGGGCGTAGCATTTCCTATCACAGAGTATGCAAAACTATTCTTTAATTATGGTCATTTTTATTCCATGCCGCAACCAGAGGGACTGTTCCGAGTACGGCATGATCCGACATCCGGTACGATCAACAGTCTTGCAAATCCCAACAATCCCTTACCTAAAACGGTAGCATATGAATTGGGATACGAACATAGTCTGATGGATCAATTTCTCATTCGGATCGCCGGTTATTATAAAAATGTTTCCAATCAAATTAATACTGTAGAAGTGCTCGGCTCCGGAAAAGTTAACTTGGATTATTTTCTTTCTGTTCCCAATTCCTATGAAGATATCCGGGGATTCGAAGCGACATTTTCTCGTAATAAAGGAGATTGGATAACAGGATTTATCAATTTTTCCTACATGGCGCGCTCCCTGGGCCGCTTTGGATATGCTCAAGTGAAGCAATCTGTAACGGATAATTTAGTCTATCAAAGCTCAAATCAGTCTGACCTGTATCAAACTAAATATGTTCCGGCACCCTATGCACGTCTTAGCTTGAATTTCTTTTCTCCCTCCGATTTTATGGAAAAAGTTCGGATAGGGAATATCGGATTATTGAATGATTGGTTAGCTAATGTCACGGCGAGCTGGAGTTCCGGTTCCTGGACTACTTGGACAGGTGACAGAGGCACTACAGCGAATGCTATGCAGGAAATACTTTATAACGTGCAATGGCGAGATACCTATACCATGAACGTGCACGTGAGTAAAAATTTTAAAATTGGTACTGTCAATCTCGAATTCTTTGCCGACATCTATAACATTTTGAATATTAGAAATTTCTCTCAATATGGATTCACGAGTATTGCAGATGAAAATTTATACTGGAAATCACTCCACTTGCCAAGTTCAACAAAAGGCATAGATCAGGTAGGATATAATAATATTCCTGGCAATGATAGACCGGGAGATATGCCCAAAGAAGGTGTTCAATTTGTTCATATTGAATCTTCGTACTCCGCATTACCTGCTGCAAACACATCCGGACTTTCGAAAAACTATATCTACTGGGAAAAATCGTCAGGTCGATATATGCAGACGGATGGGACTAACTGGACAGCTGTCGATCAAAACAGGATCAATCAAATACTTGCTGATAAGGCATATATTGATATGCCGAACTTGGATTTTCTGGCTAGCCTCAATCCAAGACAAATTTATTACGGACTAAAAATAAGCATCGATTTATAAGATCAAGATGATTACGAGGATCATATGAATAAAAAGTATCTTGTCATAGTTCTAGGCCTTCTGTGTTTCTCCATAGTCCAAGGCCAACAAATCAATAAGCAATATAACTGGATGACCGTCGGTTCGTTGCATCAGCTCCTGAGCAATGTAGGCTGTGAGGTTGAAACCGGCCGAACGGGCAAGACAGGAGATCAATCCGACGGCTGCAGGTGGCCTGCCATTCACAGGTACTCTGATATGCAGGCAGCAAAGGCATTATGGATCGGCGCCACAAACTATTCGGAGACATATAATGGGGCGCCGAAAACATGGGCTGCTAAAGTTGTCCACATTGGACCGCGGAATGCCAATAGCGGATACGTGAGTGAATCGTATCCCGGCCGATTTTGGATGAAAGGCAAGTATACGACATCAGTAGTGGTTGACGCTATTCAATCGACGAAGCCGTTAACATCAGAATTTCAAATCGATGAAGTTGACGCCTCGATGAAGGTTGAACAAATGCTCGATAACATTTTTTATACACCGCTGGGTCTTACAGTACATCGAAAAGTAATCGGTTCAGGCCAACAATTCCATGATAATTATCTCATTTATGATTACACACTCACCAATTCTGGGATAGTCGATAATATCGGAACAACACGTTCCCCGCAAACACTGAACGGTGTCATGATGTATTTTATGAGCCGATATGGGATAACACGTGATGCTGGAGATGTGATCAGTACGACAATTATGTATGGAATAAATACGGTAGTGGATACTCGAGGAGATACTTCGAACCCCGGACCTGCAGGTTATTTTTCGACAAATACGGATCGGAATGATCTCCGTGTGAGCTTTGCGTGGGGGGGAGATTATGAAAATTTTGGCTATTCATCAGTCGGAAATACAATCGGCGGACCCATCATCAGCCCGTCAGCAGTAAGCGGGGATTCGCACCTTGCTGGAGATACGGTTGGCCGCCTGTCAGCATATCAATTCGTTGGTTGGGCGACACTTCATGTCGATAAATCAACTCATGATACAGTAGATGATAAAAAACAGCCATCGACCACAAGCTTTGAGGCTTCCGATGGAGATTATACGTATTCTCCATCCCTTGATCAGTATAGTGATCCGGCAATGCAGATTCATATGAACACTATGATGAAACGTGGTCATTATTTACCGAGACACGCTGATGCGGTTGGCAGCTTAACAGCCAAACCGAATACCGTGTTAACACGTCCGGGTGATAAAACGAGCGGCGGTGCAAGCTTTGCCGTGGGATATGGACCATTTACCATTGCACCTTCGGAAAGTTTGCATATCGTTTGCGCCGAGGTGGCTGCAGGGCTGACACAAGACGCAGCGATAAAAATCGGACACGCATATAAGTTGAGTGGATACGGCGATGGAGTTCTCATCAATTATAATGGAGTCTCGAAGACAAAAAATCAATGGGTTTTATCCGGTAAAGATTCGCTCTTTCAATCTGTAGATCGGGCAATTGCAAATTATTCAAGCGGATATAATATTCCACAACCCCCGGCTCCGCCATCTACGTTTACTGTACAATCTGCTCCCGGCCAAATCCATATGGAATGGATGGCATTAAGTGATCCCTTGCGTGCCGGGTGGCAGATATGGCGTGCAATAGGCGACTATGACAGTACCTATTATAAAATCTATGAAGGACCTGCAGATACCAAGGAATATAATGATGTTACAGCAACAAAGGATGCCGCATACTATTATTATCTTGTTGCGGTTGGGAGAGCATCGGATAATACGGGTATTGGAGCTACTCCTCTTGGACCGCTTGTCAGCAGTCGCTACTATACTCAAACATATTTACCTGCATATCGACGTGTTGCAGCCTCTCCCACATTGATTCAATCAGCTGTTCGAATTGTTCCCAACCCGTATAATTTTGCTGCTAATAAAGCATTGTTATGGTCGGGGAGCGGGCAAAACGAAAAAGTGGTTTTTAAGAACATACCGGCATATTGTACTATTAAAATTTATTCAGAACTTGGTGAGCTAATAAATACAATCAATCATAACCGTGGTGATGGCTCGGAAGATTATTATTTAACAACATCCTACGGCCAAAAATTGGTCACGGGTGTTTATATCGCCGTCATCGAGACTCCTCAGGGAGAACGCGGTATGTATAAATTTGTTGTTATTCGGTAACAAAGACAAGGAATGGCTCTATGAAAAAAATTGCGGTAATTTTTTTACTGATTCCAGTGATGGCTGGTCTCTGTTCCTGTAACCATGCGACAGGTTCAGATACATACGACGCCGTTTGGTCACCCACAGGGAATAGTGTTACGGTTTGGACAATTCCTTCATCATCGGATAATAAATTCACGCAAACTGACGGTGGATTTCAATATGCTGTGACGCTTGCAGATTCGGTGAAGTATGATATGGTGGTTTATTCCTTTGCAGTAACACCGTACCATATTACCGATTTCAATACAGCGTCCAGTGGCTCTCTCAGTTTTACGACACATGTTTGGGCGGATTCAGTCCAACTGAGTGATTCATCAAAGATTGCTTACCGGTTTGCAGACGTGAGCGGTTCTGTTACAACCATCGGTTCCGATACATCGATGCATGCGACAAAAGCCTTTTTTGGTGAAGCAACCAATGCGTTCCCTCTTTCGGTTGCTCCGGATTCCTGCAGCAGCATGATAAAACTCAATTTGAAAATTATCTGGAGAAACTATACAGGATCGACACCATTAAAACCTTTGCCGCACTCACGGCTGATCACTATAGAAATTAGTGATTTGACCTGGCAGATTAATAAAATAAATGTTCTGAGATAGTCGGTGCAATGCTCATGAAACAAATCCTATTGGACACACTATGAAAAAATACAGTATTCTCTTGCTTCTTATAAGTTATGTGCTTATAGGAACAGCACAAAACCAAAAACTTGCACAGACGGGCTTGAAATTTTTGAATATTGCTACCGATCCGCGTGCCGTTGGTATGGGGGAGGCAGTGACATCGCTTGATGGAGGATCATCCTCACTTTTCTTTAATCCAGCAAGTATGGCCTGGATGAAAGCGAACATAGATGCACAGATAGGAACCACAGAATGGCTCCTCGATATGAAACAATACTACGGTAGCATTGCATTCAATGCGCCGTATGATCTGGGTATCTTTGGATTTAGTTTTCAGATTCATGATTACGGAGAAATTAACAGAACGATTATTTTTCCGTCGACTGCTTCCGGATATCTCGATATGGGAACATTTTCTCCCTATGCGCTCTCCCTGGGGTTGGGGTACGCACGTGCATTGAATGATAAATTCTCCATCGGTGGAAGGATTGCCTATAATATTCAAGATTATGGGGATGGCGTAAAAAACCTGGATGCGAATAATAATCCTATTATTTCAGGAAATCATGTAGAAGTAATGTCGTATGATTTCGGAATGCTCTATAAAACAGGAATTAAAAGTTTGGCGTTTGCGGTAAGTATCCGGAATTTCTCAAATGATGTGAAAATAGAGAGGGATAATTTCCAGCTGCCTTTGGCTTTCAGAATCGGATTTTCAGTGAATCTCGTTAATTTTATTTCTGACAATCCTGAAGCAGATCCATTCCTGTTTTCGGTCGATGCCATCAATAACAGAGATTATCCTGAGACAATGAGTATCGGTGGTGAATATCTTATTGCAAAAGTACTTGCCTTACGTATGGGATACATCTTTGGGTACGATGAAAAGGGCTTCACCGCTGGTATCGGAATTCAGTATAAATTGTCGGGCATTAATTTCGGTGTTGATTATGCGTACACTCCTTTCGGAATCTTTGGAGATTTAAATCGGTTGGCATTTAAAATATTTATCTAAATCATGGGAACTGTCTTATGAAACAACTCATTCTTCATACGTTGCTTTGCGGCTTGCTCATTCTGAACTTAGCCTGCGTCAATAATCCCGAAGCACCACAATATGTTCGAGCAACAGATACAGGAATTCAGCCGGTTATTAGTTCTATTACTACCATTCCACCAGGATTACCGTATATGCTTGCTGGCGTAACAACTATCGTATTTACGGGGTCGGGATTTGGCACGGATACAAGCGCCATACAGGTGTTTTTTAGCAATGTTCAGGTAAAAATAAATTCGTTGACTGCCACACAAATTACTGTCACGGTACCCAACATGGTAAAAGATTCCATTATAGTACGAATTCTTGTGGCAGGTGCCTTAAAATATTCTGATGCACAATATGTCAATCTCCGATCTCCTTTTTCATTGGTCAAGGAAATCGATACTTCAAAACAAGTACCGAATGCCATCACGTTTGATCGAAACGGAAATTTGTTTATTTCGGTTGTTACCTCTGCCGGTGTCAGCGACGGTATCTATAAATTATTTCCAAATTCCGATCCTACTCAACGCGGCACGCTCTCACAATATGCAATAAAAGGAACGGAAGCGTTTTTCAGTGGGTTAAAATGCAGAGGTGATTCTGTCTATGCTGCACGACGAGCGAATAGACTAGTCTCTCGGAATAGTTTAACGGGACAAATGAATATATTTACTGCATCGTTCCCGACAACAGTATTCCCGACAAGTATTGAGGATATGGATTACGACCAGAACAAATTATTGTGGGCCGGCGGCAACACAGTCAATGGCGGACTTATTAGCGTTGACTCGCAAAAAAATGTAAAGCAATATACATTTCCTTTCGGAGGGCTTATTCATTCCGTGAGAGTCTATAATGGCTCTGTTTACTGCAGTGTTGAAGCAGGTGATGGAACAAAAGGTGTGTATAAAATTCCAATTAATAACGATGGATCATTAGGAACGGCAACAAAGTATTTTGATCTTTCTGCTATAGTAGGGAACACATATAATGTTGCCTACGGGATTACATTTGATATTCAGGGCAATATGTACGTGGGAACGGACGCTGCTGCAGGCATTTATGTCGTTGCCCCCGATCAATCAGTGCAGCCACTGTACGGCGGATTACTTGGCCCGAATTGCAAGTATTTAGCATGGGGAAGAGATTCCTATCTTTATGTTGTGCGCGCGACATCATCACCTCTCAATGCATATCCGACCGGGATTTACAAAGTTGACATGGTGGGAAAACTGAGTGCACCGTACTATGGTCAGTAATAAGTGTTGTTTTTTTAATTAACATTCTTTCACACATTTTGTAGGAGGTAGTACATGAAACAATTTCTTCTTCTTAGTATCGTTTTGTGCTTGATGGTTTCTTTTACATCTGCACAGTATGTCTACGATGCATCCTTTCCAAATAAAACGAAAGCCGATTCCGTGCTTATTGGGCAAGGGAATGGTCTTCATGGGGTCGCTGTTGGTAAGGATGGAAACATTTGGACGGTGAATTACAATTATTATGTTCCAGGCGACAGTTTGCCACGGAGTGGTGTAAATGTGAGAGTATTGCCAGTCCGAATTTGGAAACCAGATGGAACACCGGCATCATTTTCCCCTCTGATGATCTTGAAAGGTGGTGCTGTCAATGATACACTGTTTACGGGGAATTCTGGACGGGGTCTTGCAACAACACCCGATGGGAATATTCTGTTCACCTGGTTTGATAACACGTACTTATTGGATTATCGAAATGGTGCAGTCCTTGCGAGAATCGTTACCACGTACTTGAATGGTTCGACCAAAGCATCCGCGGATCTTTCTGGAAATATTTATGATTGTCCTGTTTTCAATAATCAAGGTCCTTTGGAGATGTTCGATAATAAAGGGGCAAAAGTGGCCAACGTGACAGATACAACACGCTTTTTCTCGCGTGTTGTGGAGTGCAGCCGCGCTGGTGATAAAATCTACTTCGCCGGGTATACCGGTCATTGCCTCATCCGTTATTCTGGCGATCCATTAGGAGGGTATGTTGCTGATACCGTTTTGAAAGGATTTGACTGCGAAGCACTCTGCCGTGCTGGCCAAACAGATATACTCTGGGCTTCCGCCGGTTCGGGGAATGATAAACCCAATCAATATCCGAATGCAATAACTTCCTATAGTTCCCATACTTGGTATCTGTGGAATCCAGCAACCAAGCAGATTAAGGATAGCATAAAGTGGAACGGTTTGAATTCTTTCACCACTGCTGACAGTGCAGGCGTTCGACCGAGAGGTGTGTCAACGACTGTTAATGGCGACACTGTTTATGTCATTATGTTCGGTTCGAAGACTGGTATGTATTCTATCCAGCGCTTCGTAGGACCAAAAGCTGGTACAAGTGTCAATCAGGAAAGCAGTCTCATTCCGGATAATTATTCATTGTCTCAGAATTATCCGAATCCATTCAACCCGACAACCAAGATTAACTTTGCGTTGAAAACTGCTAGTGACATTAACTTGAGGGTTTATGACGTACTCGGAAAAGAAGTAGCAACCCTGGCGACCGGACATTATGCAGCAGGTTCGTATTCGGTCGAATTCACGGGCAATAACTTATCGTCCGGTATGTACTTCTATACACTGACAGCAGCGAATGGTTTCCATCAGACTCAGAAGATGATTCTGATGAAGTAATCTGATCAATACTTGGCTCGTCGGTCTGCGCAAGATCGGCCGTCAACAT
>Ga0182021_10005735_pt1 | contig 14747 bp, 11 predicted proteins | sample 612E3MmetaG_FD_120493 | JGI IMG/M metagenome (GOLD analysis project Ga0182021, IMG submission 120493) | Permafrost microbial communities from Stordalen Mire, Sweden - 612E3M metaG (Illumina Assembly) | ecosystem: Environmental > Terrestrial > Soil > Wetlands > Permafrost | place: Sweden... | reverse complement strand
GCGGCCAACTCGCCCACACTTCACCCTCCGATCTGGGCGAGCAGTTTTTGATAGGCCTGCACGTTAGGGGGATTGAGCGCGATGATGGCGCGAATGGTGGCAATGGCCTGCTGCGTCAACCCGGCGTTGAGCTGGAGTTCGCCCAGAACGTTGAGATGTGAGATCCCTTCGCTTTTCAGGCCGGATTCTATGCAGACTTGTGCCGTGCGTGCGCGCAAGCCGATGTCTTTGGGATGCCCGCGCCCTTGTTCTTCCAGGAACGGCACCAGGCGCTTCAGCTTGCTATTAGCCCGATAGGCCTTCATCAATTCATCAATCTCTTGCAGGGCGCGCTGTGGCTGCACTTTGTAATACAACTCCACCAGATTAAAGCGCGCTTTCTCATCGCCGGGATCGATTTTCTTGATCTGCTCGTATGTTTGCAGCGCACGCCGCCAATCCCCGCGCTCCAGATCCAACTCGCCCAGTTTGTGCATGATCTGATTGACCCACAAGCGGCCCGTGGTGCCGCGCGGCGCGAGCGCCAGTGCTTCCAGATATTTCTCACGGGCCTTTTCGGTGCTGGCCAGCTGATAGTAGGTGTCGGCCAGTGCCATGTACTGCTCCAACGCCCGATCGATCTGCCCGTACGACACGAGCATCTCGATGAGTTTGGTGCGGATATTCGCATCCATGGGCGCCAGGCGCAAAATGCGCTGATAGATCGCCATGGATTGATGGTTGTCACCGCGTGCGGCCATGGTGTTGGCGATCATCACGAACTTGTTGATGGCCATATCGGTTTGGCCGTTCTTGTACATCATCTCGGCCATGCGCAGATGCAGGGGCAGATAATCGGGGGCCTGCTGCAGCGCCAGATAAGCCTCTTCCAACGCGCTGTAATACTTGCCGCGCTTGGCCAGTTCCTGCATCATCGACAGCGACTGCAACAAACCTTCTGCGTCGCGCAGGCTCAAGATTTCGGCCAGGCTGATCGTGGGTGCGCCTTCTTCAGTCAGGCTATCCAAACGACGACGGGCCTGCGCGACCTTATCGGCCCAACCCTTGCTGCTGAGAAAATCGACGAGGGTATTGACGAACCCGCCGGCTTGCTGCGCTTCGCCTTTGGTCGCGTAGGTTTCAGCCAGGCTCTCGTAGACTTTGATCAAATCGTCGGCTTGCTCACGATTGACCGTTTGCAGATCGATAATCTTCAAGGCTTCGAGGAAGTAGTTGAGCGCTTCGTCAACCTGGCCTTTGGCGCGATAGAGTTCGCCAAGCGCAAACAGACTGCCCAAGCGATATTCGGTGAAACTCACCGCGCGCTGGAACTGCCCGATCGCTTCATCCAACCGAAAGGTCTCTTGATAGAGCAGGCCCAGGTTGAAACTGACCGCGGGCATGTCGACCCCGGCAGCCACAATCCGCCGGTAGGAGTCGATCGCGCCGCTGACGTTGCCCTGCGTTTGTTGATCGATGGCTTTGCTGATCAGCGTGTCGGCCTCGGTTTTGTTCAGCTTTCCGGTATTCATCCGCTGCGGCACGTCATCGAAGATAGTCTCGGCCAGATCAGATAGCGCTTTTTCACGCGCCAAGTCTACCGGACTGCCGTGCGCCCCACTTTCGTCGGCCTCATCGCTTTTGGCGCCGATGGCCGTGGCAACTCCGGCGGCGCGCAGTCGTTCCAGCGCGCTCAGTACATCGGGGTTGGCGGGGTCCAGCGCATAAGCGATTTGTACATAGCTTAACGCTTCGAGCAGCTGATTCTGCTGTTGATGCAGTTGCGCCAGTGCCAAGTTCTCGTGCACGGCTAGCGGGGTCTTGCCTTGCGAGGCATAGGCAAAGGCCAGGTCTTTATGCGAGTCGATCAGAGAGTTGTCGAGACGGGTGGCGCGCTCCCAGAAATCGATGGCTTGATCTGGCTGGCTCTGCCGCGAAAGCGCGTTGGCAATCGTCTGATAGTGTTGGGCGGCTTCCGCCGTATGACCGAGCCGTTCGTGCACCCCGGCCGTTTTTTCCAGCACTTCAAGATCGTCTGGAAACTCGACGAGGGCGTTCTGGAATTCTGCCAGGGCTTTATCCCATTGCTTGCGCTCCGAATGTTCGGTCGCGCGGCGCAGGGCATGTTCGTAGAGACGTCGATTACCGGGCATGGTGTAGGTCTGGGTTCCGTGATAAGTCGTTCAACACTAGTGCGCCATCGCACAGGCCGCCCTACAACGGGCGGCTCCGCTAAGAGCGACTCCGTTTGATGCTCTTCTTTTTCGCCTGGGATTGTTTAGGCTTGATGGCCTTCGCAGTCGTTGGCCTGGCGCGATGCGTGGCGCCGGACACCGTCTTGATGGGAGCCGCCTTCTGTTTCGCAACGGGAACCGATCGGGCGTAGTCCGGCGCCATGAGCTCAACCAGGATCGCTTTTTGCGCGTGCATCCGATTTTCGGCTTGATCCCATAGCACCGAATGCGAACCATCGGCCACATCATCGGTAATTTCTTGACCACGATGGGCGGGCAGACAGTGCATCACAATCGCATTGCGCTTGGCCTTCGCAACCAAGGCGGTGTTGATCTGATAGCGCGGCGCGAAGACTTCCAGCCGCTTCTGCGATTCGGCCTCTTGACCCATGGACGTCCAGACGTCGGTGTAGATCACGTCGGCCTCCCGCACGGCTTCAGCCGGATCATGCGAGAAGTATAGGGAGGCCTCTGTCCTGGGAGCCAGGCTCTTGGCTTTCGCGACCACGTCGCCACTGATTTCAAAACCGGGCGGCGAGGCAATGGAGAACGTCATGCCGCTGAGCGCCGCGCCGAAGATCAACGAATTGGCGACGTTGTTGCCATCGCCGATGTAGGCCAGTTTGATGCCCTGCAGCGTGCCGAATTTCTCGCGGATGGTAAGCAGGTCGGCCAGCCCCTGGCAGGGGTGCGTATAATCGCTGAGACCGTTGATGACGGGCACGCGCGAATGCTGCGCCAGCTCCACTACGTCACGATGTCCGAAGACGCGCGCCATGATGATGTCGACGTAGCGGCTGAGGACGCGGGCCACATCGGCCACGCTTTCACGCTGCCCCAGCGAGATTTCATTGGGCGAAAGATACAGGGCCTGTCCGCCCAGCTGAATCATCGCCATATCGAAGGAAACACGGGTGCGCAAACTAGGCTTGGTGAAAACCATGCCCAGAGTTTTGTTTTGCAAGAGGGGCGGATTGCCGCCAGACTTCCACTCGGCTTTGAGGTGGAGCGCCAAATTAAGCAGGCCGGCGAGCTGTTCAGAGGTTAAATCAGCCAGCGCTAAGAAGTGTTTCACATCATCCTCCACGAGGTGATTGAATAATGGTTGGTAGTATAGCACAAGTACCAGCGTGAGGGTAGGGTATGGTCAGGAAAGCCCATCTTTTTCGAAGTTGTTTGGCCGCCGCACAGGCAATTGCATCTTTAGGGCAATCAGGCGATAATCGGGTTTATGAACGTCCGTTTTGTGGTGCGCGGATCGCTGCTGGCGCTGATCGTCGTGCTGGCTGCGCTGGCCGCTGTGTTACTCTTCACTGAACAAGGCCGCCGGTTGCTGCCTACGACACCGCCGGAGGTGCCTGCCGCCCCCGTTATTACGGCCCCGCGCGGTCCACTGCCGAATTCGCCGGGCGGCTTGATCGAGTGGACGCGCTACGATGGTGGATCATACAATCCAGCCGGGCACGGCTTTTTGTTTCGTTTGGCTAACGGGCAGGTGGTCGGCGTTACGACTGCGCACAGTTTGTCGTTTGAGGTGCAACCGCCGTTGAGACATATCGCGCTGGCGTTGCACGAACAGACCCAACCGGTGATCCAGTTTGATACGCTGCGTGGCACGCCGGGAGTGGCGCGCTCGGGTGAAGATATGTCGGTCGATTACGTGCTGCTCAATGTTCCGACCGAGGCAGCACTCGATCCAACACTGATTCTCGATCCCGATCCACGCGGACTGCCACAGGCCGGTGAACGGGTCGTGTTGTACACTTTGATAAATGATCAAGCGCGCCGCTTTGACGGGGCTGTGCTCTCGGTCGATCCCACGGCGGTGTGGGTGGTCATGGACGAGGTGTTTGATCCCGGCGGCCTGAGCGGTTCGCCGTTTATCAGCCAACACACCGGGCAAGTGATTGGCATGGCGATTGCGACGACCCGGCGGGGCGGCAAGGTCTTGTTGGGGTTACACCCGATCGGCTCACTCGTCGAAAAAGCGCTGAAGGCGCAGACGTTTCCGAAGATAATTGACTATCGCAGGTGACAGGGTGACAAGGTGATCTTGTCGTTGATTAGCTAATCCCTGATCCCTGCTTAACTGATCACCATACCATACGGAGGCCCCATGAACATCATTGTCGAACTCAAAACCGATTCCGGCCAATTCATCGGCTTGATGACCGTTCCGCCCAAGGATTTCAAGACCGGCTCCAAGGGCTACTTCACCAGCGGCAAGGTCGAGGTGGACGGCAAGCGCTATCAGGTGCAAGTGCAGCTGGTGGAGATTGGGAGTAAAAGCCCGGCGAAGGCCGAGGAAAAGTAAAACAATTGGTCTTGGAATTTCGGCGGTTTGATGATGCGTAGCCGGCTGGCATTCGTGTCGGCCGGAGGGTACGTTTCTTTCATGCTGATATTCAGCATTGGTTACTACTCAGCCGTCATTCCCGCCTTCGCGGGAATGACACTGCACGGCGCATAGCGCAACGGCTGAGTAGTAACCAGCATTGACAGTGGACATGTGCCGCTGATCATCTGAAACAGATGTGACACGCTGGCGACCAACGAGTGCTGACGGAGCCGTAACCGGGCATACAAACACAACGCTCATGCCGGGCAGTTTCATCCCGACACGAGCGTTGTATTTCTGCGAAGTTAACTTCGGCCAGCGCTATTTCACTTCATCCCAATTCTGCCCCGCGCCGATCTCCACCTTCAAGGCCGGATCGAGTGGATACGCGTTTTCCATCAATTTGCGGACGAGCGCTTCTACTTCGTCCTTTTCTTTCTCCGGCGCCTCGAGGATCAATTCGTCGTGAACTTGCAAGATCAAGCGCGCTTTGAGTTTCTGCTGCGCTAACTCGCGCTGGATGTTGATCATGGCGATCTTGATGATATCGGCGGCTGTCCCTTGGATGGGATGATTGATCGCTTCCCGTTCGGCGGCGCGCTGCATGATGTTGGTGCGCGGATCGCGCGTGGCCGTTTGCAGAATCGGGAAATAGCGCCGCCGGCCCAGCAGGGTTTCCACGTAGCCTTCGTCCTTCGCCTTGCGCTTCGTTTCGTCGATGTACTTCCGAATGTTGGGGAAGCCCGCAAAGTACGCATCGACGAACTGCTGCGCCTCTTTCATCGAGATGCCGGCTTGCTGCGCCAGCGACTGCGTGCCCATGCCATACAGCAGGCCGAAGTTTACGCGCTTGGCGAACGAACGCTGATCGGAGGTCACTTGATCCAGCGGGATGCTCAGCACTTTGGCCGCGGTGGCGCGATGAATATCTTGCCCGGCGGCAAAGGCCGCACGCAAGCCAGGATCGTCGGCGATGTGCGCGGTGATGCGCAGTTCCACTTGCGAATAGTCGGCAGAAATCATCACATTGCCCGGTTCGACGATGAAGGCGCGGCGCACTTCACGGCCCAGCTCGGTGCGGATGGGAATGTTCTGCAAGTTCGGGTCTTGCGCCGCGATGCGTCCGCTGACCGCGCCGGTCTGATTGAAGGACGTATGCACGCGTCCCGTCTTGGGATTCACCAGCTTCGGCAGCGCGTCGAGATATGTGCCTTTTAGTTTCGAGAGCTGTCGATTCTCCAGAATCAGATCGATCACCGGATGCAGTCCCTGCATCGATTCGAGCACATCGGCGGCGACGGAGACTTTGCCCGTCGAAGTCTTGCGCTCGCCCGGCGCTTTCAAGCCGAGCTTGCCGAACAGCGCTTCACCCAATTGGGCGGGCGAGTTCAAGTTGAATTCATAACCGACCAGCTGATAAACCTCTCGCTCGATCTCTTTCAGCCGCACTTCAAAGCGTTGCGACATCTCGCCCAGAAAGGCCGCGTCGATCTTCACGCCGGCCAGTTCCATGCTCAACAACACCGGCACCAGCGGCATATCGACTGTGTCGAGCAATTGGCGCAAGCCCAGTTCGTTCAACTTCGGTTCTTGCACGTGCAGCAGGCGCAGCGTCAGATCGGCATCGGCGGCGGCATAGGGCGCGGCGTCGGCGATGGGCACTTGCGCCATGGTGATCTGCTTCTTGCCAGTGCCGATCAATTCCCCGATTTCGGTCATCTCGATCTGCAGCTGTGCCTTGGCGAGCTTCTTCAACCCGATTGCGGATCCCGGCTCGATCAGGAAAGCGCCCAGCATCGTGTCGTAGCGTAGGCCGCGCACATCGATACCCGCTTCGTGCAGCACGGCCATGTCGTACTTGGCATTGTGTCCGACCTTGGGTAACTTCTCGTTTTCAAATATGGGCTTCAGTGCCGACACGATTTTTTCGCGTGACAATTGTTGACCGACGGCATGTCCGATCGGAATGTAGTAACCCTCGCCTTCTGTCACGCTCAACGAGATGCCGACGAGATCGGCTAACAGCGGATGGGTGCCGGTCGTCTCGGTATCAAACGCGATGATGGCTGCTGGCTTCAATTCTTTGACCAGCGATTTCAACGCGGCTTCTGTATCGACGACGATCGTGTTCGTCACAGATTCTTTCGGCTTGACGATGGCCGGTGCGCGGCTGATAGGTGCTGAGGTTGTCTCTTCGCCGAACATCGAAATTTGCTGAGACTTGGTTAGTGGCGGCGTTTCGGTCTTCACTTCACTGCTGCCCGGCAGTCGATTGCGCAGCGTCTTGAATTCCAGCTGGTCGAATAGGGCTTCGACTTGCGTGCGGTTGTAAGAATGAACTTCACACTCTTGCCACGTGACGGGAATATCCACTTCCGTGCGAATGGTGACGAGGTCTTTGCTGAGGAACGCCATCTCCCGATTGGCTTCCAGCGCCGACTTAGCGCGCGCGGGTGTGACTTCGGCCAGATGAGCGTAGATGTTTTCGACCGAGCCATATTGCTGAATGAGCTGCGTCGCCGTCTTCTCGCCGATGCCTTTGACGCCGGGCACATTGTCGCTGGTGTCGCCCTTCAACGCCTTGAAATCGATCAACTGGTGAGGCTCCATGCCATAGCGTTCTTTGACGGCGGCCACATCCACGAGCGAAGTATCCTGCCACAGGCGGCCCGAGGTGAAGACCTTGATGTTCGGCTCGATTAGCTGAAAGGCGTCGCTGTCGCCAGTGACGATGATGGCTTCCAATCCGTTGCGCGCGGCGCGCTTGGCCAACGTCCCCAGGATATCATCGGCTTCATAGCCTTCGGCGGTGATGGCGGGCAGGCCAAACGCTTGCACCAACTGCATGATGCGATCGATCTGCGGCACCAGCTCATCGGGCATCTTGGCGCGCGTGCCTTTGTACTCGGCGTACAGGTCGTCGCGGAACGTGCGGCCCTTATCGAAGGCGCAGGCGATGTAGTCTGGCTGCTCGTCGTTCCACACTTTGATCAGCATCGACGCGAAGCCATAGACGGCATTGGTGAATTCACCGCTGCTGGTAGAGAAACGCGGACGGCCACCTTGATCGTACAAAGGCAATCCGTAGAAAGCTCGATAGGCGAGCGAGTGACCGTCGAGTAAGAGAATTTTCTTGAGCATAGGAGTCTCCGTGGTGCGTAGTGCGTGGTGCGTGAATTACGGCAGCGGAACGTTGGTTAATAAATCAGGGCTGTCGGCGTGATAATCGACGTGTTCCTCTTTCATTTTGTAACCGCGTTCGTGCGGAATGATGGTCATGAGCAACCGGATGATGCGCGTCTGCAATTGGATGCGATGGGTGGCAACAGCCTCTGATAAAATGTGGCGGCCATGATAATGCCAGGTGCGTGTTTCGCGTGCGGAGCCAAGCGCATACTCGTAGAAACGGGCTTGGTCTTTGCCTGACTGGCGGCTGTACCCTTCGGCAATGTTAGCGCTGACCGAGCCGACGGAACGATAGAGCTGATCGGACAAGCTGAGAGTACGCTGATCTTGTATGAGCTTTGAAACATCATGCCAGGCCAGATCATTGGCAAACATAGCCAGGCGATACACTTCCATACGCCACAGTGGATCGCCCGTAAACTCTGCTGGAACTGTTTTCAACCATTCCTCATACGTCATATTGACCTCTCTTCACGGATCACGTACCACGCACCACGTGTCCTACCATTTACTGCGTTAGTCGATCGATCTCCGCCTGCACACGTGCTTTGTCTTCCGGCGTCTGGGCGATGGTCAGGGCGCGCTTGAGATCGGCGAGAGCGGCATCGCGTTTGATCTGCTTGTTGTAGACCAACGCGCGTTGAATCAAGGCGTCGAAATTCTGCGGATCGATCTGGAAAATCGCGCTGAAATCGGCGATGGCTTTGTCGTACTGGGCTTGTTCGAAGTAAACGAGGCCGCGTTCGCGCAGCGCCGCGATCGATTTGGGATCGATCTCTAAGGATTTGTTGAAATCGTCGAGCGCGGCTTTATAGTCACGCCGCACGTATTGCAAGTGGCCGCGCTTGAGGAGCGGATCAAGATTATCGGGTGTGACCACCACCGCCAGATTGTAATCGGCCAGCGCCTTATCGAGATCGCCGCCGTTGACGTAGGCCTCGGCGCGCGCCAGATACGCGTCGATATTCCAGGGTTCCAGCGCCACCACGGCGGTGAGATCATCGACGACGCGCCGATCGACGCCGAGTTGCTGCGCCGGCCGATCGGCGGCGTAAGCCAGCGCGCGATAGTAATAGGCGGGCGCGTAGTTGGGATCGATACTCAATGCCCGGGTGAAACTCTCCAACGCCTGAGTGATGTCGCCCGAGGTTTGAATGATTTGCCCGCGCGTGACGTAGACGGACGGCTCAGTGGGGCTGAGCTTAACGGCTTGATCGAGATCGCTGATGGCCTGGTCGAATTTTTCCTGCGCGGCCTGGGCTTGCGCGCGACTCACCCACGCCGCGACGTTTTTCGGATCGAGTTGGATCACCTGCGTGAAATCACTCGCTGCGCCATCGTAGTCTTTTTGAGCCAAATAAACCTGGGCGCGATTCAGATAGATCAGCGCATTCTTGGGATCGAGTTGAATGGCGTGCGTGAATTTCAGCAGCGCGTCGCCGTAATTGCCTTTGCCGAAGGCCTGCACGCCTGCCTGATAATATTGCGTGGCCGGCTCGGCCGTTGGCTCCGGCGTGCGCGTGGGGACGCGTGTGGCTGGAGGAGCGGTGGGCGGCAGCGCAGTACGCGTAGGCAAGACTGGCGCTTGGGCGTCAAGTATCGGGAGCGGCGTAACGGCTGTCCCATTGGGTGGAGTGGCATACGTCTCGCAGCTGCTGAGCAGTAACATGAGTAAACTGAGGACAATGACTTTGCGCATGCGTCGATTTTAACACGACTTGAGGCAGTGATCGGAAGACACGGGTGCTTTTTGTGGCAAAGCTTGCGGGGCGGCACGCTGGAGGGTATGCAGCAAAACTGTTGGGCGAGCATACTGCTCGGCCACGCTCGCGCTGGATGGCACATCCGGCGCTACCAGACGCTGGATGGCACATCCAGCAGGAGCGTATTCCACAAGTCACCAACACTTTTGCGTTATACTCACGCCGGGTCTGCGCTATAATTCAAGTAAGGCAGTGTTATAATGCAGCAAATCCGGTAAGGGCAAGTTTCATGACGTTGCGAGATGATGCAAACGAACGGCGCAACAGTGCCGAGCTGGAATCGCTGTTTGAAGCGTCCATGACCATTACAGCTGAGCTCGCGATTGAGCGCGTGTTACAGCGGATTGTCGAGCTGTCGCGCAGCTTGGTCGGCGCGCGGTATGCTGCGTTGGGCGTGCCAAATGCCAGTGGCAGCACCCTGGAAAAATTCGTCACTTCAGGCATGACGCCGCAAGAGATCGGCCAGATCGAGCATCCGCCAGTCGGGAAAGGTGTGCTGGGACTGTTGCTGCGCGAACCTAAGCCGCTGCGCATTCGCCGCCTGGAAGATGATCCGCGTTCGTCCGGTGTGTGCGACGGTCATCCCCGCATGACCAGTTTTCTTGGCGTCCCCATTATCTTCAAGGGCAGATTGCTAGGCAATTTGTATCTCACCGACAAAATCGGCGCCGATGAATTTTCGGAGCAGGACGAGCATCTGATCACGATGCTGGCGGCGCAGGCGGCCATCGCCATCGAGAATGCGAATCTGTACAAGCAAGTGCAGCGGCTGGCGGTGTTGGAGGAGCGTGAACGCATCGCGATGGATTTACATGACGGTATCATTCAATCGATCTATGGCGTGGGCCTGATGTTGGAATACGTCGGCTTGATGTTCGACGAACAGCCCGACGATGCGCGCCAACGCTTGCAGTCTTCGATCAGCGCGCTGAATGAAGTCATCCGCGATATCCGCAACTACATCCTCGATCTGCGCCCGCAGCGTTTTCAGAATAAGAATCTCTCGGCGGGACTGGTCGATCTCGTGCGCGCCTTCAAAGCCAACACGTTGATTACGGTGGATGTGCAAACTGCCGATCGGGCTGATGCCGACCTCACGACCGAGCAATCGGTGGGACTATTTCACATCACGCAAGAAGCCTTGGCGAATATTGCCAAGCATGCGCGGGCGCGCAACGTGCTGATGAACTTGCGCCGTGAAAGCACCTACGTGATTTTGTCGATTCGAGATAACGGGCGTGGCTTTGACGCTTCGACCGTAAAGGCCTATACCGGCCATGGCTTGCAGAACATGCAAGAACGCGCCCGCGCCCTCGACGCGCAGCTGCACATTGACAGCACGCCCGGGCAGGGAACGTTGGTTGAAGTGAAATTGCCGGTGGCCGGATAACGCACGCCTTCAGACGCCAGGACGCTAAGTCATCAGGACGGTCGAAAACTTGATGACTTAGCGCCTTTATTTTTTGTGGAGATCAGCGATGATTCCCGAACACTTCCAAATTTCTTTTCGACCCGTGGCCAAGTCGGCTGCGGTGGTCTGCGCTTCGCAGGTTCGCATCAGCGTGTTAACCTCGCGGTTGATTCGCGTGGAGTACAGTCCTACCGATCGGTTTGAGGATCGCCCCAGTCAAGTCTTCTGGTATCGCGATCAACCCGTGCCATCCTTCGAGGTTCAACGCACACCCGATCGGTTGATCATCACGACCGAGCACCTGCGCCTGACGTATCACCTTACCGCGCGCGGCCTGGCAAAAGACACTCTTTCAATCGAAGTGTTCGCCACGCAGCATACCTGGACGTATGGCGACCAGGGTGAGCGGAAGAATTTACGCGGCACGGCGCGCACCCTCGACGGGGTGAACGGAGCGGTGTGGCTGGAACGCGGCCTGTTTTTTTAGTCACGTGACGGCTGGGCCGTGGTCGACGATTCAGATAGTTTGGTGTTCAACGAACAAGGCTGGCTGGCGTCGCGCGCTGCGAGTGAGAATATTGATTTTTATTTCTTCGGTTACGGGCATGCTTACGCGCAGGCCGTGCAGGACTTCTGCCGCGTGTCGGGCCAGATACCGTTGATTCCGCGTTACATCCTGGGGAATTGGTGGAGCCGTTATTGGGCCTACACGCAGCAGGAATTGATCGATCTCATGCGCGATTTCCAGACGCACGAGATTCCGCTGTCCGTGTGTATCGTCGATATGGATTGGCACACTACCTCCACGGGCAACACTTCGAGCGGCTGGACGGGCTACACCTGGAATCGCGATCTGTTTCCTGATCCGGCGAGTTTCATGGCCTGGCTGCATCAACACGGCATCCGCACGGCGCTGAATCTGCATCCGGCCGATGGGGTGTATGCGCACGAAGAGCACTATGCCGACATGGCGCGCGCCTTGAACGTCGATCCGGCGTCACAACAGCCGATCGAGTTTGATATTGCCGATCCCGAATTCATGCACGCTTACTTCGAGATTCTGCATCATCCCTATGAAGCGTTGGGCGTGGACTTCTGGTGGCTCGATTGGCAGCAGGGCACGCGCAGCAAACTGAGTGGATTAGATCCGTTGATGGGCTTAAACCATCTGCACTTTTACGATTTGGGTCGCACTGGATCGCGCCGGCCGTTCATCTTCTCCCGCTGGTTTGGCCTGGGGAATCAACGTTACCCGATCGGCTTTTCCGGCGATTCGGTGGTGAGTTGGGAATCACTGGCCTTTCAGCCTTACTTCACGGCCACCGCTTCCAACGTGGCCTATGGTTGGTGGAGCCATGACATCGGCGGGCATATGCAGGGCAGCGAAGACGGCGAGTTGTATGCGCGCTGGGTGCAGTTTGGCGTTTTTAGTCCCATCTTGCGGCTGCACAGCACCAACAACCCGTACCAAGATCGCCGCCCGTGGGCGCAAGACGCGCAGTTCTTTCCCGTCATTCGTGACGCGCTGCAATTACGGCAGCAACTGATTCCGTACATTTACAGCATGGCTTGGCGCAATCATGTGGACGGTCTGCCCCTCATCACGCCAATGTATTATGAGCATCCCGAAGCAGAAGCCGCCTATCGCTGTCCGCAGCAATATCGCTTCGGCAGCGAGTTGATCGCCGCGCCCTACACCTCCCCGCTCGATCCCGACACGCGGTTAAGCCGCCAACAAGTGTGGCTGCCTGACGGTGATTGGTTCAACTTCTTCACGGGCGATCATTACTCTGGCGATCGTTGGATCACGGTGTACGGCACGCTCGACGAAATCCCGGTGTTTGCCCAAGCGGGGGCCATCGTGCCACTCGCGCCGCGCGCGGGGTGGAGCGGCGTGGACAATCCTGATACGCTGGAAGTTCATATCTTCCCGCAGCGCCGGGGCCGCTTTGTGTTGTATGAGGACGACGGCGAAACCGCCGCCTATCAGCAAGGCCGTTTCTGTCTCACCGCGTTTGAAATGCGCGAAGCCGGCTTTATCATCGAGCCGGGGCAGGGCGATGTATCACAAGTGCCACCGTCGCGGGCTTATCGCTTGATCTTCAGGCGCATCGCCGCGCCTGCTAAAATCCACCTTGAAGTGAACGGCGTGTCACGTGACGCGCAGGTGAATTACGTCGAAGGCGCGCAAGACTTGGTGATCGAATTGCCGGGGATCGCGCCCACCGATCGGGTGGAGCTGACCCTGCGCCCGATCGAGCCGGCGTGGCCTTTAGCCGATCGCCGCGCCGCGCGTTGCCGTCACAGGCTGTGGATCTTCCGCATGGAGTCCGAGAGTAAGAGCTGGATCGATCAGCATCTGGACGAAATTATCGATGATGTGAACCAGCTGCGCGAGTTGGGGCCCGGTGTCAAGGATGCACACATCGCGGTGTTGCGCAGCGTCATCGAAGAAAAGGAGGTGTGACGCGTTGGGGATGATGCTATCAAGTCTACGTGATCTGGCCCCAGTGGGCCAGCATGGATTGTACGCAATCTATCAGTTAAGGAGGAACGATGTCTAAGCCAGAGAGAAGTAAGTTGTCGGTTCTGTTGATCATCACGCTGTTGGTCGGTGCGATCGGGGTAGTGACGTGGCTCATGCCCACGAGCCGCTTGCAAGCCACCGCCGCGAGACCGGGCCTGGCGGCCTTTGTCAGCCCTCCCATCGGCAATCCCCAGTTGAGTTTGAGCAAGCGGGTCGATAATACTGCGCCCGTGCCGGGTTCGCAGATCAACTATACCCTGAGCTATTCCAACACGGATCCGGGATCGCAAGCTTTTGCCGTGCGCTTGTATGACTTCTTACCGGCGGGCGTGCAGTATGTTTCTTCCAATCCAACTGCGACGCAATTGCCGAATGGCCTGTTGCTCTTTACCGCGCCGTCGGTCGGGCCGGGGACAGAGAATCACAACATCACCGTTCAGGTGCAGGTGCTTGAAGGTTACGCGCAGTTGACTAACCATGCGTTAGTTTCGGCCGACGGGACAACTCCGGCCACGACCTCCGTCAATACGACGGTCTCCCATCCGTGGGGAGAATTACTCCTGGACAAAGTTGGCCCCACCGCGGCGTTGATCAGCACTCCGATTGTGTATGTATTGACATGCCACAATCCCAGTGCGGTGACGTTGACCGGCGTGACGTTGGCCGAGGTGTTGCCCGCTGGTGTGACCTTTGTCAGTGCCTCGCCTGCGCCGGATGCAGCGACAATGCCGTTGCTGCACTGGTCGTTGGGCGATCTAGCGCCAGGAGCAAGCCGATCGGTTGTGGTGACGACCACGGCTCCAGCGAATGCCGCGACCGTCATCAATACCGCCCTGGCCGATGCGCAGCAGCTGACCATGGTGACGGCCCTGCGTTCCACGCAGGTCGTCACTCAAGCGCCGATCTTGCGTGTTTCCAAGGAAGCCTCGGCCTCGCCGGTCAACGTCGGCGAGGTGTTGGTCTATACCTTGCATTACTCCAACGTCGGCAATCAACCGACAACAGATGTGGTGCTAACGGACACTTTACCGGCCGGCATTACGCTGTTGTCTGCTAATCCGCCGTGGAATGCGGCGACGTCTCAATTTGCCACGTGGAACATCGGCCCGTTGGCGGCCGGCGCGTCCGGGCAGATCGCCGTGACGACAACCGTCAATGGCCCCTGGAATCGCACCCTGCACAATGTCGCCGACATCACGGGAGCAGCGGGCAGTTTTCCAGAACATACCGAATTGGATACCATCGTCCGGCCGGCCAAGCTCTATTTGCCTGTGATGCGGAAATCGTGAAACGAGTCGATTTCACGTTG
>Ga0182021_10005734_pt1 | contig 14748 bp, 13 predicted proteins | sample 612E3MmetaG_FD_120493 | JGI IMG/M metagenome (GOLD analysis project Ga0182021, IMG submission 120493) | Permafrost microbial communities from Stordalen Mire, Sweden - 612E3M metaG (Illumina Assembly) | ecosystem: Environmental > Terrestrial > Soil > Wetlands > Permafrost | place: Sweden... | reverse complement strand
CAATGCGCTGCTTTAACAATTTGGTTATTCGGGGGTGGATAATAGCGTTGAGCTGTTTCAATTCTGCCGCGTTACTAAACACGATAGCGCCCAGCTTTTTACGGTCTATTGTATTATTTTCAGCCAGGATCCCGCTGCCGAAAGTTTTTACCAGCTCCCGCCAGGTAGCGGTATCCGGCTGATAGAGTTCGTGACCTATTTTATCGGCATCGAGAATTACTGCCCCCAACTCTGCCAGAAACTGAGATACTGTACTTTTACCGCTGCCGATACCTCCGGTTAAACCAATAACTCGCGTCATTTTCATTCCCTGCGGTTTGCTATTCCAGTTCCGGTTCAATCACGCTGTAGTTGCCATCCTTCCGGCGGTACAGCAAATTATATTCTTTCGATGATGAATTATAGAACAGAAAGAAATCATGCCCCAATAATTCCATCTGAGTAACCGCATCTTCCACCGACATCGGTTTCATCGTAAACCGTTTTGTCCTGACCACTTCGGGCGAAGGTTCTTCGTTGAGACTGCCTTTAATTGAGGGACCCTCCTTCCCCTTCTTATACAATTTGCCCTTGTACTTTTCAATCTGCCGGTCCATCACCGGTACTACCTTATCGATGGCAACCAGTAAATTTTCCGCCCGCTCTTCTGCGCGCAGCAGCATTCCATTGGCATCCAGCGTTACTTGCACCCGGTAACGTTGGTCCTGTGATTTCGTTTTTTGCTCGCTGAGTTCGATTTTAGTATTATTAATATTCGGAAAATGCCTGTCCAGTTTGCCAAACTTTTTCTCGATATAATCTTTCACCGTAGGCAGTATCTCAATGCTTTGACCCGTGATTTGTAAATCCATCTCTCACACTCCTCTTATTTTTTATATTTCTCTTGCCAGTGTCAATCCGCACACCGACATCGCTCCGGCAATTTTTAAGGCTGAGGCGCAGGCATTTAAAGTCGCCCCTGATGTTGTAACATCATCGATCAATAGCACTTTTTTATCCCGCAGGTCTTCATTTTTACAGGTAAAGATGCCGATAACATTCAGTCTTCTTTCCTCGACGTTTCTGGTTTTTGCCTGTGGGACATTATAGACATTTCTTTCCAGACAGGTATCGTTAACAGGTAATCCGGTAAGGTTGCTTAATTCTTTCGCCAAAAGAAAGGATTGATTATAGCCGCGTTCCCTTAACCTCTTACTATGTAACGGCACCGGCACCAGAACATCGCCGGGCATAGAATCGGCGGTAACTAAATAGTTGCTCAGTAAACTCGCTAACTGCCTGGCAATCGCCCGCAGGTTTCGGTACTTGAATTCGTGAACAGCTTTACGGATTACACCTTCGAATCTGTAAGGAGAACGAATGGCATCGATATCAGCTTGCCAATCGACACAACCGGAACAGAGTAACGAATCAATTTCGAAGGAATTAGGAGTAAATAATAACGGCTTCCCGCACTTTGGGCAGACCGGTGCATCAATACGCGCTAGTGAAGACTGACAGGAATCACAAATATACTGGCCTTCTTTGCCACAGCCCACGCAGAATCGCGGAAACAAAAAATCGAGCGCCACCCCTTTGAGTTCTTTCAATTGAGGAAGCACGCTCACCATAAATTAATTCCTATAGTTCTATCTATTGTCGCGGACGATTATTATTATGTAAAGCACCACTCATTATTGGCTCGTCCATATAGACATCGCCGTTTCTGATTTTTAAATTGAAACCACACTGAGGGTTTGTGCAAACCCAGGCTTTGTAATTGATAGTTGCCCCCTGACTACCGAAGTCCGATAGAGGCACAAGGTCCCCTGCCTTGCATTTTTGACATTTGGGGAAATTATTTTGTTCCACGAAGCCACCTCCCAACCTGAATAAATCTTTACCCAAGTATACAATGAAACTGAGCGTTTTTCAACCGCTTAGGCTTGATGACGAACAATTATTAGAACCGGACTTTTACGCCCAAAGATTATACTTAGACCGCGATAATGGCATAACCTTTTTTCTTCAGCAAAAATCTATTTACTTCGATGGCATTGGCATCATGATTTAATTTGGACACAATGACCATAGTAGATTGAATATTCGCATTCATCAGCGCTTTGTTGATCGCTTGTGTTGCCGGATTATGCGTGATGCCGGTCATAAAACTTGCATACTCGATATTCATCAACTGAGACAATACTTTGGAAGATTCCCCTTCTACCGATTCCAGACGACCGATGTTGGCTCTTAGTCTGCTGATATCCGGGCCATATAAATATCTGGTCGGGTTTGCATATATTGTTATTTCCTTGGTGATTTCGAGCGACTGTACCACTAACTGCAGTGGTTGAAGCATTGGAGTGACCAATTTCACACCGTCCTGGTCATAGGCTGCAATCACCGTTGGTATCTGTTCCCTGGCCAGGGAAATAGCAGTAATAATGGTGTTCTGCGCCAACTCGTCAGCTTCTTCAACATTCCCAACCGCAAGATTTACCAGCAATACGGCCGGTTGTCCGTGGAATTCAATAAATTCCTTGGTGATCATTTTGTTGTATTTAGCTGAATGTTTCCAATCTATGCTCTTCAGTTCATCACCGGGCTGATATAGTTGACTGCCGTAGTATTCAATTCCCCTTCTAAAACCATATTGAGGCCTGACGGTACTGACATTTGAAATAATCGGCAACATGCCCGGTTTTGTTGCATCCATATATCTCTTCGCCAACCAGGTGGCATAGCGGGCACGGGGAATAACCTGCAGTTTTATTGGAACTACCTGAAATTGAACTTGAGTTAATCCCCAGCAGTCAACAAGACACGATTTTACTAAAACTTCGGAAGGACCGGATAAAAGAGGATTCACTGACAATTTTAAAATCGAAGGAGGTTGTTTGAACAGTAATACGGGGGTTTGTATCTTCATCCATGCATAGGGCGATTCTATGTATAAAATTCCCCCCAGTTTAGTTTGCGGATGTACATTAACCTGTAGATCCGCTATAGTCCCGGCGATGATATGCTCCTCGATTTGTTCAAGAACTATCGATTTACCGGACAATTTTATGATAGACACAACACCTAGAATGGACAGATAAATGATCGCCGCCGAACTTGCCAGCGCAAGCGCAAAATTACCCAGAAATAAAGCAATAATCAGATTCACAAAGGCCAGGACCGGCAGCATCATTCCAACCCGCGTTAAACTGCGTGAATACCTGGTAATTATTCTCGGGAAATAACCGGCGGCGTTTATCAGACTGTTCGTAACCAGTAATAATATCGGCAGCGCGATCAAAGTCGATAACACAAAATTAGTAATCGGCGCCAGCAATATTGCGATTGTGAAAAATACAAAATAATTGACGATTAAACTGGCATAAACACTAATCGGCCGCCACTGGAAAAAAAGATACACGACTAATACTAAAATAGCCGCCACCGATGTCACCGCACTAGATAGAATTGCCGCGGTTATCAGTACGGCGCAAAGATATAATTTTAGCGCAAATATAATCCGGCGATTGTTAAAGATACTCATAAACCCATTTTAGGCGCTGTTATTTTTTCCAATGTCCGTTTTATAACAATATGGGACGTGATATTATCCATTTCTGATTCAGGTTTTATTCTCACACGGTGTTCAATTGCCTTGAATGCCAGGCTCTTCACATCATCCGGGATTACAAACTCCCGACCGTCGATCAAAGCCATTACTCTGGCGCACTTGTAAAGCGCAATACTTGCTCTTGTGCTGGGACCCCAGGAGACATCGGGGTCATTACGAATTGAAGATGCAATAGATACGATATACTCGGTGATTGACGGAGAAACATGGACGTTTTTAACCAACTTCTGCAGTTGTTTTATTTCATCCAGATTGGTTACGGGTTTAATATCAGGTTCATCGATGGTATCGATAGTGCTGACTATTTTCTGCTCGTCCTCTTTTGATGCATACTCACTTTTGGCCATGAGTAAAAACCTGTCGAGTTGCACATCGGTTAATACGTAAGTTCCCTCTGCCCCGGATGGCACCTGGGTTGCTATTACCATGAATGGTTTGACTAATGGATAATATTTACCCTCTATCGTGACCTGATTCTCCTGCATCGCTTCCAGCAGCGCAGATTGAGTCCTGGGAGTGGTTCTATTCAGTTCATCAGCCAGCACTATATGCGAGAATATTGGTCCTTCAATGAACCTTGATGAGCCGTCGGGAGAATAAATATAGAAGCCGGTGATATCGGCCGGCATCATATCGGGAGTAAATTGGATTCTCTTGAAATTACCGCCAATCGCCTCTGAAAAGGTTTGCGCCAGCTTCGTTTTCGCAGTTCCCGGCAATCCCTCGATCAGAACATGCCCTCCCGCGATAATCGCAAGCATTAGGGTAAGCTCGATGTCGCTCTTTCCGACGATTACCTTCGAAATTTCGCCGCAAATTTTCTCGTATAAATCGGACATACTATGATTTTCTTCCAATTGCCCCTCCAATTCTCAACATATATATTGATGTAAATATAAATAACAGGAACACAATTCCCAAAACAGCATATGGTTGAGATAAAACATTCTTGATTCCGACCAGTCTTGATTTGGTTACATCCATTGGGTCTTTGACCAGATGTGAAGTATCCATCACAATATTTTCTCCGCTGCTATCCGCACTCGCAAGTGTTTTAATGAATAACATGTTATCATATTTACCCAGCATGCTATTGACGAGAATACTCGGGTCGGATACAAGAATAATCGTTCCTGATCCAAAACGCATCTCCACTGCTACCGGCAAAGGACCTTTTTGTTCTCCGTCATCCGGTGATTCATTGCCATTTTGGTCCAGATAACTACTTGAAGAAGACCATGCAATCACTTCAGTGTTTTCTGTATTTATCAGAGCTGTAGCATGATTTAAAACGATTTCTTTCACATCCTTGTTAAAGGAAGGATTAAAATCAGTAATCAAAGGAAACCATTGGTTTTTATAACAAAATAAAGGGTCAAGCAGGGGAACTCCGGAGAAACGACAACTAATATTCAAATATTCCAGGATAGAATTCCCATATCCGAAATCATCCATCAACATCAGTGTTCCGCCGTTATCCAGGAAGTTTTTATACGACCCAAGTTCAGTATTATCATATTGTATATATGGTATGCAGATTAAAGCGCTGTTCGTATCGGTTTGAGTTAATTTCTGCGGTGAATTAATGGTGCTGGCGTTAAGACCGTTAAGACTTTGACGGATACCATTCCATGTTGTGTTGTATTCCAAAAAGTCGTGCACAGACGGGAAGACAGTAATACAAGCCAAAGAAATAACAAGCGTTATTGCTACGGTAATGATAAGCAATTGCTGGATCTTCATTTTCTCAGACCCTCTTGTACATTACGTGCCAATTGCTCTCCGCTTTTAATTTCATCCTCCGTAACCTGATGCTGCGAATACAAAACTCTCTCTATCATTCTGGTAAATTCAATCAGCGGCTTGCTGACCGGCCCTGTTGCCTTGCCTGTATCTCTGACAAATTCACGTAATGTTTGGTTCGGTTTCAACAACACTCCGGAGGCTCTTTGTACAAGCTGAATTACAATGCGGTACCAGTAAAACAACCTGCTATTTGCCGGCTTCTTGTCATTGTTATCGTTTTTCTGTAGGACATTATCAGTAATGGCTACAATATCAACCGAAGGCATTTTTTGTTGCGCGATTGGAGCTTCTGGAGACAATCTCTTTTTCCCTCTAGCCCCGCTTCTGAATTTCAACCTACGCGGTAAAATTACTCCTAAAACAACCAGAATAAAGAAAAATATGCTGCAATTTACCACGTATATTGTCATAATTTTACGTGAAGTTATTATACCGGTCTGCCATGATTCGTTCGGTTTTACCTCAAAATCTATTGATTGAGACCCGAATAATCCAAAACCGATATTATTTCCGATTGTGGCGGTAAATTCCCCATCGTTACTACTAACCGCTTCCACCTGTTTTCCTTCAAAAATAATCGTGATATTGGCTTGACCATAAGGACCAATTTCAGAATCTATTTTACCTTGAACGATGATATTACCGGGGATAATCGCCAGATATGGCATATCTACGATGAGCACCGGAGTGGTTTTTTTCACATTTATCATGGCATTGGTGACCACAGAATCATACCTTCCGTTAGCAAGAGCCGATACCGTAACTAGATGTTTACCGAGTGCCGTATTCGCAGCTAAGGAAAGCCTATAAGTAAAATCACCGGTAACCTCGGTTTTTCCGACCAGTGTATTATCTAAGTAAATCTCGATATCCCTTTTATCGGGCAGTGGAGATGAACCGTAAGAGAATTGCCCGAAAATAGAGGCTTCTTTCCCGGGATAATTCTTGGTATCTGTCTTAAGTGTCAAACCCGTATCATAAAACAAAACTTTTAAAGTGGCCGGTGAACTCAACGTAGATTGGTATATATTTATATCATTCGTTTGTGGATAATAAAGTGATTGTATTTGCATTTCGGGAATGTACCAGTACGGCACCTGCAATGAACTGAGATTATGCCCTTGCGAATCAGTTGTAACAGTAAGGTATGGAGTACTATTTAGCAAAATTTCTATCTGGCGGTTACCGAGTGGTTTGCCATTTGCTGAAAGGGTCACCTCGACATTGATCGTATCACCGACAAATGCCTCAATTGGGTTTATTTGCAGAGTTATATCAGGAGTCTGTAGTGTTTTTTCATTCAGTACCTCGGTTTGTTGTTCTTCAGTAATACTTTGATATAAAACAAGTAAATCTTTCAGTTTCTGGATTCTATCCAGCACCGCCGCATAGGCTGTGTAGAGACCGCTATTTTCATCTGCGGTGGCAACCTGAAATTCATTGCCCGTAATATTCACTGCCTGTTCGATCGTATCGAGGTTTTGGTTTCCATTTGCCAGATTTGTCAAAACTTCGTTGATTAATGGAGATGCTTCTTGGTATCTGAATTCGTGTAACAATACATTAATATTGTTAGTTTCTGTATCAAGGTCAAGTATCTGACTGCAAAGATCATTAGCAGAGGAAAGGAAATTATGGAGAGAAGTCTCCGTGCTCTGTGGTACGTTGGCAAAAGGAGAATTCTGGATATTTGTCTCAATATTTTGCTGATTCTTCACTAAAATAGAATCGAGATTACCGGAATAAAATTGAAAAAGAGAAATACCGCTAAAAACAACCTTGGCAATGTCCGGATTTTCCTGTTTATCGACCGCAAGCACGGGTGCACCAATCATGACAAAACATATCACGATACATATCACAATTGCTATCTTTTTCAGGAAATTATTCCTTAGTATCATTTGAGACCAAGGACCTCCAAAACCTTGAGGATAACAATAACCCCAAAACCGGCCGAAAATACAATAGACATTATCGATAGTATCTTCCGAGTCTGTGGACTCAAGTAGATGAAGAGAATAGTTATTAAAAGATAGACGATTACCAAAACGGTAAAACATACTGAAATATCTGTCTGTTTCTTAAAAGCGAAGAATACATCGATCAAACAAGAGGCCAGAATCAGAGATAATAAATATCTGTTATAGACTCTCAATCCAATACCTCAAGCTGGATAATACTATTCCCCTTATGATAATTTTCCTCTGATATTCTTACCGGTTTTCCTATACCATCGCTGGCGATTGAGGCGACAATAGATGCGATTGGACTGCCCATGCAGCGATAGTACCACAGATTTTCGTAATGCAATTTGGGGTTGGAAACGGTCACATTTATTTGTTTTTCATTGATACTGACTTCTACTGAATTTGCGAGGTCAAGAAGCCCGACTAAAACATAAGTAATTGCTTGTTCTATCTCCGATGAAGCCGGTCCTGGTTTAATTTCTAATTTGTTGAGACCGGTCCCACCCGGCGCGGTTACGGCAATTGCCATGTCACCCGGATTATCTCCATACCGGACAATTAATCTTTTGGGTATTTTCCCTTTGATTCGGTGTATGTCAATGTCGCCGTTTAGCGGAATAAGAGCCTGTGCATTACCAGTTCTCATGGATGATGGGAGATAAATAGCCTTATTATTGAGTCCTAACTCTTCTAACAAAGCAGCGATATTCTCCATCCCTGTCTCAAGTATCAATTGGCTTGCTTCCGGAGAAATTTGCGGGCGGGCAGTTGCTAAGGCAATACTGGTAAAACCAATCATGATGGCGGATAAAGCAATCGCGGTCAGGGGAATCGAATTGATGAGAAAATAAGTTATGGGGGCAAAAATGGCGCCGGCGATCGCCATCCCTATTCCTAATAAACGATACGGGTTATTTATCATATAGTATTTTCCTCGAGCTACATTCCGAATATTATCTTATTCATTTTTACTGAAGTAAATCGGATATTTTTATAGCAATTTACACTTTACCGGCTAGCGTATTGTTCTCTAATAAGGAATAGCAATATGAATGTAAAATTCCCATTTCCTATATTTAGCTATAAACTCAGGAACAGCAACTGTGTCTATTGCTCCATCGGATCATTATAAAATGACACCTTTTAAAGGCTGGTTTCCAACTTTGTCCAATTTTAAAAGTAACTCGTCAATACTTATCAGTTATTATACAACATTTATGATTCAAACTCATTCGCTCGCTGCCTCGATTCTTCGGTGAGTATCCGGACATCAACTTTGATGGGCAAATGGCTATATTGACATGGCAACAAATGAAAATGAACGGAATCCATCGGCAATTATCGTTGAGAAACCTAAAACAACCCAAAATGAGTTACCTGTCACAAAGAAAATGTTAGCGGGCTTCAAAACAGACAATTATATGACTAAAAACATTTACCGGCTAAAATACGACGACAATAACCCGTAACTTATATATGATAATTTTGAGTTAATCTAATTATTTCTGGAAAGGTATAGCGTTCGGTAGCTAACATCCGGGTTTAGTCGCCTGCGGAAATCCAGCCCCGACGTATTGCCAGCACTACGGCATGAGCTCGATCGTTCGCATTTAATTTACGAAGGATTGAACTAACGTGATTTTTGATTGTCTGTTCGCTGATATCCAGGATTTGAGCAATTTTCTTATTTGAGTTTCCATCAGCTACATAACGTAAAATTTGGGTTTCTCTGTTGGTTAAAGGGGCAGTTACGGATTCTACTGACATTCCCATTGACACCATTTCCTGGAACTGTTTCAATACATGCTCGGCGACTGTAGGTGTCGCCAGCAGACTATCATTTATCGGATATTCACCATGGGAGACGCGATGCATCATGCTTTCCAGTTCTTGTGTGGTTGCTTTTTTATCCAGATAGGCAGCCGCTCCAATACGTATTACCTCGAACAATTCATCGTTGTTAATTTCAGAAGTCATTATTATTAATCTGATGGCAGGATAACGTTGAATCAGACTTTTTCCGACTTTCAGACCATTGAGCGACGGGTTATCAATATCCAATAATATTACGTCAGGTAAATCTTCTTCGATAATGAGCGGCAGGTTATCATCAGGACTTGCTTCTACTATTTTAAATTCAGACCGGTCTGCAAATGCCTGTTTTACACCGCCTCTGAATAAGGGTTGTTTATCAATTATTATTACTTTAGTAGTACTCATATGATTATTTCCCCTTCAAGTTCACCTTGTAACATATTTTTCTATTATATTAGACTGTTCAAACTAAGTTGTCAAAACGAATAAAGTGAGTACATGGTACTATCGTACTCAATGGTCCTGGTCAGTTTGGGCGATTGTTACGGACAGTAAATAATGATAATCTTCAAATATAACTGAAATCAAGAATTATCAAATAGCCTCATCTCGCTGATATTTCCTCGAGAATATACCATTGTGCATTTGGGATGAAATGGAGGTTCGAATATGAAACCGGCAACCACGCAGCTGGCAAAATTCTATTTGCATACGCAAATCCTTATCGGAACCATATTGTCTCCGGAAACCCGCCTGCTTGATTCCCTTAATGGTAATTCGGACAGGGAACTTTCGAGAAACGGTAAGTTTCTGGAACTGACTGATGTGATCTTTCAGAATGCAGATGGTAGCAAAGAAAAACTAAAAACCTTATACCTCAACAAGTCGACCATTCAACTGGCAGTTGCTGCAGACAACGCTGATTTAACTAGAGGCGTTGGCGCACAGGTTGGGCTCAAATTATATCCATATGTTGAGAAATCACAATTACCGGTACTGATCAAAACTCCCGATTACATAGTCAAAGGTAGTATGTACATATTGAGTTTCCAGAAGATACCCGTCGTGCTTGAAGAAACACAATCATTTCTGCCGGTTACTGATGCCCGGATTATCACTAAATTAAACGGTTTTCAGGAAATGGCCCCTTTTGTCGCTGTGAATAAAGAGCATATACTATCTTTACAAGAGGAATTGGATAAGGATAAGTCCTCGTGAAGATTCCAATCGGGAGAGTGCATAATAAAGTACTGAAAATATTCTAACCCCAATATTATCAAGGGATTATCTGCATGAACATTGAGATGGTTTTTTATCGGGGGCTGGGGAATGGAAATTGGACTTACTCTTAAGGAAGAAAAATGCATATAGATGAGATTCTTAAAATCATGGTAGAGCAAAATGCGTCGGACCTTCACTTACGGGTAGGGAGTCCTCCGATGATCCGGATATTCGGGAAGCTTTCCGCAATTGCGAAGTGGCCGGACCTGACCGTGGAAGATAGTGAATCAATATTGAAATCTCTTGCTACATCCGCAAATCAAGCAGTTTTCGCTGAAAACCTTGAACTGGACTGTGCCTACAGCGCCTCCGGAATCGGCCGATTCCGTGTTAATGTATTTCGTCAAAGAGGTACTCTCGCTTTCGTACTTCGTCTCGTACCTACTGTTATTCCCACGATTGATCAATTGAATTTACCCCTCCTCTGCAAAGAACTTATCCGAAAGCCTAGAGGAATGATCATCGTCGCCGGTTCTGCCGGCAGCGGTAAATCAACTACGATGGCAGCAATGATCAATCATTTAAATGAGACAGAAAGCCGTAACGTTATCACTATTGAAGACCCCATAGAATATTTACACCGTAATAATAAATGTATTATCGCGCAGCGGGATCTCGGGGACGATACTAAATCATTCGAAGATGCCCTGATACACACACTGCGTCAGGACCCGGATGTTATTTATATTGGAGAGATGAGAGATTTAACCACAATATCCATGGCCATCAGAGCGGCAGAAACCGGTCATCTGGTATTAGGCACGCTGCACACAACCAGTGCTCCGGGGACGATAGACCGTATTATTGATATTTATCCGGCAAATCAACAGGACCAGATCAGACTGCAACTTTCCCAGGTATTGGAAGCGGTATTGATGCAGTGTCTGCTTCCTCGTTCCGATGGAACGGGAAGAGCAGGAGCTTTTGAAATATTGTTGGCCACCCCTGCGGTGAGAAACCTTATCCGTCAGGGTAAAAGCCATGAAATACCAAATGTCATGCAGCTCGGTATGCAAGATGGAATGCAAACCCTCGACCAAAGTTTAGCTAAACTCGTGAAGAGCCAGTTGGTCAGCAGGGAAAATGCTTTGATGAAAAGTAGTAATCCTGTACAATTATTAAAATTATTGTGATATTTTCTGGCCGTTGTTTTTATTCCGGATTACACACATTAAACGCAAGCGCTCGATGCTATTTTCCCTTTTCCGGGTTCATCGACATTGATTCGATAATTTTACAGAAAGTATCTACCAATTCCGGATCAAAAGTAGTCCCGGCACACCTTCTCAACTCTTCGATAGCTTCCTGAGATGTCCTTTGGTTATGATAGGGACGGAGAGAGGTCATGGCATCATATGCGTCAGCGATTGACAGAAGCCGCGCTTCCAGAGGGATATCATTGCCTTTTATTCCGGCCGGGTAGCCGCTGCCATCAAAGTGTTCATGATGATTTAAAATAATCGACAAAGAACTGGACAATTCAGCCACGTATCTGAGTATTTCTACCCCCATTTCCGGGTGAGATTTAATTTGCCGCCATTCCAACTCATCGAGCGTCCCATCTTTATTCAAGATGGAATCGGGAATACCGATTTTACCGATATCATGTAAAAGGCCGGCAGTTCGTATCACAGCGATTTTCTCCGGAGGGAGATCTAGTGACTGTGCCATCGCCACGGCGTATTGACTGACCTTTCTTGAATGACCGTACGTGTAATGGTCTTTAGCATCGACGGTAGCCGCCAGCGCAAATATCATACTGATTCCTATCCGTTGTGTTTCACTACCTTCATCAACCATTACCATTCTTTGCTTATTGTAATCGTATGGGGCACAGGTTCTATTACGCCCTGTCCCTTTTGCCGCATAGAGCGCTTTGTCCGCCGCATCAAGGATTTGTTCTTTAGTGACACCATCGGTTGGCCAGGTTGCTATCCCGAGGCTCGCAGTCAGAGAAGACCTTCCACTAAATATTTTTTGTTCGATCTTCTCACGAATACGCTCTGCCACCAAATAAGCTCCTTCAGTCATTGTTTCGGGTAGAATCACTGCGAATTCATCACCACCATGCCTGAATCCCATGTCGACAACCCTGATTGAAGCCTGAATAGCCTGGGCCATAATTGCCAGAACATTATCTCCCTCTAGATGCCCGTAGGTATCGTTGTAAGTTTTAAGGAAATCAATATCTATCATAATAATCGAAAATGAGGTCCCAAATCGTGTACCGCGGGCAATTTCCTTATCCAAACACTCATGCATATAACGATGATTATACAGTCGTGTTAATCCGTCCGTGATCGCCCATGTCATTGCCTGAGAATATAGCTGTGCATTTTCGACAATAACACCGGCTTGATTCGCAACACTCATGATAAGCTCAATATCTTCTTGTAAAAATAAATGATTTGTATGTTTTTTACTCAAACCTAAGATGCCAACAAGCTTGCCATGACTTTTCAGAGGACAGAAAAGTTCCAGATGAGAATTATGTATACTCTCTCTTTCAGTTTCCCATAATGCTTTGAACTGGGGAGCTGAATCAATTTGTTCCATCGTGAGAACCTGTGATTCTTTCCGTAACCACATCACTACCGGACTGTCAAAAGACAGACTAAATGCTGTAGTTGTCTGATCACTTGTTTCCGGATATACACACCGTACCGTGAATAAACTGCTGCCGGGTTCTTCAAAAAGCAGTACCGCCTGGGACACGCGAATAGCTTTTGATAGTGCCTGCAGCATTTCCGCCGTAAGCTGGTCAATATTCAGAATGTTACCCATTTTATTCGTAAAACTAAGTAGCGTCTGACGATGGTCATAGGTTTCCCGGTAAAAAACACGGTCTACTAATTCCTGAAGAGGACGTCTGAGTGCAAAGCTTACTATTACCAATAATACTGTTAAACAAAGAATAATGAGAAAAATAACATAAAATGGTATTTCGGGATAATATTTAAACATCAATAACAATCCCCCGATATATAGAGAGGCGATCGGGATGATTGCTAAAGTTAATCCTAACCCTCGGCGGATAACAAATCTGATATCCAGCAAGTGAAACCTGGAAATAGTATAGCTGATAATCAGCCCATTGATAAAACTGCCGATATGATCCAGCGGGAATCCGGCTAAAGCCGGAATGAGATTGGAGTAACTGAGCAATAGCAATATGCTCCAACCAATAAGTAAATACATCGTTCTATTACGATCTTCCGGGTCGGTTGAACCTCGATATTTCTTGATTAAAAGATAAAATCCGGCGCCAATAGCGGCGAGACTGACGGCTCCGATAAAATAGATTGAATTCCCCAGACTATGGTATAACACCCCGTCAATAACATACGCATATTGGACAATATGGCCTGTAAAACAAAGAACTGCCAATGCCACCAGGATAACATAGCTGATTAATAAATCTTTCCCTGCAGTTCTGTTGGTGTAAACCCGGATAAAATGATAATAAGTAACCAGCGTCCATATCAAAGCTACAGTTAGGGCTTCGTTCCAAAACAAGGTTTTTTGTGGAACTTGATTTAGATGGAGCATAAACGCGGTAAAGCTCCACAATGCGGAAACAACAAGATAGAAAGAAAATACCCTATTGATTCGTCCTTTGATAGACGACAACGAGATTATAAATAACGTAATATAGGCGAGACAAGTAACAAGTGGGATGAGAGCCCATATGGTCACTATTGTTTTCCTTTTACTTACAAGTACGTACCATGTTATTAAGATTATGTCCTATGGACATAATCTTGTCAATAAATAATTAAATATATTTCGGTTCTGTTTTGGTTGTTTTTTACATGCCGGGAAACGAATAGTGACCCACGCAGACCCAGACCGAAGTATAAGCGAAGGTTATCGCGGCATGTACTTCACGAAGTGAATGTTTACTTAGCGAAGCAAATAAATACCACCGCCGGTTTGTACACTATAGTGCTTCAGATTCGGCGAATGTATGAGGGAAAAGTCCTCGGTTTAGAAAAATTACAGGGCGCTCTTTTAGACCATAAGGGCATTGTGAAAGCATTAACTTTGGGAATAGTGATAAGCGTAACCCATAAGCCCGGAATAAAAAATACTACATCACCCGGTTTGCCCACCTGGCTGCTGCAAAGTGATTTACAGGTTGGATTTACAGCATATGTCCTTAACCGCTTTTTTGGAAGCACCCCGCCGGTGTGCCTTTTATATCGGATCTAGTGAAGTAGTTTTATTATTAAATAGGCTGGGTTACCAATCGCCGGTCAACCAGGT